>SDBS01000339.1_pt1 | contig 43662 bp, 63 predicted proteins | sample 2277091 | NCBI WGS metagenome assembly SDBS01 (sample SAMN10404972, study PRJNA504765) | marine sediment metagenome | isolation source: marine sediment core GS10_PC15, 163 cmbsf | place: Arctic Ocean: Southern Knipovich Ridge | collected 2010
ACACCATGTGATAACAAGGAGTGTTGGGACAGTGTCCGATGCCGTGACTACTGTGAGGTGGCAATGTATTGTCCCAAAGGACTAATAGAAATAGGAGGAAAACAATGAAAGAAACATTCCGTCGGTATCCTAGCATTAAAGGTAGGTTTCTGGACAAGGAGAAGTTTATATCAGAGCATCAGGAACTTGCGGACTTTCTGGAGACGCTGCCTGATGATGTCTACTTTGAATATAACAAAAGGAAACATACAATAAGTTACTACCTTGATATCAGGTTAGAAGGTATAATACCCAAAGATAGCTGTGATGTTTTACCACTGATAATGGCACAAGGAATACAAGACACAGAGGACAGAATAGCAGTATTCAGGAAAGCAATAAAGCTGGGCCCAAACCAGAGAACGCACTGCTCAAAGGGATTGATTGAGACTGGAGGAAGGGTATGAACTTTGTACTCTGGGGTGAGGATAAATCCTGCAAGAATACCCTGGCTCTGTCATTCCCTAAGCCTCTCGTTGACATGGAATTTGACATCGGTGGGTTTGAACGGTCCTGCCGCAATCTACCACACCTACCTATTAAGGACTGGTACAATGAGGGCCAGATTAAACTGGAGACATTTATAATGCCGTTCCAGATAGGTGAGATAGACCCTATCAAGTCCATCATCAGACCATCCAAACTCGTGGTGGGTATGAAGGAATTATTCTATGAGTTTGCAGGTAAGTTCATTGCACACCTTAAAGACCCTGAGATAAAGAGTATTATGGTGGACACTGGTACCCTGCTCTATGACGTTACCTGTCAGGCATATCTCCAGGAATTGCAAGAAAAACAAATGCCCCTCAATGCAACCACTGGCAAAGACTCATTCGGTAAAACACTCCGCTCACAGTTACTTCCTATCGAGTATCGTGAGCCATACATCCGCATGAGGGGATTTGCTTACCAAGCCAAGGCCCATCGAAAGCATTTGATTGTTACCCACCATGCATCTGATGAGTACGGTATGGTAAAGGGAAGTGGTGGAACTATTGTTGAGGGTAAAACCGGCAAGCGTGTACTACATGGCTGGGGTCAATGGGGCGACAGTGCTGATGTGGTAGGTGGTACATACTGGGACAGGACCAAGATGAAGCCCTATTTCCACGTCGAACTGGCTGAGGTCAAGGAACTGGAGGGCATGACGTTTCAGGAACCTACCTTCGATATGATACAGACTACCATCAAGATGTTGAGGGGAGAGACCTAAAAATGCAGGGATTACACCATATCTCTCAAATCGGCTGGAAATCAAGCTCATCAGATGAACGAGACGCCGCGCAAATAAAATATTCGATGAATCGTACACGTCAAAGCTAAAGTACGTCTCTCATGCTTCTGAGAGCTTCTCAGCATAGATTGAGACTACCGAAATAGAATAATATTGACAGTAGAACGGAGACACCAATGATATTCATTGACACATTTGAACCCACCAACATAGAGGCCCTCCTCTCACAGACGGTGGATACCCAACGCATGACACTGAATCACGGTCCCGTCGGGTATGCTGACTACCTGTTCTTTGCTTGTGATGGACACCGGATACAAGTGGAAAGAAAACAGATAGACGAAATCCTCTCCGACCTCGACGGGACTGAGGAACAACTGGGCCGTGAAGTTTCTAATGGGGTGGAAGAAACTATCCTCATATACGAGGGCACATGTGAGCCTATACCCGGGTTGAAGATGGCGGTACAGTCATTCAAACTTGCCCGAGCAGGCAAGGTCATGGTACCCAGTCACAAGTATAATATCAGCTACACTGGACTACAGGCTTGGTTCTCTCAGCTAGACAAGGTAGGCATCACGGTCATACATACCTGCCACTACATCGGGACTGCCATGACCCTAATAGCACTATACAACAACGCCCAGAAGAGGGAGCATACCACCCTTCGACGGTATATTAAGGAACATATTGTGGTACAACCTTTCAACGAGCATGTAATTACCCTGATGGGTATTAAGGGAGCAGGTCTGGGTGAGGCCAGAGCCAAGGCACTGATAGAGAGATATGGTACGGTATGGTACACGCTGAATCAGAGTACCAGTGACCTTGCCGATACGTTGGTGGGTGAGAAGAAGTTGGGGATGGCAGTGGCTAACAAGTTGCATAAGGCTATTGGTAGATAGGAGGCACAGAAATGAATATGATAGAGGAAGTAAAGAAGATAATAAGAAAAGGCAGAACTGGTGTAACAGTAACAAGAAATGAGTGTGCCAACTTTATCAACTATCCCACTTCGGTTGCTGAGTTAGCCAAGAAAATCAACCAACTCTATGAGCCACAGCCCGACCAGTCCAGAGTATGCCCAGCGGTAGAATGCAGTGATTGCCCTACTCCTGGGATTTACACCTCAACGGCCTGTGAGGAATGTTGGTTGGGAAAGATGGTTAAGTCCGGCCAGTCCAGTAGATTACTCACGGAAGAGAAAATAATCAATATTACTGGTTGTCCGCCTTTCGATTCCACGTACTCACCAGCACCCAACGAAGTAGCGTTCAGTATTAACAGCGTCAAGAAATTACTCGAAGCCCAACTAGCCAAAGATGATGTCCGTATACGGGCATTGATTAACAGCATTGGGAATAGCTACTGGCGTGAAAGGCTCAAACGTGAAAACCTCAAAGCCAACCCCACTAGCGAGGTGGAAGGATGAGAGTAAAACCTGTATTCAAATGGTTTGATTTTTGGGTGGGCGGATTCTACGACACTAAGAAGAAACGTCTATACATACTGCCAATACCAATGTGTGGTATCTACATAGATTTTAGCCACCAAGCCGAATGACGGTAAGGTACAGGAGGAACGGGAATGAAACATAAATGGAGGTGCGTGTTGTCGCTTGCTCCAGGAAAGATGCTGATTCTTACGCAATATCCTGTGAGCTAGAGCAGGAACGGATGAGACAGCGATATCAGACCGAGGCGGTGTTTTCAGATATGCCAAGAGTTTAACCCCACACTAGGATAGTAAAGGGAGGAATAGAAAATGTACGGATGGAATAAAACAATACAGGAATTAGCTGGATTATCTAGGGAGGAACACATGAGTATATTGAGTGACAAAGATACGTATGATAAGGCATTGAAGACTGTGATGGACTTGACTCAGGTTGAGAAATACTGGGACTTAAACGGCAAAGAAATTAATCTGCATGACCTGAAAACATTGGTGAGAGACCAAGCAATTACCTCATATAGAGCCGCCTATCGGGAAACATTGAAGAGAGTGTTAGACATTGTTGGCAAGCACTGGGAAACCTACTGCGACATTAGTGACAGAACATCCTGCCTCTCAACGCTTGAAAACATACACAATGAAATTGAAGCTATCAAAGAGGGGGAATAGATGATGAAATGCATTGGCTTTGGAGAGTTTAAGGATAAGTGCGAGAATGTTGCTGGCACAAAGTGGTCGCCTTACTGGTGTGGAAGGTGCAATACCCTACGATTTGAGCATATAGACAAAGGGTTTGAGAAGTGCCAAGAATTGTTTGAGTTGCAGAAGTCACTACTCCCAGATGCCCTGAAGGAGGTAACCAATGAGTAAAGTACTTGATGATGCACGGGAGAAGATAGCCAAATCACTTTACGATGAGTTTTGCCCTGGCCCTCATAATCACTGGGATTCAGTGTTGCCTGAAATAAAAGACGGGTGGTTAAAAAGAGCAGACCGCCAACTAGCCATCTCAGGTACAAAAGACATTGAGTGTCCTGCCAATGGTTGCGTCAATGGTAAATATATGATGCACGACAAAAACTACACCTGTAGGCTTTGCTTGGGAACGGGCACAATAAAGAGCAAATGGGAACTTGAGGTCAGGCAGGTAATAGAATGACCAAGAAGAAGGAAGAACCAAAGACTCCCAAACAACTGGCAGATGAACACTGGGCATGGCTGGAAGAGATACTACTAGAGGAAATGAGAATGAAGATGGTATTATTTAAGGGAGCAATTATACACGGAATAAAACATGGTGAGCAAAGAAAGGAGAGTAAAGATGGAGTTCGCCCCAGACCTAAACCGTAATGAGGAGGGTTGGATAATTCTACCCGATGACGTAACATGGAGGAAGTCAGTATTCCCTGAAGGTGTGATGAAGCACCTGGCCAAGATGCATTTGTATTTGGAGGATGCCATAATCAAATACGTATCGAGGCCGGGAGATACCATCCTCGACCCAATGTCGGGGACAGGTACGGTGATGCTCGCCGCCCTCATGGACAGGATGGTCATCTGCCTTGAGATTGAGAATGGGTATCACAAGCTCCAGAATGATGTTAGGGACCATTTGAAGTTACATAACCCACAGATGTCATCCACTACCCTATTGCATGGGAACTGTAAGTTGTTGTTACCGATACCATGTGACCATGTGATATTCAGCCCACCTTATGGACAGGCATTTAAACCTGCCAAGAAGCTGACGGGAATAGTGGCAGACAAGTATCGAGTGGATGCAGATGAGTTTCAGGAGTATGCCAAGACTCAGGGGAATGTAGGTAAGCATAACACCTTCCTCTACAATCAGGATATGGAGAAGGTATACAGGTTGTTGTTCCAATCTATCCGACCTGGTGGTACTATGACGGTGGTGATTAAGGATATTATTGAGGGAGGTAAGAGGACATACTTCTCCAAATGGATTAACAGGGTGTGCCATCAGATTGGGTTTGAGGACTACGCATGGTTCAAGACCCTGATGATGGGAGGACCGTGGCAGGACATAAGACGGAGCAGGGGAGAGACCACAGTGGATGATGAGGATACGATTATTTATAGGAGGCCATAATGTCTGATGAAGTAAAAGGTGTTGATACTATTCTTGGCTTGGTTGGTGAACCACCCCAGAATATACAGATTGGGGAGAAGGTAATAGCTGTATGCAGGTCACTGATTCGGGTATTGAATGAGCATTATCTGGCTTTTCTACCCTACTGCTTCAAGTGTAGGGAGCCGGTGAACTGGATGATACCAGCTACGGAGGAGGGAGTGATGTTCAAATGCCCTACATGTGGAAGGACATGGATTATAAGTAAGGAGGAAACCAATGACACTAACTGAAATGCTGGAGACTAAGGTCATGGCACAGGATGATAATTTATTGCTAACTCCACACGATGCTAAGGAAGTGTTCAAGAGATGGCTTGGACATATCCCACTTGGAGCACATCGAGACACTATAATGGAGTTTCACCGCATACGTAAAGACTTAATTACTATGGTGGATGAACCATCCTGTAAAAGTAAGGACTGTAAAAGGTGTGAAGTAGGTTCAGTTCCCTATGGTGTAGACTCCACCATCTGTGCTAATTGTACTAACGACCTTAGTAAGGTTATCAACCGTGAGATAGCAGAGGAACGAGCCAGGGAAGTCAAACAGGAAATGAGACAGGACTGATGCACTTCGTCCACGATGCAGACCATAACTGCTATTACATGGGTGACGAACCAGCCAACTCCCATACGTATCAGGAGTATCTGATTGACCGTAACCCACAAGTCATTGGCTTGGATGTGGAGACCATATCACTCAAGGAACGGATTGCAATTGGCCTCAGTATTGCGGTGGAGCCTAACAAGTGTTTTTATTTTCCTTTATTCCCTACCGAGTCGCCGGTTGTACCCTGGCACCTGCTTGAGGACCCTGGTATAAAGAAGGTAATCCACAATGCCATGTTCGACTTAGGTTGTCTTGAGGAGTTCCACATAGACAATAGTAACGTGGCTGATACGGCGGTGATGTCCCGCCTGTTATGCAATCGGTTCAATGGACTGTCGGACCTTGGCTGGGTGCACCAGATGGAGACACATGAGGTTAAGGAAATACTCGGTCAGTATGGTGCCAAGATAATGCTTGATATTCCAGAGGAGGCATCAGCCCGTAAGTGCATGCAGGATAGCGGTGCCTGTCTGAAATTGTATTATGTATTCTACCCACAGATGAACATACCATACTTCGAGACTGAGATGGAGACAATACCCATTATGCTTAGGATGTCAGAGCGTGGGTTACTCATTGACCATAGAGTAAGAATGGCACTAGAGCAGGAACTTGAAGGTGATGTGGAACTCTACCTATCCATGTGTGAAGAGGCTGAGGCATTTAATCCCGCATCACCACAGCAGGTTAGTTACATACTGGCAAAACGTCATGCCTATGATGTGTTCTCAAGACTTCCATTCACACGTAACAAGTACGGAAGACCTACTGGTAATCTATCTGCAGATAAGGAAGTATTAAAAATGATGAATGACCCATTAGCAGGGTTAATACTAGAATACCGTAGGGTAAAATATGTTCTTAGCCATTACATAATTCCATGGGCTGAGGAAGCAAGGGCCACAACCAGTTATCATCTTGATGCTGCTACTGGAAGACCAAGTTCGACCAAACCTAACATGCAAAATATACCAGGCATCAAGTCACCAACGAGGCTTAATGCAAGGGCCATGTTCCTACCTGATACCGGTATGTGGACCGACATGGATTTCTCACAGTTGGAGCTTCGTATCCTAGCATACAAATCTAACGATAGGGAAATGCTCGGTATTTTTGAGAGGAATGAGGATATCCACCAGTACACAGCAGATTTTCTTGGTGTAAAAAGGGACCCCATAGCTAAGAGTACAAGCTACTGTATGATATATGGAGGAACAGACCAGACTATGGCGGAAACGGCCCATGTGCCAATTCAAAGGGCACGTCAGTTAAGGGACGCATGGTTCAATCTTTACCCACAGGCTGCTGACTATATACAAACGATACAACATGACTGCCATTACACTGGTAAGGCCACCACCATATTTGGTCGTGACATGCGACTTCCAACAGAGGAAGAGGAGAGCAGAGACGGTATTGAACGTAAGGCGGTGAACTATCCCATTCAGGGAAGTGCCGCAGACATACTCAAGCGGGCATTGATACACTGTAGGAATATGGACATAGCCTTGCAGGTACATGATGAATTGTTGATTGATGGGATGGAACTTCCAGACAAGTTTACTGGGCTGGAACACATAGCACCGTTCAGAACCCCGATAGAGATTAGATATTTAGAGAGGTGGGAATAGAATGATTTATATATTTAGGTGTAACAGTCGGAGACTTATGGGCCGGAAGTTTATCTTTGAGGTGGAACAAAAAATAATGGATGAACACAAAGCAAACTGCCCAATATGTGAGCAACCCGCCCAACGTGTATTCACAACACTAAGGCACAGCTGGCCTGATGAGGGCTACACACCATCAGGTAAACGTATAGTCAATCAGGACCTACCTCATGTACCGACAGGGACCAGGTATTATCATGGGTTCTAACCCGGCTGTCTTACAGAAACGCTGACTACCCTCTTTCTATACTCTGCCTTGGACCTTAATATATCACGGAACTCAGCCAGTCTAGCTTGGGCCTCAGCCCTGAACCGGTCAGACAGTACCATCTCAGCTTCGGCAGCGGAAAAGAACTGTGCTGCCTCTTCCAGGTATCTATCTATCCGAGCTATATGTGCTTGGGCCTTGGCCACAAAGTCCTCGGCAATGCGGTTGTATCCACCAGACTGCTCGATGTATGAGCGGAGGGTGGATAGTCTACTGGCTATTTCCTGGACATACCCAAGTGCGGTCTGTACTCTGGTCTGACCTATCTGTACACGGGCTCTGGTATAATCCGAATACTTGGTTGGTACATCTGGACCTCCATCATTCAGTTGGTTGATTAGACCATCACCCGTATCAAGGTATGCTTCGGCACCGGTTGTAACCTTGTCAATGGAGTTAGTACGTACCAGTCCTAATTCAGTTGGGATGGCATCCTGTGCCACATTGATTTTGGTAACGAGTTCAGCCACATTATCAACAATATCCTTGAGTAACCCAGCAGCATCGTTGTCGGAGTTGTTGTCCAGATACTTCTTGACGTTGGTGAGGGCAGTTTCAACCTCGGAGTGTATGGCGGTGGTCAGACCCAGTTCCGTCCTCATACTGGCCAGGTCGGTGACAGCCTGTAGCTCATGTTCAAGGGCTTCCATCAACAATGAATAGCCTGCTGCACCAATCAACACTACTTGGTCCAATACTTCTGAGTAACTACCTGAACTGACAAGTGTGGGTCCCGTATGCCTGGCCTCATAGTATATGGCAAGGTGCTCACCACTGGTCATAGCCTTCTGTGAGACTGTGGGTCGAAGGGAGCCAATGGTTAGCATGTTCTCCCAGATACTAAATGCCACTGCCTGCTCTGGAATCTTATCTACTGGGTATAGAACCCTATTTATTCTTATCATGTCAGGGATAATATCTGATATGTCAATGGTAACTTGGTCCTTCTTGTAGTTGGTATAGAAAGTGGTGGCTGCTGCCATATCTCCCGAGCTAATGATATTGATACGGCCGTTGGCATAGTCCATCTGATAGTCGGTGTCACGGGTGAACTTAGTCCCTGCTTTGAGTGCCTCGGAAAATACCGTCTCTGATTCTGGTTTGATGGGATTGTCAAGCTGTATCCAGACACCAGCAGCAACGGTGGTACCTACACTGAGGGTATCACCTGCACCGTTCCCATTTATCTCACTGATTTCCACCTCGGAGAATGTGGAGAAGTAAACCTTCCCTGACAATACCTTGCCTGAATGACGGTAGAATCTTTCCTCACGGTAGACACCGTCGGCATCGGTACCTTTGACCACCAGGGTCAGACGGGTGATGGAATCATTGGCATCTGTTATAGTGACCTTTACCGGTCTGGGTACATCATTGAAGTTGGTAACCAGTGCAAGGATGGAGCCATCCACACTGGCACTGATGTCTGCGGCATTGACTATTGAGGTATCACTGGTGGCTGCTGGACTAACAAAGCTATCATCGGTGACCTCCTCTATCCAGGTATGTTCGTATATCCTTTCACGTGGTAGGGTTCGGCTCATATCGTCCACAGCACGGTCTATGGCTCTGGTTGCCTCGACCTCGGAGATTTCACTACCCAGTGTCATCTTGAGGTCGAGCATAAGGTTGGATAGCATTTCGGTTATGTTCATAATTTTATCTCCTAACAAACTTATAAGGATTTCATCTGCTTATCCCCTGTTCATGTTCATACCAATCTATCACCATACAAATATTATTATCGTTTGCGGAAAGTGCTGTAATAGTGAAGGAATATTTCGTATTCCGTTTCAGGATAATTTCATTTCTTCCAGGTAATGTACCCCCTGAACCACCACGACCACCCCCTGCTGCGGGTATTCCAAACTGACAGGTAAAGATAACATCAACTGAGCCTTCAACACCAGCTGGTGTATGCGTGACTGTGGTAGTAGCAGGTTCAGATGAATTTCTATTCCTGTTAATGGCAGGTATCGCTGTTCCGCCAGTCTTACCCGTTCCCTCAACAAATCTGCCCAGTGTATCTTGACCACCTTCTATTGCTATGACCATATGAGCCAGCTTTGGTAAATCAGGTGTTGTTATTAGATATTCCTTAGAATTATTATTAAGTTGTAGTCCTTCCTGAACCAGATAATTATGACCCTTATGTATTTCATGGTGAGGAGAATCAATGGAGACAAGTGTTCCCGTTATTTCATCCTTCTCATCTATGGTATCAAGGGTACGTGTGTTACCATCTTTATCTATAAAGACTATCCTGACAGGCATCTAATCTTCCCTTCCATCACCAGATTCAACTTCCGCGTCAGACATGCTGGATAGGTGAATATTGTTTTTGGATATGGTGGTGTAGATTTTATCCAGCAATCCAATCTGCTTGCTTAGAAGGTTATCTATTAAAGTCTCCAATTTCACGAATACACCTCCTATGATATGCCAGACGGTACCATCGCTGAGTACCCAGACATAACTGTATTGCAGGGTTATCTTAATGTCCAAATCATCATCTATGGTCTCACCTGACGAGTCTCCTTTGATGGTGACAAAGCCTCCGCTGGAATCTATCTTCTTGATAATGTAGTATTTACCGTTAGACACAGATGCTTCTGGTAGTGTTATGGTCACGCCTGAGCCACCAGTATTTACCAATATAACAGTATCATCACCAGCAGTAAAGTTGTTGGTTTCCTCCGTAACAGTATAAGATGCGGAGAGAAGGATGCCAGATATATAGCCGGGTGGGATACTAGGCTGCCGGGTTTCCATATCCAAAGCAATGTCACTGCCTGGTCTACCCTGTCTCTCATTGTAGAACTCGGTAAGTTTAATCATTAAGTGAACCCTCTGCTGAAATCATCCCCACCTGTCCTTCTTCTCCTTCTCTCCTCAGTCTTTCTCCTCAGTTCATCAATGTCGGTTCTGGGTTCAGTCCGTCCTCTCTGGGCCCTCAATATCCTCTCTGTCTCTTGGTTCTGGGTTACACCCCCACTACCACCTCTGGTAGCCCTGACTCTCCTTGTTGGCTGAGTCGGAGATGGCCTTCCAAATTCACGTCTGAATAGTCCTACATCAGTATCAGGTGGTGCCTCACCAGGAAACTGCTCAACGATTCCCATTGTACGCCTACGGATGGCAGCACGACCTGACTCAACAATTTCTGAGAGGTTAGGAGGAGCTTCCCCTGGGAACTGTTCCACTATGCCGAGGGTTCTACGGACCACAGCGGCAATCTCACTCTCCTGCTTCATCTTCTCTTGGTTGATGGCCAAGGTTCTCGGTGTGCTTGCCCATTCGGGTAATCCAAAGTCTGATGTTACCTCACCTAGTGAAATCTCCATTGTATAAACCTGCTCATCACGGTTGTACCTGTGGATTATGTTGGTCACTCGGGTAATGGCGTCCGATGGAAATGTGATGCTATCTCTTGTAATCTCTATCCACATCTGGGTGCAGAAGGTAAACTTGTCTAGAAAGTCTATGCCGGACCCTCGTTGGGGGTTGAAAAGATTTGCACCTATTTGTAAAGCAGTTATCTCACTCCACGTCCAAGCAGAACTGGTCGTTGGATTGTTAGCATAGTCTACATGAAAATCTGACCAGACACCAAGTTGGGTTTTTGAGCTTCTATGTTCAGAACCACCTGTCTTAGTAAAGATGTAACTCCTACCTTCCCTATATTGGTCGTCTGCGTTATCCTTAAACCTAGCATACACAGCAACATTGGTTATAATTCCAGTTGAGATGGCGGGGTTTTCAATGTTGTAAAGGTCAGCTGCAGTTGCTGGTGCACCCCCGCCTGCCCAGGTTGTTCCTTTGACAAAGGTAGTATCATCATCAGGAGTTACTTCATCTACATTCTGGTAATGGTCGGGACATGCAGCACCAACTTCAAATGGAATACCACAGACATCACCAGCTGCATTAGGTCTAAGAACTACTACAGTGTTTGGACGATAATGAACTTCTACATAAACTTGGGTAGTTCTGACCTCAGTTGAGGCAGTACTCCAGCGTTGGTAGACAAGAACTTCTAATGAGTTTATATCTTCCCATGTCCAAGCTACTGATGTATCTGGATTGACAAACATCTGATGAGGGTCAAGGTCATGCCAGTAGTTTCCTAATACTTGTTCACTACTTCGGTATATAGTACCGCCTGTTCTAATTCCGGTGGCTCCCCTTCCGTTTCCACTTACTGAAAAACACCTAGCATAAGCAGTAACACTAACTATTACACCTGTCAAAGATGTATCAGGTAGTGCAAGTGTGTCCTGCAACTCAGTATTGCTAGTACTGTAAAGGTAAGTAGTAGCATCATCAGCCACTGCCTCATCTACCTTGTCCCAATGAGCTCCAGAAGATGGCTCTTGGCTGGTTATCTCTTCCTGACTACCAGCACCATTGGGCCTAAGTATTAAAGTAGGCATTACTGTACCCTCTTATCCTCTATCTGGATTCTATCATACAACTCTATCTGGGCATCATGTGGTATTACTAACCTATTAGCCAATATCTCGGACTTGAACTTGGAGAGTATGGCAGCAGCACGGTTATCTGCATCGGCTTGGGTACGAATATTACCTGCTATGAAGGGCTGGACCAGCTCAAAGTATTTATCTATTTGGTCCTGGTCAACTGCCGTCCCAGTTATCAGTGGGAAGGCTGTGGTATCCCATTCACCATTCGGGTCTTGGTTACAAAATACCCCTATACTGTTGGGTATCAGTAGTATGGTTTTCTCCGCATCCTCAAGAAACCAATGTGGCTTGTAGGAGAAATAGGTTTTATCAACAGCATCACTGGTCTGTGGGAACACTACGTCCCATGCTTTACCGCTCTTGGGTCTGAGGTACATTTTGGTCATCCATATCAACCGGTACAATAGTGCTGCGGCGTTCTCGTAGGGCATCTGGTTTATGTCAAATACCGGACTGAAGGCGTCAATGATACCATCATCAGTAGCTGGTAGTGCATTGAGGGTCCAGCCAAACGCACCCTCGATAATTAACTCTATCAATCCATATACAGTCTTGGTAGCATTGAAGGTATTGTTGTAGAAGGGTACATCACCAGTTACCCCGGCAATTACCTTCTGCTCCCTTAAACGCATCCACTGACCCTCTGCATATATCTGGTAGATACGCTCACCTTGTAATGTAATAACCTGGTGTGACTTCACCCATAATGTGGCGGTGTCTACCTTGTCTGTGGAGGAACCACCATTCGCTGTGGTGTCGTAACCGTATCCTATCTCGAACTCTTGTCCATCAAGGTCTAGTACGTCGAGGGAGCCATCCCTGTTACTTAGCCCAATAATCGCACGGTCTCGGTATGCTTCCTCATGATGTTCAATATAGACTAGACGGTCAGAATAGTCCACAGAGTTGATAAGGATTTTAATATAAGGAGTCCTAGACGGGTCACTCTGGGTATCTATGAGTGCCTGGGTTATTTCTCCTGAGCCTACGGTTCTTACCATAAGATAATTCCTACTTAGACAATTTCTTGGTTATTGAATATATACCCCAGATAATCGTAGCCGTAAAGAAACCTACTTCCAGCCATAAGATAAGGTCGTTGCCTTCAGTGACAGTAAAAAACCCCTCAACCTTTACGATGATAAACATACAAACTACCGCAAAGCTGACTCCTATTAGGAATATGTCGGATAAGTATTTCATTCTAATACCTGATATACTGTCTCAATCCTGTTTCCCATGTATTTGCTGAACCTATTATTCCGTCATCACCTGATTTCAGGTCAATGGCTGTAGTTCCGTGACCCTCATTAAGTCGATAAAGTTGGGTAGCATCTGCGGGAATAATACCTGCAAGAAGTCCTCGTTCCTCCGCTACCGTTAGGTCGTCTGTACCCATAGACACATCATACATAACCTTCCCGAAAGCATGAGTACCAAGGCCATTTAATGAACCTATAAATAAATTAGCCATAACAGATATAGCAGTAGTATCAGCGTCAGTGACAACGGTATGGTTTCTTCCAGCTTCCGCCCATACAAGCCTTATCCCCTCTACGGCTGATAGAGAGGCTATAACATGATACTTTGTACCAGCTTTCCACGAAGTTTGCGTACCCCCTGTGTTTATGGAAAACACTGATGGGCCGCTTTCGTTGTGCCGCCAAGTGATAGTACCATCAGCATTGTTAAGAAGTAACTCTATCTTATTGCTACCATCTTCTCTGTTACCCAGAAGGTTCATAACCCCAGGGGCAGTGTCATCAAATATATCATCCAACTTAAACCACGTACTAAACCAGAATGTCCCATCAGTCTGATGAATAGCACCGCAGTTAATATCAGAATCGGCAGTAGTATCGAAGTGCAGTACAGGTGTAACCCTTCTAGACCATCGCAGTGCAGGAGAAGTTCTCATGTTGTCCTCCTATCCTGTCTCAAATCTTTCTATCTTGAACTTGAGGGTTAGTTTCTCACCTGCTGTGAATGTGGTGGCGTCGACGGCAATAGGCTTGATGTAAAGGTCTCGGCTACCTGGCTCACATGTGAAGGCGATAGGAACATTGCCAACAGTGCTGGGAGTGGCAACTGCATACGAGCCATCACCACGAGCCTGTAATGGGTCAAGTAAAATCTCGTCCTCAAAGAACGGTTCATCTGCGGGATTAGGTGACACAGCGGGAGCATTGTCAACCATCGTACTGGTAACTGGGCTAGTAAATACCTGTAATGCAATTCGGAAATCCTGTGCCTCAACCTCTGTATGAGCCTGTGCCTTCATAATATAGCCGGAGCCACCCTTCTTCTTAGCGGCGTCACGGATTCTCCACTGCCCACCGGTAGCATCATTGAGGACATCACCGGCAGCATGTACAGAACCAGACGCCACTATTTGTTTGCTAATTGACCTGTTGACTATGGTAGGTGGAAACAATCTTTCCCTAATTAGGTTTATCAATTCCTGTAACATATTATCTCCTTAGATAGAGGGGAGGAGGAAAAACCACCCTCCCCTCTATTATCTAGGTTGTAGAATTACCCAAGAGTCATGCGCCTCTCATGCCACATCATACCCATATTGAAGTCAATGTCTACCGATGCGGCGAGGACATGGAGACCGAAGAATCGGCCCGGTGGGATTATCAGTCGACCATCAATCGGTGCAAAGAGCTGGCCACCCGGTAATGATATTACCGTTGTGGTTATACTGGTAGCCAGTGGTATCCAGCCTACGGCAACACCTGTTATGGCATCAAGGGTTTCGGCGGCGATGGACATCCGGGCACAGGTGTCAGTGGTTGGGCCCAGGCCATTCAGCTTGCGGGGAATCAGGCCCGAATCAGCCATCGTGGTAACTATGATTCGTGTCTGACCCAACACTCCGATGATGGTGGCCTGTTCAAGGGCAGCACCAGCATTACCTGTATGCTCGGCGAATATGGCGTCAATAACCATTGAGCGTCCACCGTCTGGGTCGGTATTGTAGAAGGCAATGTTCACCGCTGTGGTGGGTAGTGCCGTGACTGCGGCCACCACCGTAGTGCTTTTCATGGAGAAAGCTTTACCAGCACGTGTTATGTCTGCGTATTTGGAATCACCTTGTGCGTTAAGTCCTTCCTTAGCCTGATTAGCCTGAAGGAAAATCTCGTCGGTTGTTACTCTGTTAATGGCTTTTAATTCTGTTTGCATTATCTTCTCCTTCTTTCCTTCTAAGCTATGCTAAGGTTATTTGTTCCTCGTGCCACATCATGCCGAGGTTCCAGGTACCAGCAACAGCGGAACCCAGCAAGTTCACGCCAAACTGTCGTCCCGGCGGGATTATGATGCGACCATCGACCTTTGCGAAGATACCCTGGCCACCGAGAGTGGTGACGGCGGTAACGACGGAATCGCTGATTGGGAACCATCCAATGGCTACACCGGTAACGGCGTCAAGGATTGCTCCACCAGCAGTAGCGGTCAGCACATTGTCGGAGGTGGCTCCGTTGCCATTGTTCCTGCGAACTACTAAGGCTCCGGCCAATGCAACTACCCGGGTCTGACCCAATACACAGATTAGACCGTCCTGGCTCTGCGCGGCGGCATGGGTGACACAGATACCGAATATGGCGTCAACGATGGCAGACTTTCCACCATCATCAGCGGTGTTGTAGAAGCCGATACCTGCAGTGGTGGTGGGGAGGGCTATTACCTGGGCAGTAGCGGTTGTGGACTTTACATGGAATGCATGCCCACCTCTGGTAGTTTCCTCGTACTCAGAGGCACCCTGCGCAACTAAGGCTTCACCCGCCTCATTGGCCTGTACGTCACCCGCCACCCCTGTGACTCTGTTTATCATCCTGACTTTTGTTTCCATGTTGTTCAATTTCTCCTTAACTTATTTTTGGTAATCGTCTCAGAACTTAATCCCAAACAAATTACTATTCTATAGGCTACCTCCTACCCACCATCGGCTGAATCTTCAGGCTCTTGTACGTCCTGACCGAGGATGAGTTCATTGGCTCGACGGATTCTGGACAACTCAATATTGGTATAGTCTTGTGTGTGTTCCATCGAGATTACGTCCAGGGAAATGTTATCGTTGGATTCAATTAGCTTTCCTAGCCCTTTGAAATATACCTCGTCGGGCGGGAATGATGCAGCACGGGCATCTGTCTTTCTGGTCATTACACACGCTCCTCTGGTGGTCTGGGTTGCTGTCCACCACCAGTTCTCTTCTGGACCAAGTCGGCGCACATGGCTACTGCTGCCTGTTGTTCCATACCTCCACTTACTTCCCGGGCTACACAGGCTGAGAGGGCTGCTTGTACCTGGGCACGTTCGCTACCGTTTTCCAATCGTTCTACTTCTGGATGTGGCATTATGGATTCACCCCCGCGTCATCAAAGTCTGGGTCTGAGTAGTCTCCACCCAATAGTTCGATGGCTTGAATTATATGTCCCAGGTCCCATGTCATACCAAAACTATCTGCGAAGGACTCATCCAACACATTCCTCTCAATCAGGGTGCGGACTAGAACTACGGTCAGGTTAGCCAGTGCCTTGATAGCCACTACCTGGGTCTGTGTGAGTGCAGGTATATCTGCTGCCCGCAAAACCTCAGCAATAGGAAGCCGTGTAGGAGGACCGGAATTCCCAGCTATGATAAGGAACCCTGGTTCAAGAGCAATACCTTTTACGGTTTCTACCATATCAATCCTCCTATCACAAAGTGTGGAACGGCCAGGGAGCCAGTAATACTTGGCAGGTTTTGAAGTCATCCCCGGCAACGCAGGAAGCATCCACCCGGATATACCGTTTGCGGGTGAAGAATCTCCTGACTATGGTGGCTGGAACTTCATTACCGAGCAGGATGCCGTGGGTTGCCCCGGCCACTTCAAAGTTGGCAAGGGTCTGTACACCACTGGAGAAGTCAGATTCGTCACTGACCTGCAATACCAGCGTCAAGGCATCATCAACGGCGTTTGCAGCCTCATCGGCCACGAATACCACTGATAGTCCAACGGCTGCTGTGGTGGCAATGGCCAGCATGTCCACAACAACGAAGCCACCGGCATTTCTCGTGGTACTGGTTGGAGTACCATAATTATTTGTGTTCAGGTTAGCAAACGTCCAGTCTGCTGTGGTATCGGCTAAAACCAAATTTGCATCAAAAGGCATTTTGTACCTCCTTAAAGTGTCCTGAATGGATATGCGTTGAGTAGTACCTGGGCTTTTCCGTAGTTGCTTCCACCACTCGCAGTCAGCTGGGCTCGAAGGTATTTCTTGTAGACATCAAACCCACGGTGGAAAGTATTAGGACCACCAAGCATGGGACTGACTTCGACAATGGCTGCTCCATTCATGGTACCAACACCAGTCGTGCCAGCTTGGACCTCCTCATCCACGTCATCAAACACATCACCTGCGGCATCCATACCGATAATAAGGTTGGCTCTTTTCCCAACAGTCAGTAGGTCTGGATGCATCCAGCGCAATACGCCGGTATCGCCTGTGGTTTGACCGGTCAGGGTACCACCAATATCCGCAGCAACGAAGGCTGTGGTCACGGTGATGTTAAGCAGTCTGGTAAAGGCATAGAGGGTTGGGAAACCCGCTAAGGTCTCCCAACCAAAGCCCAGGTTGTCTGATTCCTGTATGACCACTGCCAGGGTATCAGCGAAGTTACTGGGGGCACTGGGTAGTATGAGTGAGGCCACTATCCTCATTGCTCCCTCGGCATTACCTCGGACTCTGGTAGTCGTACCCAGGTCTATGGCTTTGGCACCATCATCATTTGCGGTTAGGGAAGTGGCAACAGCCTCAGCATTATCGAGGTCGACGGAGCCGTCTCTTAAAACTAAATTTGCATCGAATGGCATGTCATTCCTCCTTAAGCCGCGTTTGTGGGTATGATACCAAACAGTCTGGAGATTGAGTACGGGTCAGCCATCGCCAGGCCAAGGGGCCAGTCCATCTCGGTGCGGAAGATTGGCTTATCTTCCAGCAAGCCCTTGTCGGTCACTTCGAGAGGATACTCCTGAATACCCCAGAGGAACTCACCGATGCCGAACTTGCACATGTAGATGGAAGTCTCGGTAGTGCCCCCACCCTTGGTCTCGGTTTCGGGCAGGATTTCAGTTGTCTGGTCGGCAGTCACACCGATGTCGATGAGGCGTGTGTTGCCGTAGACGTCAATAATACGGTCGAAGAAGTCCATCGTGGTATTTAGGAGTTTCTCCTTCCGCATCAGGGCTTTGATGGCGAGCAGAAGATTGGAGTTCATCAGGGCATAGTTGGGATTGTGGCCCTTAATCTGATACATGGCCAGGTCCCACTTGTTGAGGAAGTTCAGACTGGCAGCGGAACTGTTGAGGATACCCTCGGTGACGGAGCCGCCGCCCACATCAGTTTCCTGGAGTGGAAAGCCTTGTGCTACCACATCATCAACACGCTTCTCCAGTCCCTTGAACTCCTCCGGGTCGGTCTGCGGGTCACCATTGATAAACTTGTCGTTGAACTTGTAGGCAATGGCTTTGGTCATCATTACCTGGGTAATTGCACGGGCCGTTGCCAGGCTGGTCTTTGCCCGCACTATGGCTTTGTCGGTGTCGAAGTTGCCACCTAAGAGGGAAATGTTTTCCACGCTCTGCTCAAGGGCGCCGGTGCTTACTGCAAAGCCTTCATTGACCTTACGAAAGCCGACGGTGGGAAGCGTACCCAGTCTGCTTATCGTGGTGGACAGGGCACCGATGGTTTCCCAGGGTAAAAGCTCCATGATGTTGGATTCCATGAGCAAGGTGTCGATTACAGATTTCCTTCTGGGGTCCTCCTCGATTTTGGAAAGCTCAATAAGTGTAAATTCATTTGCCATTTAATTCCTCCGTTTAATCCTTTTTGGGTGGTACTGAATAACCTAACACTGCAAGGGACATTGGGCTCTTGCCTTGTAGATTACCCGCTGAGCCGTTGCCACCGCCTGGTCCGTCAAAGTTGGCCGGTTGTGCCTTGGCTCCTGTCAGGAGTAGAGTCTGTTCGGTCTGCTCCAACTGTGGAAGGGTAAAATCCTTTATCTTCTCAGGGTCTATCTTGTATCCGTCGGTTAGTATTGTCCTGAGCCGTTCAGTGAACTTGGTTGACTGTTCACCACCAACCTTTTCGAGGTCGGCCACTTTGGTTTTTAATCCCTCGTTCTCTGTCGTAAGGACCGTACTCTTTCCTGCCTCCGTCTCAAACGACTGTTTAGCCGCCCGTTCCTTCAGAGCCTCTTGGTGAGATTCATCAGCCTTGGCATTTGCCGTTGCTAGGCTGGCTTGAAGTGTGGAGACCTCACCCTCACTGGCCTTTTGGGACGCCTTGACCGCACCCAGGTCCGACTGCAAGACATATTTGATGTCCTTACCATCTACTTTGACAGTAAGGGAGCCGTCTGTGTTGTGGTCGCTGGCCTGAATTTCTATCATGGTATACCTCCCTATGGTTTAATTGTATCACATTGTAAAGTATCTGTCAAGTAATATAACTGGTGATAGACTAGAGTTTTATATTACCATGCGGTATAGCCTCCTGGTAGTAGTATTATATATAATATTATTTATCACAGTTTATATTTTCCTTCCGGTTTGTCTGGCCAGCTCACGGTAGGCATCCTCACCTGTAGGAGCGGTGAAGGAGGAGGTACGGCCCCAGTAGAATAACCATGCGTCAAGTTGGGGGTTGTGGAATCTCAGGGCTTTCTTGGCTCCAGATACATCGGAACGGAAGCTTGAGATTAGGGCCTTACCGGTCAACTCTGATATGGTGCCTTTGATTTCTTCCTGCCTGGCTAGTTGTTGACCTGTTCTCTCAAGGTGTAGATACTCCTCAACCAGGGCCTGCTCATTCTCGGGATAGCTGGAGAGTATAGTTTCCCAGACCTTGTTGTAGGTACGGAAATAATTACGGAACACATCACGACGGACTTGTTCCATCCTTGTAGAGTTACGGGATAAGAAGTCATCCCACTCATTACGGTTTTCATCAGGGATGGCATCCTCAATGGCTTGTCGCTGTGCCCAGAAGTTGTCCCAGTCACGGACTTTCTCTCCGGTCTCAGGGTCGGTGATTTCCTTTAGTTCTATGGAGTAATAGAGATTTAACAGTTCCCTGAACGGATGCAGAACTGGCTGGGGAACATTAAACTCCTTATAGTAATCCGCACGGTTGTTAATGTCCATCAGCGGGAATTGTTCTATCTCAGCCTCAATAAACTTTCTCTGGCTGTCATATATATCCAGTAACATGGAGTTGTAGTTATCAGGACCACGGGCAGCAGAAAGAAAGTCACGCTGTATGGTAAGTTTCTGTTGCTGGACATCATCACCATTATTGGCGACACGGTTCCAGCCCAACTCTATCTTGTTGAGGATTTCCTGCTGCCGGCCAGGAAGTAGTGGGCGGACGTTGCCTACCCATCTATAGTAGTCCATCTCCTGCAACACGGTCTGTTCTGTGGGTGACATACCACCAACCATATCCCAGATACGGTATCCGTGTTTACGGAGCCAATCCTGCTGGTCTGATGTGTAGCCTGTCATTTCCTGTATCACGGCTGAGGCTTCTTGGAACATGCGGTATTGTTCATCGGTCCGCATACGGAATATACCAAACTGTTCAAACCCGGCAGCGTAGAATCCCACTTCACGGCGAGCATTATCCCACAACAGTTGCTCGTCTGGGGTGAGTTCCACTCCCTCTTTCTGTTTGGTAAATATCAAGGAACCGTCTCCACCCATCCTACTTACAATCAGCATGGTCATGTAGCTACGGAATCTGTCACCAAATACACGTTCGGAAATCCACTTGACCGATTCGTTGTCAGGGAACATACCGATAAGGAAGTCTAATGGTGTCTTGACTATTGAGGGAAGGGCCTCACCAAACTGCATTTCCACGCCACCAAACACAGCCATGGGTATTCCGATATGTGCTCCGGGATAGAAACCATAACGTGACAGCATATCGGAGGTCCCAATAATTTTACCTGCCACTGGGAGGGCATCATAGTATTCAGGGTAGTCACGCCTGGTTAGTCGGGTTTGTAGGGTACCATAGACTGTACCTCGACCAATACCCACATCAACACTGGTAGCTGGTATATGTAGATACCCGTAGTCGGTGTTATCCTGCCAGCGTTCAAAGGATGTGAAGGTTCCTGGGTGACGGACAAATGAGCGGGGGAGCCAAAACCAGCGTTGGCTCTCATATGTCCAGAAAGGATAGATAGCCTTCATCATGGAGTCAAACATGTTGGCGTTGGAGTAATTGGTAAACTCTTTGTAATACCAGGAGTGGGCGGTGTCCATTGCCTGCTGGCGGAGGTCTTGGTAACCTTTGAACTCTGGCTTTACTACTGCAGGGGTAGTCTTGGTAGGTGGCTTCAATGGTTTTAGTATATTCCTGCTAATAATACTGGAACGGATAAAAAGTTCAGACTCATTGACGGCACCGATTCCAACCACATCAGATATACGGATAAGGACATTATCAATATCAGGGTTAGTCACAAGATTTCCGTCCTTACCAAGCCAAGGTTGGAAATCTTTGGCAGTACTCCTACTACTTGTCACATTGGTAAACTCACGGCCCAATGGGTCAGTTTTCTTGTGTAATGATTTACCAGCACCTCTATATATTCTAATGAAGCCGGTAGGATATTGCTCCCTCAACACAGCATGGATTTTAGTTAGATATTCCTTGTTAGCACTACCAGTACGTCCAATGGCTTGTAATGCACTATTATTGGAATTGTCAAACCAGTCATCTATGGCATCCCTTAATGTTAACCCAGGAGCACCGGCAGTTTGAGGTTTTATTGCGATGCCCTCAGGTATTGGTGTTGTCTCCGCTGCACTGGTAACTGTATCACGAATCCTAGCAATCTTTGGAAAGTCAATTATTATTTCCTTACCAACCTCACCAGTACCAACAAAATTCCTTGCATCAGCCTCAGAAGTACCCACTTTAATAAGTCGCTGAACCTCAGTTTCAATATCAGCAGCGTCCTTAATGGTAACAAGTCTCTCACCCAATCCAATATCCTGTTCCGAAATAAGTTGTCTGGTAACGGCAGGTTCAAACATTTCACCCTGAACCGCATCAGCAGTATCATCCAAATACTTCCCAATCCTAGCAACATCCTCCTCTGGCATCATCTTGGAGTTGTGGAGATTATGTAAATCTCTCCTCACGGTATCCAGCTCAATCTGACGGGCCGACATCCAACTAATGTTCCTCGGGTCTACGTGGAGGCTATAGGAAATCTGGTCGAACACAACTCCCACAGACTGTCTGGTAAAGCCTGAGTCTCCCTCACGGACATGTGCCATGACATACTCCACAAACATATCACGGTCGTTCTGGGATGCAGCTACATCCATGATGGTTCTGGAGACATCATCACCTCTCACTCCTATCAACTGGGCGACGTCATTGGGAGCCAGTTCCCTGTCAAACACACGGATGGCAGGTCGTTGTCTGGCACGGCCTCCACCGGCAATATCCACATCGTCAATGGCGTTCTTGATTTCACCATCATAGCGGGCCATCTCCACATTTGAGTCATGATGGCGTTGGAGTATCTCACGGTCGAAGCCGTCCCAGAAGTCATTGGTTCTGAGTTCTGCTGGTGTGGCATCGGCAAAGAAGTCATGTCGCCAGGCTGAGATTTCCTCACCAAGCTCTGACCCTCTGATACGCTTGGCAGTCTGGAGATTGAATAGGGTTTCAGCTTTACCTTTGTATATAGGGTTATCTGCATAGATGGTATTCATGTTGGTCTTAATCTTATCTATCAGCCCATCCATGCTAACCCCTGCCCTCTCCCTAAATATGGTAATAGAGTCCAGGGCTTTGTCCATTGTCACCCTTCTCTCGTTGAAGGGCAATCCCCTACTACGGTTGGTGGCTCTACCCATGATTTGCTTGGGAGTTGCACCGTATATCGAGGACATGAAGTTGAGGGAGTGAATCAACTCGGATAGTTCTTGTGGGTTGCGGACTTCCATCTCCACCAGAGTTCGTGAGAGGTTTTCAAACTGTTCCGACGCACGTTCGGATGAGGCTATGAAGTCATCCATCATCAGGGTATTGGCTTCCTTGATTGATATGTCTATACTATTGGATGGTGTTACAGGAGGAACATCAACAGATTGTATCAGCTTTTCATCCAATAAACTCCACCAAGAACCATATCGTGTACCTTCTACCCTGACAGCATCATGTCCCATTGATTTTAGTCGTCTGGTCAACTCAGTTGCAAACGCCTCCGTCACATCATTACCACCTTGTTGACCTGCTAACTTCCCCGTAAACCCATCAAAAAACTTTCCGAAGTCAATTTCTGTCCATACTCTAAACTTATCAGGACCAAATCCAATACTGTGCATAACCTCTTTATTTAATTTAGTCCAAAAATTATCAGAAGATTTTACCTCATCCATTAACAATCCAGGGTCAGCAGCCACCAAATCAAACTCATCATCACCTTTCAATACCAACGGATTCTTAGGCTCTGTAAACTGAACCTCTCTTGGTGAATATTTACCAGGCACAATAAATCGTTCCGCCAATATAATGTCATCGGCCACATATACACCTTTACCCTCAGTGGCATTTACAGGTGATTTCACTGGGCTAAGTTCGCCAGACCTAAAACCTACCCTTGTAGATGTTACCCTAGGAATATCATTGAACAGGAGGTTGTCATCATAATTCTTAATCAGATGGTCTCTAACCGGTCTGGGCAAATCTGGGTGTTCTTTCAAGATATTGTCTACTTCCCTTCGCTTCATCTTGACATGGGTGAAGTCAGCCTTCGCTGCACGGATGGCTTCTGGCAATCCCTGTATCTTGAGATTGGTTGCTACCTGCTGAACCTCTTTGGCTACTCCGGGTGTGGTGATACCATCCAAGTTTCTCGGTCCAACATTAGCCAGTGTAGTGAATTGGTCACCACCAATCCTCTTTAGTTCTTGGGTGGCATAACCATCAACAAAGTTACGGCGCATGCCTACACCAACATGGCCAGGTTTAACTACCAGAAGATTATAGACCCTATCTGCCAAACCCTTATTCCCCAGGAAGGCCATTTGTAGTACCCAGTTATTATGCTCGGAGGCTGGCCTGGCTCTAATTTCACCCATGGTTTCTGACCATGACCCACGCATTAAGTCCGGGTCGAAGCTGGTACCTGCCCACTTACGGGCAAAGGCCTGGGCTGTTTTCCTTCCCGGTGCAACACCACCCAATGATGTGCGGAGAACGTCCTCAATAATATTCATGGGTCCGTACATCGCAAAGGTCAGGTAGGACTCGGCAAAGGGTTTGACTATCCACTTGTCGATACCGTTTTGCCAAGCCTTCTGTACTCTCAACGGTACATCATCAAGGAAGGTAGCTACTGTCCCCATCTCCCTGCGGTTTAGTTCAACCAGACTCTCAGCGGTTCGTATCCAGGTTTTGTAGTTACGGTTCATCATCTGCCTGATAGCTTGGAAGGGAGTCTTGAGATTGCCGAAGGAATGACCAGTAGCTATGATATGTCTGGCTCGCTGTTGGAGTATCTTACCTGCAATAACAATGCTCTCCTCGGTGCCAGGTCCATGCAGTAGTTTGGTAAGCTGGACAGCTGACTCCCTATTAGTCATTAGCTTCTTGTTCCCACCCACCTGGGAAAAGAAGGATTCAAACACAATATCGGCTGAGTCCATTGTCTGTCTGGTTATCTGGTCTGGCAACAACGTAGTACCAAGTCTATCTGCCCATTGGACCACTTCCTTCTCACTCACCGGAGCATGCATGAGGAACTGTTTACCCGCCAATGCAATATCATTCTGGGCCATGGGATTCTTCAAGGTATATTTAATGGCTGTAGTGGCACCGGCCCTCCAGTTATCCATCGTTAGCTGGTATAGAGCCTTGCCAAATCTTTGTGTCATATATTTGTCCACATACCTTGAGGTCATGTGCATTGCTATGGTAGCACGTTGTCCTATGGTCTTAGGGAATCCAGTCACTGGTCTGCCAGCAAGTCGCTGAGCAAGTCCTGCAAGTGCATCTGGACTGGCCCTCAGCATATCAAAGGGAAGTTCAAATACCCTGGCTGCTCCCTTCTCTAATGCTCCTACTCCCCTACCCACTATTCCCAGAGGTTTGGTGAGTCTAGTAAATATACCCCAACCCACATACGTCAATGGGTCAACTAATCCTTCCATCAACATGTATTTGAGTATCCATTCAGCAGCACCTTCTCCGTCTCCAGGGTCCCAATCTTCCCATGCATGACCCAGGGCCTGCCAGGTAGATTCTGACTGTCGATACTCCTGAAACTTTGCATCCAGGTCTGGGAAGTATCCACCATAAACCGCACCGGCGATGGGCATGGAAACATGCTCAAAGTAGAAGTTGGCAGCCTCCAGTAATCCAAGGCCAGGAGTAACTACCATCTCCTTCAGCCAATCCGTAATACGGTAGTCAGGCATTTCTGCAATACCAACCCTGAACGACTCCAGCATGTTGTCACGCTCTTGCCATTCTCTAATGATGCGGTCGGCCTCTTGTTTCATAAACTCAACGGATTCAAGGTCAGCCTTATCACTGATTTGGCCTGAGACTACCATGAACTCCTTCCACTCCTCCTCGCTCATAATAGAAGGTGGAACCACAGGAGCGGTGAGGGATTTGATAATGGCTGAAATCGTCAAGGTGCTGATGGTATTTGGCGGCGCAGTAATGTCTGTGGGAGGAGTCAGTTCAGGCAGGTCTACTGGTTCAGCCTCAGAAGCCAGTTCGGGGAATGGTTCATCACCAGTCAATGCTTCAAACATACCTGAGATAATATCCTGGACCTCTTCCAACTCCACCGGTGTCATGTCGGAGGGTGGTTTCAGCAATGACAATATCTCGTCAGGGTTGATAGATGTATTACCAGATATAACAAATGGGACTTGCCCGTATAGTCTGGAGAAGAAGTCGTCCCGTTCAACGGCAAACTCTGCCGCCAGTACACGTTCCCTGATGTCTCCGGGAACTTGGAACCTGGCCACATCCTCTGGGCTGGGTGGTATAGGTTCCTGCAATGCCTCGGTAAACGCTTTGAGGAATTTGAATGGGCCGGACATGGGCTTACCGACCAATGAAAGCTGGTCTGATAATGTCCTAAGTTCAACCTGACCTTTCACAGCCAGTTCGGAATGTTCGGTGGCTTTCTTCTCCCATTCCTTAATTGTATTCTCGGGGACAGGAGGTTTCAATTCCTCTGGCTGAAACGGCGTGGTTAGCTTCGGGCCTATTTTAAGTTTTTCTACCATTATTGTAGTCCAACCTCCTCAGCTATTTCCCGTGGGACAGGGCTTCTACCTGCAGGACCAGCTCCAGGAGGACCACCAGCCCCCGGTTGTGTGGCCGCATCCAACTCAGCTTCAAGGGAGTTGGCCAGTTTCTCATAGAGTTTGGCTGAGTCTATGTCATTGGTGTTACGGAATAGCTCTGCCTGTTTTCGGTAGGCAATTATCTGGTCAACCATCACAGCTTTGGGATTCTTCATGGCTGTCTCTTTTCGGACCTGAGCCTGGGCTAGGAGTGGGTTGCGAATCTCTGGGAATAGTTTGTCCATCACCAGAGATTCAGGGAGGGTAAAGTCAGGGTTCAGCATCCGTGCAACAGTAGCACGTTGAATCAGAAACCCGGGAATGTCAACGTCCACGTCCACATCAAACAACCTGTCATCACGTTCTGGCATGTTCTCCTGTACCTGATATTTGTGTGGATGGAGCTTATTGATTATGAGCATATCGGCCCAGAAGTTATCCACATCGGTCCTCATACCCTTGTACGCCTGGAGGTAGGGAGTCAATGTTTGCATGGATGACGCCGCTGCATTGGCCGCTGCAAGGAAACTGATTTGCTGTTGGATATTCCCAAACACTGAGTCTGGGAAGGAGCCTCTCTGTATTTCATTCCTGTACGTCAAGAGGATACTGGTTAACTCTACTGGCATTGCTGGAGGCTGTATTGCTCTGACGTCCTCGCCAGGTGCGCCGTGTAGTACCGAGCCCCATCTGCTCATTAGCTCATCGGTTGCAATCTGGGTTTCACCACTCGAGGTCTCCAGCCAATGATGCTGTGCTGACTGTCTGGCTGCCTGCTGGTAGAACGACCTCATGCGGTTGTAGTTGGCGTTTATTCCCTCATTAGTAGCCAGCATAGATTCACCGAAGTGCTCCTGCCACTTAGCATTGAGGGTAAGATTACCTTCCACATTACCTCTAATACTACCCATGTCAGGGAGGCCTCCAGCAGGTGATGTGAATATGGGAAGTTTATCCAACTTCGACATCATCGGGTCTTTAACTGGTTTCTTGACAAACTCTGAACCCATAACAATACTGTGGAATACATCACCATCAGAGTCGAATCCCCAGTGGTCATATACACGGGTCCAGTCGGTGAAGGGACGGTTAACCGACCAGTTTAGCTGCTTGATTTTCTTGTTGGCTGATGCCGCCGTCATGTCATATATACGGGCGTGTTCAACCAGACCGTCAGGACCGAAATCCGGAAAGCACTCGGCAGGTGACCACACCTCTGCCCAGATGGCATCTTTGGTTACCATAGAAAAGATGGAGTACCAACCAGTGGCAAGGAGCCATGAAATCATTGAGTTAAGGAATCCCTGCCGACCCAATGAACGGTAGCGTTTTTCCTGCTGCATCCATCGTCTAGCCACAAAGCCTTCATGGTAGCTGACAGCGGGGATTGATTCAACAGGTAATTCATCAGTGGGTATCTTATCTGCTATGGTCATGGTAGTAAGCAGGTGACGAGCAAGGTTATATCCAGTCCTCGGGTCATTAGTGGCTACTGATTCCATGCCCTCCTGCTCAAGTATATCTTCCAGTAACAGGATGTCATACCAGTCACGGAACTTTCTAGCCCTGACAGTCCAGTTCTGTTGGAGTGCTTTAGACCTTTGTATAATATTGCCAGGGGTTATGACCGACTTAGTTAATGCCATAATTACCTCCTCTGCATTTGGACACTATGTTTTGCCTTACGCTTCTTGCCCCAGCCTGGCTTCCATCCTGTTGAACCCTGCAGCCCACGCTTGATGGGGTTAGGATTGTGTACAGCCAGACCTATTGCAAGGGTATCGTGGATGTCATCCAGTCCTATGATGACTAGCTTTCCGCCTTCCTGTCTGAAATGACGGAGTTGACGGACCAGTTCAATATCATGGCAGACTAGACTTGGGAGAGCCTTAGTCACCTGCTGCATCATATAGGGTTTGGTACTTGATGTAGTAAGCCAACCTGGAACCATTGTAGGGATATCATGGACTATATCACGCCTAAAATATATAGGCCTACGACTTTTACCCAATACAGATATGGCAAGTCCATGGGCATTGGCTTCCCAGACTATCTCCGCTCTATTATAGTAGTCGGAGATTTTACATGCCTTCTCCCACGTTATTTCGGGGCTGTACCACCCTGCATCCCTAGCACACCAGATAGGGATAGTGTTACCAAGGGCATCATTCTCCCACGTCATCACACCGATGGCTGACTGGGTTATTTTCTCTTGGCCTGGGTCTATGATAACCAGATACTGCTTGGTTGGTTTACCTGCCTCATTACGTTCGGGACGGTACCAGACATTCAACCCGTCCATCTTATGATGCGCATCGTAGCAGGTCTTACCTATACCATCAATAAACTGGTAGTCGTACCACATTTCACCGGTAGAAAGGAAACATGATACATCGTTCTCAGGAAACTCCTGAGGGAATAGTGTACGGGATTCACCCTTTCTCCTCAGGCTCTCCATTACACGGGTCATCCATCTACGCCACCGTATCTGTGAAAAGGTCAGGTCGTGTGTGAACATTAACTTCTCCTCTTCACCTGAGAGGGAGAATTCTTCCTTATCTGTTTCTGGGATGTCCTTCACCCTCTTATCACCTAAGTGGATGGTATATTCCTCATGTAGAAACCAGGGATAGAAATGTGATGTGAACATGGAGTTACCCTGCTTGGCTGAGACATACCAGTCGTGGAATTCGTTTTCCTCACCGTTGGGTGTGGAGAATGAATCTACCGTTCCATCAGGTGGTCTACGAGCAAGTGCCGGTGCTATGATATTCTCAGTGGCCTGAGGAATATAGAAGGCGTGTTCATCCAGTAGCAGGTGATGTATGACTTCGGCACGACCAGCAGTTTTGCTCCTCGCCGATGCAATGTAGATACTGGAGGTGGATTCTGTTCTGCCATTGACCTTGAACTCAAATGTTTTCTCGTAGGTGGAGTTATGATGAATGGCAGGGAAGCCGGGTATCCCCAGCGATTCTAAATGGTTGTAGAAGAAAGTTACCTTGCTCAATAACCGTTCAGTGATAAAATCTTCATACGCTACTAGCACGGTGTTGGTGCCAGGATTCGTCAGAGTATCTACAAGGCGATTGGCGATTCGTTCGGTACTGAATCCAACAGATGAGGGCTTGACCCAGATGTCCATACCAGTTTGGGAGGCATCAACATCCTGCTGTATATGGTTGTAGATGAATGGGATGCGCTGTCTGGCTTTGTTCTCCACAACCAGCAGGGATTCAATAAACTTCCTCTTATTGTTTATCAGGTCTCTAAAGGTTTGTTCGGTTTCAGTCGCCATCTTCATCACCTAAGATAAATGATAATGGGGTAAACGGTCCATCATCAGTACACTCGATGCAGACCTCAGCATCTTCTGGGTTAATCCTCATGCAGTGGTCACAGACCTTCATAACCTCTGGCCTCTTGGTTTGTAATGTGTGCCTCGTTTACCTATCCGCATAACGGCAGCCTTGTGCAGGTTCTTCCTTCCTGCCACTTTCTGTCTGGGTGATGCTTTAATTCCTCTGGGCATTAGACACCAGAAAATGCATGGACCACTCTAGTTACCAAATCCAGATTGGCATTACCCACCACACTGGCTGCGATTATGGTTCCGATGACTAACCATGTCAATTTTTCGTTTCTGAGCCCTCTATCCCTGACAGAACGGAAATGTATCAGGTGCCAGTCCTTGAACCATTTGGGCGTCCTGTCGTTAAGGTCATCAGCATCATGTGACATGGTGTCTAGTCTCCTTGTCTTATTTGGATTTGCTCAGTTATCTTCTCCCGTTTCAAGGTGAATACAAAATCGGTAAAGTTGAATGGTTGCTCTACGGTGCCACCACCCAACAACTGCTTGACCATTGCCAATGACTGAGGAGTATAGTGCTGGCGGATTTTGAGGAGATAGGTTTTCTCGTCCTCAGTTAGTAGACCACCCACTGCATCCTTGTACAGAATCTTGAAGTCCTTTTCCAACACCAAATGAAAGTTGCGGGTGAACTCCATATTCAACAGTTCTGCGCCGAGGGACTTCCTTAACTCTGACAGGCCTTCTGTATCCAAATAGTTAAAGTGGGCATCAGCTTCCCGCCATCTGTGAACACTTTTTTCTGTTACCTTAGATAACTTGCAAGATTCCCGCATGGAAAAGTTGGCTACCCTCTTAGCCAGATAATCGGCTCTTTTACCTGTACCTCCGTCCCCCTGAATCATCGGGAGAAGTGAGTGGGCCATTTCCTCGGTTTCAGACATTCTTACACCTCTGGTTTCATTATACAATACTTTACATAAGTTGTCAACTAATATAAATGGTGATAACTAATATTATATAAATAGTATTATATCCATTCAATTTGACAAGTTTTCCGTTATGTGTTATAATATAGTAGAGAGTAGAGAAGTGGAGGAACAATGTCAACTGCCAACTGGGGAAGCTACATACAGGGTAATACACAGACCCGTCAGATAGATGAGATGGGTTCTAAACTCAGCCTTGACATAAACTGCGCGGTTCATTACCCTGCATTTGATAAAAGGATATTTGAGTGTAAGTGTGGAGTGTTGTTCCCAATATACTTCTTGGAGGGAAGGACAACTGAGGAAATCATCAAGCGTCATCAGGAGGGAATGTAGACCATAATGATAATAACTAAGAGTTGCCTTAATTGTAAAAGTTGTCATGTGGCAAAGGATTTGGAATTTAATCTCGTTCCACACGACCAGCACAGATTAGAAATTCCTAATGGTAGTTGCTTCATCAACATCGACCTTTACTGGTGTGATAAACCGGAAAGCCCTGACGACACATTTACAGTCCTTAGTTGGGGCACGCCCTCCAGTTTCTGCAAGGAGAATTGGTTCCCACAACTAGCAAGTGTCTGTACAAATTATGTTGGGAGTAGTCATTGATTACCAACGTCCGCATGTCCTGGTGCCAACGCAGGGCCAAGTGTTCCTTCTGCCCCGACCCAATCGAGGCGGGTACTCCCATCGTGACCGTGACGTTCTGGAAAAAAGGGGATGACGACCGTAAGTGGAATATCAAGAACTATTACCATCCAGACCATTGGGTCGCTCAGGGTCTTGATTACCTGAAACAGAATCCTTATATCCCCTACCAACGACACAAGGAGACCACCCTCACCAAGGAGCAGAAATCCCTACGCACCCAATTGTTAAGGAGGAAATCCTCCATCGAGCAGAGGAGGAGGAATCTGAAACCTGATAATCCCAACCACTCCCTCATCGTTGCGAGGATGGATAGACAAATTGCGGAAATGATGGTCGAAATGACGAAGATTGGGGGAATACCTTCGAAATGGTTAAGCCAACTGGTATAGATAAGTTGAATATGGAGTACATCAAATCCGAGCGGTGGAAGTGTGTAGACTCTCCAACCAACGCACATCACTGGATGGAAGTAGATGATAGTGGAATATTCCGTTGCAAGCATTGTGGTGATGCACGGAGATACCAGCGGACATTTGACGGTGTATTAAAGTCAACGTATGGGAAGAAAGTACCATTCACAAGTTTGAGAGGTCTTGACCCTCTTGTCAAGTTTCAACAGCCTGTACCACTAAAGAAAAATAGGGAGAAGAAATGGAAAACTTAGACAAACCAATCTGGCCCAAGGAGTTCAAGTTCTGTCAGTCATGCGGTGGAACAAACACAATCGCCAATGACATCATCCAGGCAGAGAAGGATGCAGGGAAATCCGATGAGAAGGTAATCGCATTCCTCTATCAGCACCAGTCACTGATTCGGGACCCAGGCAAGACACAGCTCTCCGCACCGAAGGTCACCAGCTTCTACGACGCCTGCTCACAATGTGGGACTGTCAGGGTAGTTCACGTCCATGTCCAAAAGGCTATGATTGGTGGACCAGTACCAAAACAGGGACCGGGATTTAGTAATAGTTAAGGAGGAAAATATGAGCAAGGAACTACACGGAGCGGTAATACAACTGGACCACAAACTACTACTGGAAATGCTGGACTTCAAAGGAGGCGAGATTCGCAGGATATATACCGATGATGCATACTTTATTCCAAACCACTGCAACATCCTAATTGAACATCCTGATTTACCAGTGGTCCCACCTGCTGAGATGGCAAGACCTATCACACCAGCATATACAAAATACTTCGGTGAGAACGGTGGACTAATCAGTATTGAACGAACCAACCCACCCAAAGGAGGATAACATGGCAGAATACAAGGTAATCAAGAACAAAGCAGGGTACATAGTGGCATGTCTCTACGTATTACCAAATGGCAACCTACATGCAGATTCGTGGCTATGTCCTGAGGGCTGGGGAAGTCCAGGTCATTGGGCACATGAAGGGTAAAATGGATGACTAAAAATAAAATCTAACCTATAAGGAGCATACCATTACAAAGTTCTTATACAGAAATGTAGTAGATGGTGTTGAGGAAATATTGCCCGACTTAGAGGCGCATATCAATACTATCCTACCTGGCCATCAGGAGTTATTCCACCAGACACTTACAGATTTTGGGCTTGACAACTGGCTGGTCGTGTTTGCACCTTCTCCAAACATGTTTAGTAAGGGAGGGTGTATAGTTCACGGGATTAAAATGATTGTGATTGCAAACCATTTGGATGTTAAGGAAATCATCGTGACACTACTCCACGAGATACTTCACTTCCTTGACCATAAACTGGAGAAGCACTGGTCTGAGGATACCATAGACGCACTGGCTTATCAATGGTATGAGGACGACCATTATAAATGGATTGGGAAAATTAAAATCTGACTCCCACAAGGAGGGGATATGGAACTTATAGTATCTGTACTGGAACAGAGGATTGAGCTTGCCGCATACACTTATTTCAGAGTTGGACTATGGATTGGTAAAAGGTCATTTGAGATTAACTTTTGTAGATACAGGAATGGAATGTTCCAGTTCTGTGTAGACTTACCACTAGTCCATATCACCAATATGGTCTACAGGAAGACGGTCACTGATACACCTCCCAACAACGACGTGGTAGTTGGCTACTTACCCACATGTCGTAGCATCAGCCAACTCAGTGGGAACATTTTCTGGTACAAAATTAAAATCTGAGACAGACCCTAGGATAAAATATGAACTATAGGATTGTACCTGTATCATTTAGGTTTGCGTGTAACATAGTTGCCATTTACCACAGACACCACAAACCACCACAGGGCCACAAGTTTTCAATTGGTCTGGAAGTAGAAGGAAATATTGTCGCCGTAGTTATAGTAGGCAGACCTGTGGCCCGAGGACTTGATGATGGTTTTACTTTGGAGATTACCAGGATATGCACCATAGATGACGAAATCAAAAACTGTATCTCAATCCTACTAGGTGCTGTATGTAAAGCAGGGAAAGCTATGGGCTACACCAAAGTCATCACATACATACTTGAGGAAGAATATGGTTCCAGTCTCAAAGCATCTAACTTCACCATTGATGGTCTGGTTAAAGGCAGGTCATGGAGTTGTGAGTCCAGACCGCGTGAGGACAACCACCCTCTTGACAATAAGGTTAGGTATGTGCGGGAACTGAGATAAATCAAAAAGTTGGAATCTGAGACTAACCATAGGAGGTAATATGTATGAATTGTCCAAATTGCAATATGGAACACTGTCTACCAAAGGGTAAATTATGCGATACGCTAGATTGTGGTAAATGTGGATTCCCTATGCCCGTAAAGACGAATAGACTGCAACCGTTATATCTTGTCAGGCTTGATAGCGGTAAGGAAGTGTTCTTTGGTGAGGACTGCCTACAGTTGGATGAAGGGTAAGTTTACTCTGGAAAAATTAAAATCTCAGAGAGACCATAGTCAAAAAATAATACTATCTCATGAATTAGTCCCCCGTACTATGGGCGAATTGTTGCAGCTGCGATGTCATGTATCTGCGAGGGATTGCAACTGCACAGACACGCAGAGAGGGTGTTATGTCAACTGGAACAAATGTTCTACCCTCGTTATGTCAAGTCCCTAAAAACAGAACATATGTTCTAATGTCGGTCAGCTGTCTGCACCCTTTGAAAACAAGAGCATCAGTGAGAACGGGTGAGCATCAGCGAGTATGAGCGAGGTTGAGATAGCTCACCGTTCGAGGGCGACTCCCTGCTAACTTGACTGTTGCTTCCGTTTATTATATACTATACATGAGAGTAAAAGAATATAGCAGTCGGAGGGTAGAGCGATGACGCCGAGTGAACTACTTAGTGAACTTGAGCACCGGCTAAGGATTGCAAAACTGAACACGAGGAAAATAGCACAAGCTACCAAACATCCCGACGGAAGTAATTGTGAAGACTATGCGGATGTATATGACCAGGCTATTGACCTTGCAATCAGTGAGGGTAGGGCAATCTTAGCAGAACAGAACTGAATATGGCACGAACACCGACACTCCAGCACTTTAACAACTGAATAGAGATTAGTGCCTAGCTTCAAATAACGTAAGGAGCTAGTACAATGAAATATATTGTCATCAATGAAACGCAGGGCTGTATTTACAAATTTATCATTAACGGGATAAACAAACGTATATTCAAAACACGTGAACAGGCCAGACGGTTATGTAAACAACTTAACCGGAGCTTTCCGACAAGCAAGTATAGGGTAGTTCGCTGTAAAACTCTTTCGGATTGTAAGTACCCAATACTAATGTAACAATATGTAAGCTAGGTACTAACTTCTATTTAGTTGATTGTACCTTAATAATTGAATAGCTTTATGCTCCAGTCGAGGGAGAGTAAATGAAACGAGCACCGACTGGATATAGAACCTGTAGATACGGTATTGTCAAAGAATGTTCATACCATATCAGCAGAGAATTAGTTGCATATCATCAAAGGTATATAATATGCCCTGAATGTCATAGGTACGTACATAGTACAAAATAGTCATGTAGACTGGAGTATAAAGTTATCCAATTGTAGGGTAGCAAAATAGCTGGTCAGAAGCGGTAACATCTGACAAGGAGACACTCCACCAGAGATGGGGAGATAACAGAATAGCGAGGGAAAATGAATACTGAAAATGCCGAGACGGGTAATGTTGCTGCCACCGATACCACGCCAACACCTGCGACCCTAGCGTCAACAGTGGAGACGTTTGAGACCCTAAAGGCACAACTGAAGGCGGCTACCGAAGATTCCGAGATAATGCGGTTATCCAAAGCCATCCTAAAGCATAAGTCGGACGTGGAAAAAGCCGAGGCCGAGAAGGGCAAGAAAGAGGCCGAGGCGATGGCCGGAGACCGGGAGAAGCTGGCCAAGCTAATCCAGACCGCCGTGAGGGGAGTGGTAGACGCCAAGACCATGCTGGCTGTAAAGGCCAAGGGTTTCACGTTCACCATTGACCACACGGAAAACGAGAAGGGTCAACTCGACCCGGCGGGTGCCGTCAAAGTAACGGGCGGGTGTGTGCTGATTGTACCAGCAATCCGCAAGGCCTCAACTGGTGGCGGTGGTGGTGGAAGTACTGGAGCCTTGAAGCAACAGACGGGATTATCCCGACATGAACTGATTGACCAGTACGCCACACCCGAAGAGAAGGCCGAGATCGCCGCCGCGTTTGATGGTGCCGACTCTCGTCCCGATAGTGCCAGGTACAGTGCCGAGAAACCCGTCATCAAACGGATATTGGCGGACAATCCCAGCCTTGTAAAAAGATAATTCCCTATACAAAATGGAGTAGCCTAGTTACCAGCTACTCTTTTTTGTTGGAAAGTTCCCAAAACATAGTCTGGTATCGTGGACAAGTCGCGGACATTCAGGGATATTGAGGGACATTCGGTGTTGATTATGTCAACCTCTAGCTATGAAACGGTGACAGCGGTGCAACCTCAGCTATTGACAAATGCAATAGAGTATGCTATAATATAGGTATGAGTGAGAATAGTATACCAGAACCATTAGCATAGATTGGAGGGTGTATGAAACGGATAGTCAACCACAGCAAGCCACGTAACGACCCGCATACATCGGTACCCATCCAGCATATCAGGACGAGAAGGTTCCCACGAGTAAGGGATGGGGTGGAACATCAGGTCAAGATAATAAGGGTAGGAGGATAACATGATAGCAACAAGAGAGGTTAGAGTGTGCGAGTCAACAGGTAACAGGGTAGTCATGGAACACACCGGACTAGCTGAAGGTGGTGCTAACGGACACCCTGGCTGGTTCTGCCTACATGAGGATGAGGAGACCGGAGGGAGTGACGAGGAAGCTGTTAAACAGTTCCTACTTGATGAACTAAATAGATAGGGAGTGTAACATGCTAGTCCGTAAGTGTGCATGGTGCCGTCGTATCCTCGGGTTCAAGTGGACCTGGCTAATCAAGTGGGGTATCACTCATGGTATGTGCGATAAATGTAGGAAGGAGTTATGTACATGAACAGGACACAACACGACCTATCATGCGACCAGACCAAGTTGGACTACCAAGCCCTCGTTCGGACAGCGGATATAGCCTTTGCCCATACCCGTAATGAGCTGGAACGCTGTCTCCATAGAACACATGATATACCAGAGCACAATCCTTATCGTGAAGGTGGTCGTATCTATGAGTTGGCTGAACAACTATCAATCGTGGCAGAGACAGCCCATACCCTACGTGAAGGACTCACCCGTTCACAACTGGAGATAGTTAACAAGCCTGAGGTAAAGGATGATTGAGTTAGCCACCATCCTACTACTGACGGGAGGGATAATATGCCTTCTATTATTAAGGGAATAGCATACGGTATCCTCTTCTGGGTATGGTACCAAGTCCTGGTCACCATTGGTACTCACCTGAACCCAACAGCAGGTCATTACGTTCGGGATATACTGGGAGGGTAACATGAAATGTAACTACACCACCCGAACCATCTATGTGGGATGGGTACTGGCCTATGATAGACAGTGGAGGACGGTAGCATGACCAGAACACTAGACATTATCTTAATCATTCTCGCCATCGGTTCAGTGATGGTGTATGTGGTAATGGAAATAATATAAGGAGGGATACCATGTGTTTAAAAATGGTAGATGGAAAAAGACGATGCAAACCCAAAGGCATAGGCTACAAGGCAATGGTAACAAAAGAATCAGGGTTCATGTCTGTGTATGGACATAGTGAGCCGACTAAAATCTATATGATTGGTCAGAGCTATGTCACACCTAACACACTAAGAAAAAATGATAGCGAGACAGGAAAATATGTGCCTCACTTCCACATGTTCGTTGACCTTAACGATGTAGCAAAATGGGCTGATGTCCATGCAGGAGGAAGATACCAAATTGTCAAGGTTGCTTATTCCAGACCAATAGTTACAGGCACCGACCACAATGACTCCAAAGTTATTGTTGCACGGGAAATTAAACTCATCGAAGTAATGTAAGGAGGAACACCATCATGCCAAACTGGGACGAAGAAGCGGCCAACACCGCCGCGGAACAGGCCGGTGACGAACTCGAGGTGATGTGGACCTTTGAGCAACTGGCCCAATGGATATATAAGTATTACCTTGCCTGCGGGTACAAGAGATTGGGTCGTATCATCACCTCAACGGCCAAGGAAATGGGCATACTAGAAGATGTCCAACAGAAGAAGCAGTCGGACTACCAGCCATGAAGTGTGGTTGGTGTAACAAGCCAGACCCCACCGACATCATATCTCCAACCGCAGGGGAGACGTTCGGTATCTGCATCGACTGCATGCTCATTCACTTTCCTACCATCTACCGCCTCATCTACGGTGACAACCCTGTTTCAACACTGTCCCCTTATGGGGATGATTGAACATAGTGTGAGGAGGTGTACAGTTGTTTGGTGATAATAGTAATAATGAGTATTATAATGAAAGGTGGACTGTTAGAGATAAGTCCTACCAAGGCAGAGGCTTTGTTATAGCTGAGTCTGGTAACTGCCGCACTATCGCTGAGAACCTAACAGAGGATTATGCTCGACTAATCGTAAACGCCGTCAACAAGTTTAGGGAGAATCAACACCATGACTGAAAAGATAATGCCAGACAGTAGCTGGAACTTCAAGCCACTCGGCACCCAGATATCCCGTATAGCCAAGCTAGAGGCTGCACTCAACATACCAGAAGGGTTCTACCCCGAGTCCCGCATTGCAGCACGGAATAGAATCCACTGGCTCCAAGAACAGTTGAAGCTAAAGAATAAACCCAACAGTGAGTAGTCCCCTTATGGGGATGTTCAATGATAGTAAAGGAGACACCAAATGAATCACAAAAAACCAACAGGCACTCCCGTCACATGCTATATCTGTGGAAAATCAGGTCACACCCTCATCAAGGTGGACACCAACAAGTACCGTCATCAGAACACTGCCTTGTGTGACATCATCAAAGTCCAAGCATTGAAACAGTCATAGTAATAATTGTATATATAATATTAGTTATCATAGAATATATGAGTATGGTGAGATAGATGGATAGACATATACCTGACACCTGGAGATACTCTGGTCCTTGGTATGGCAATGACAGAACCATAGTTGACCACGCAGACATTGTATCCAAGCACCCAGTCTGTCAAGATGGGTTATTCTGCCATCAGTGTGGTAATAGTAATGCCGTTACGTTATCATCCACTCAGACAGAGTATCCATTCCACAACTACTGTCCTAAGTGTGGGTTGGTATGGCACTGGTTTGTAGCCCGATGTCCCGACTGTGAGACTGGTAGTATGTGGAACAAAGACTGTAAGACAGGTGAGGTAAGATGTTCCATCTGTGACATGGTATTCAGTGAGTCATTTGTCCGTGAGGTCAACGAGGACCCAGACTTTATATATTATTAGGAGGAAAGAAATGAAGGGACTAACATCAGATGGAGTTGAATTCGAGGTGCTTCCAGTGGGCAGTAGGGTACGCCATAACAAACATCCAGAATTGACTGGTACAATCTACAGTCATGAGTACTGTGAGGGTAAATACAGTGCCTTGCCCTATAGGGTGGATTGGGATGATTCAGATAAATCTCGTAAGTTGCTCGGATTCCTCCCGATATGGCCCTGCCTAGAAAACCTTGAAAAAGTGTGACCTGTAGTCAAGAATATTAAGGAGGACAAACTATATGGAGCAGGAGTGTGAGTAGATGGGTAATAGCGTTGTTGATAGTAGGGATATATGTTACCATCTACCTGTTGTATAATGGAATCGTAATAAACTGGGAGACTGGACCATAGGAGGCTAATCATGGAATGCACTAAGGGGAAATGGTACGCCGAGTCTGATATACTAGACGATGGTTTATTTACCTGCCAAGTTCTCAGCCACGTAGAGGAGGGTGACGACTGCCCGACTGTAATCGCCAACCTTGACGGCTATATCGGGAACGGTGATGGAACAGAAGCCGAGGCCAACGCTGAACGCATAGTCAAGGCCGTCAACTGTCACGATGATTTGGTTGAGGCAGGCAAGAAGTTAGTCAAATGGCTCCATGTCCTTGCTGATGATGCAGAGAAGACTGCGAAAACAACCCGGTTTATTACCATGAGAGAGGCTTGGGAAGCTGATACAAAAAACTACAGGGCTACTGCTAAAGATATGGAGGCAGCCCTGGCAAAGGCTGAGTAACCTATAGTATGAAGAACTTAACACCAGATAAAATCCGTGAGCGTGTCCTCAAAGAACGGGGTATACAGACCTTCAAACCCGACAAGTACACACGCAAGAGGCTGCGTCCCTCTACTCAGAGGGTGATAGACCCTAAGCTCAAGACACCACTCATGCGCTACCTTGAACTGGTACACGGTGAACCCATTGAGTCGGTGCTGTTGTCTGGCTCGTTATCAGTGGTAGCCAAGAAACTGGACAACGAGGTGGATGTATCTACCTTGAGCAAGTGGATTAAGAAACTTCAGCTCAGGTATAGTAAGACCAACCTACCCCAATGCAACGGGTGTAAGAGCTACGGACCAGCCTGTGAGAGTGGTATCTGCTACGTCCTGATAGAGATGGAACTGTATGACCTACTGCCAATTAAGAAAGAGGAAATGATGGATGAGTGACACCGGATTCAGGGGACTAACTCCCAGCGAATTGATGGCATGGAAACCACCATACCAAGAATATATAATTACCAACGACATCCTTCTCGACCAGGGTACAATGGGTATCTACGGTGCTGAGGGTGCATGGAAATCAATGCTCGCACTGGACATGATGTACCGTATAGCATCAGGTAAGGACTGGTTTGACTTCAAGACCATTGCCAGCCCTGTCTACTACTTCCAGTCCGAGGTACCCCAGCGACCACTACAGAAACGGTCAGTCAAGTACCAGCTTGGCAACCAGACCGTAACAGACAACTGCTGGATGGCTACTGACCTATATGAAAAGATAAACACGGGATGGGGCTCGACACAAATGGAAAAAGAACTAGAGCGTACCCACCCTAAGGTATTGATAATAGACCCACTCTATAACTCCACCTCCACCAAGCTGGTAGACGACTATGATGTGGGTCTGCTACTTGACCGACTTAACCAGTGGCGTAAGAAATACAAGTGTGCCATTGTTCTCATCCACCACAATCGCCAAGAGGAACACAGTGAGGGTGAGTCATTCCACTACGGTACAGAGGAATGGTTCGGCTCATCCCGATTCAAGAGATGGTTAGATACCATGATATACATACAGTTGGTCAACGATGATGACCATAGTGTTGACCTCAAGCTGACGTTTGAAAAGACCCGACACGCGGAGAACAAGATAGCACCTATTGAGGTACATGCCAAGCGTACCGACCTTACGTTCAGGAGAAAAACTATTGGAGGTATACTATGATAGGAAAATACTTCGGCTCTGAAACCCTCAAACATGTAAAGGGACAGGTACCAGAACACCATGTCGCAGAGGAATTGGTGCTCAACCAAGATGATTTCATTGAATGGATACTCAAGAACACCAATGACGGCAAGGCTGTATTCAGGGTGCATAACCACAAGAACTATCTGCTTGTGGGTATAGACAAGGACCCGTGGATAGACCCTGAACTTGACAAGCTGTCCACATTATGATATAATATACATGTATGAGCAGAGACTCACAAGTATCAAAAATAAAATTAGGAGGTATGGAATGAAGTGAGTTACCATGTAGTTCTGGAGCTGGAGCCTGAGGAAACCAAGGCCGTAAAAATGGCAGCGGTGGAACTAGATATACCAGCAAAGGAGCTAGTCAAACGGGCCGTCATAGTCTATCTGGCCAGTAGACATATTGAAAGTAAGGAGGGAAAGTGAGGATAACAGTTCATGAAAATGAAGCAGGAAATCCAGTAGTAACCGCAACTGGCGACAATGGTGAAAGTCCTGCAGATGTTGCCAGGGCCTACAAGGAAGCCGAGGCAGAATTAAACAGGAAGGAGGACAATTAGTTGGCAGACCAAGAATTATCACAGGACCAGGTACTAGCACAGTTAAGGACCAGAGGGTTTGAGGATAGGACACCAAGGACTACGCTCAGGGACTTCTGGGCTGTGCTGACCAGCATCACAGGTGTCATGCGTGACGGTGACCGAGGAGCCTACCTCGTGGCACTCTACAACTTCGACCAGGTTGAGGTTATCGAGTCTATCGAGCCATACACATCACCCATTGGTCAGATTGAGGTGTCAGCATCCAGTAAGGCCAAGAGTGCAATGGGCTATCTGGGCAAGTCAATGGACCGTATCGTCAATGCCGGTCTACCTGAAGATGCCCCTGATGACCAGGTTAAATCACAGGAAACCCTTGTGGGTCAGCGGTGCCACATGAAATACACGCCGGGACATCTAATCCGTAGGCCTGGCACAGATGGTGTATGGGATGACATACCGACCAGTTGCTGGGAACTCATCGAGACCGGTACAGCACCAGCGGCAGCACCGACACCACCAGCCCCGGCAACAGCAGCTGCGCCTGCTCCGGCTGCTCCGGCTCCTACACCCGCGGTGGCCGGTGGACCCGGTGCATCACAACAGGCACTGGCCCTACTCGACGGTAAAACCGAGCAGCAGTGGCATCAGGCGGTGTTCACCGACCCGATTATCAAGGCCAGTGTTGAGGTTACCAGTGCCATCATCGCAAGGACGTTTCTCGCCCCGTTTGAGCTGGCCGAGACCGTGACCAAGGACAAGGATAGCATCTATCATGTGGTGAAGGAGGGATAGCATGATACACGTAACTCTCAAGAATGGTAAGGTGGTAGATGTACCATCAGGTAAAGTCGGCTCATTCATCTATAAGCAGGAAATGATGACCATACTAGAAGGTGCTACCCTGGACATCAGGGACGATACCACATATAGTGCCAAGACCGTTGCATCATTCAGGGCAGATGAAGTATCAGGCTTTGTAGTTGAGCCTGAACCTGATGAGGAAGCGGAAGATTAACAACATAGCTTGCTGGTGTCCTCTCCAAAAACTATCGGGACTGTTAGGGTTACGACTTTAACAGAGAGGCGAAAACCAAGCGACCCGGCCAGCAAGTGCCAGCTACCCGAAAGGGAGACCTGAAGAGAAGGATGCAGTACACAGTACTGGACGGTCGCTGCTAGCTGGCAGGTGGATAGAGTGGGGTAAGGGGACTGAAAGAAACTCCCTGAGATATTAGTCTTGCCCCACTCTACCACCAACAAAGGAGAATATTATGGGTAAGCATCCAATTAAGCCAAAGAAACCGAAGAAATAAAAGGAGAATACTACCATGTTAGAGTGGTTTCGCTGTCCCGACACGCAAGTAATTCCATACAAGGACTGTCTTTCCAAGTGCCGTATGCCGGAAAGATGTGAGACACTGGCCTATCTCCACCTCGCATCATCTGAGAGGGAATGGACAGGTGAAGCAAGTACAACCCAACTCCTTAACGGTACAATGAATACCTTTCTCAAGATAACACAGCCCTATGTCATCGACCCTGATGATATGGCCTTTGCAATACACGGTACCAAGTCACACACCCAGCTGGAGGAAAAGGCCAAAGAACTGGGTCTACCCTCAGAGCTATCCACTACACAGGATGGAAGAAACGTAGTGGACGTTATCGAGTACGAGGATGGTATCATGACCCTCACCGACTACAAGACGTGGGGTTCATATCGGGTAGCCAAAGCCATTGGTATTGTGGAAACAGGTAAGAAGCCTGACCCTACCGGTGCGGTATACAAGACCACCACCAAGTACGGTAAAGCTGGTTCACCCAAGATGGTATCTGTGTTCCAGCGTATGCCACAACAGGCAGACAATACCGATGCTGAACTCCAGCTCAACCGGTATCGTGTCATGCTCGGTGATATGGGCATAGTCCCTGACCGCATGAGGATACATGTGATAGTGAGGGATGGTGG
>SDBS01000341.1_pt1 | contig 43660 bp, 25 predicted proteins | sample 2277091 | NCBI WGS metagenome assembly SDBS01 (sample SAMN10404972, study PRJNA504765) | marine sediment metagenome | isolation source: marine sediment core GS10_PC15, 163 cmbsf | place: Arctic Ocean: Southern Knipovich Ridge | collected 2010
CGACCAAACATCGGCTGTTAATGCCGCCGACAGCTGCCCTGATCTAAGACCATCTGTGACATTGTCAATCACCACGACCGGCAGTCCACGGCGCAGAATCGAAGTGATCTTCTTGCGTGACTCTTCCTCATTTCTGGTGATGGTCGTTGGCTCACAGGATCGCCCCAAAGCGACGAGCCAGATAAGTTCAGCCAGCAAGGATTTCCCCGATCCTGGCGCAGGCGCTTCCATCATATGGATCGGCGTACAGCCTTCTATCATTCGACGCACAAACGGCAGAAGCAGAGCTGCTATTGCATGAGCACGGTCTGATCGTTGCACAAAGGGGAAGTCAACAAAGAGGTCTTCCAAGATAATGGCTCGTGCGCGGTCGATCTCATCCTGGCTGGGGTGTGCTGGGATATTCTCCAGCTTAAAGCCGGGCATCTGGTGATACCAGAGCCGCGTTTCGGGATCGTAGCCGGGTTTATCAACTAAAGTTCCGTTTGCAGAGAACACCGGCGTTGTGACGACACCTTCAATTACGGGAAGGTCGTGATGCGGATTGGCAAGCAGATCCCGGGCCAGCTCCCTTGGCGGCTTGGAGTCTTTTGTACCATTTGTATATCTTGCATGCCAATCTGCAACCCTATATAGAAGAACACGAACTCCATCGTCGCTCATTTTCTCAATGCATGGCACAGCGTTACAATCAAAGACTCTGGCCATGTGTCCACCGTGCAGGTATGTCTGGGGTGGATCGTTTGACTGTAGAATTGCTGACCAGGCTTCTTGAACCAACTCCTCCATTTGCATGTCGTTAACAACGATTTGCGGCTTGCCGGATTGTGGCCTGTAGAGCTCGGCCTGATCGATCACCACCTGTAGATCGGGAGCGGTCTTGCAATGCTGCATGAAGTAATCAGTGACATCCTTATCATCTCTCCTGCCAGACAACGGTATGGTCACGATTTTTACCGAAGTCGCACCCGATATGGCGATGGCCTTGGCCGCTTTCTCAGCACCTGCCTTGCCTCCAGTGTCACAATCGAACAGGATGACGACATCCTTGCCCTTGAAGTGAGGCAACCAGTCTGATCGGAAGGTTGCAGCACCGTGTGTGCCCGTAACAGCAGTGAATCCCTCCTGTTGGAGCAGGAGCCGGTCCCATTCCCCTTCGCAGAGGATCACCTGCCGGCTACCAGATTTGACAAGCTTATCAAGACCATAGAGCCGAGGCGGTGTGCCGTACCGGTGCCTGCCCTCAATGTAATTGAGAATTTTCGGCTTTTTCTTCGCGTTGTATAACCGGACGTTTACTACGCTCCCCAACTCATCCCGGATCGGGATGGTGTATCGCTGGCGTCTCGGGTCCCAGCCGATCTTGTACTTCCTGAGAGTTTTATCAGATAGACCCCGCTTCTCGCGCAGCCAGCGGCATACCTCCTCGTTGGCTCGGAGGTTCTTGACCCAGCCCTTGACCAAGTCTTCTCGAATGAGGGGACGAAGTGGTTTTTCAAACTCGGGGTGTGATATGCCAAGCTTATCACCCATATCAAGTAGCACTTCCCTGAATCCCTTGCCGGTCTTCATCATTATGAAGTCGAACGCGCTCCCCGCTCCACAACCTGCATGGCAGATCCATCTGCCATTCTCCGTGTTGAAGGAAAACGAAGGGTTGCGATCGTGGTGGAAAGGACACTGCGCGGATACCCATCCGTCACCGGATGGGCCCTGTTTCTCAAGGTCGTTATAGAAGATCGAGAAATTCACGATCTTTTCCAGAACGTTCTGCTTGTAGTCGCGCCACTGCCGCGCCCTGATCTTTCTCTTCCCGGCACCACTGCGCTGTTGTCCACTGCCCAGCTGTCGTTTGGAATCCTTGCCCTTCTCGACCTGGGAGAAATCGACCCTTACGCTTTTCGCACGGTTTTTACGAGTTGATTTCTTCATCTGCCCGGCACTTCCTTGCCTTGTGGGACGCAATCGATGCTAAAGCATTCAGTTGCGGGTTTGCAGAGGAGGAATAAGAAGAGAAAGGGTGTGTAAACCGCTCTCGGGCACAAAAAAAGCCGACTAGGCGGTCTTGGGGACGAGAACGTTGCCCCTCGAAACCAGGGGCAGCTCAATCATGTCTATGGGCGGGAAAGGTGTCTTTTCGTGTTCATACCGGGCCCCCGCTACCAAATAGAGGATGGCTCTGGCGAAAGTCAGGGCCGTCTTTTTACCCGGAAGAGACACCTTTCATCTGACAAGCAGCATCTTGACCGTTGACTCCGCTGCCCCGCTCCGGACACGGCAGAAATAGATCCCGCTCGCGGCCTGTCCGCCGGTATCGGTCTTCCCGTCCCAGATGACAGAGTTCCGCCCTGTACCATCTGTTCCGGCGTTCAATCTCCTCACCAGCCTTCCCCTGATATCGAATATCCCCACTTCCGCCGCATCCGTTCTCCGCGACATGTATTCCTCAGATCCACTTATTGTGGATGACAACGCCTCGAAACGGATCTCGGTGCTGCCGGAGAAAGGATTGGGATGGACCGAGATCAGAGGGGGAACCGCGGGGACTCCGCTCCCGTCATCCTCTGTCCCCGTAACGGGATCGATAATGCCGAGATACCATTCCCTCGCGGCAATTGACTCAGAGAAGAAGCGGATAGAGTCTTCCGCGTTCTGCCACTCCCCCTTATCGTACGCGAGGTCGATCAGCGAGTCGATCCATTCGGAAAAATATTCGGCCGATTCACTCCTGCGGACGGGCTCGTCGTTCATACGGAAGTAGACCGGACCGGTGTGGGCGAACAGTTCATCGCCGATCGTGGCCCATTCCCCCGCTGGCCCCCGTGCTACCGCAGCCACCCAGCAGCTCTCGTAGATGTAGAACTTGCTCCTGTCCGATATACGCATCGGGGCGCTTCCCCTGGGAAACAGGACATCGACCGTCAGGCCGTTCATGAGTATATCGACCCTCTCGAGAGGAAATGCGCACTCCACCGTGACATCCAGGGTGACCCTGAAAGCACCGCCGGACAGAGCGAGGCTGTCTCCGATCCCCGATGCTCCCTGTAAACTGAACTCGGTGAACAGCGGCCCGTTCGTCACAAAGGTCCTGCCCGCCGCGAGGCCATCGAGCCACTGGTAGATATCAGGGGTTCCACCTTCGTGGTTTACATAGACACGGAATCCCCCCATCGGTGCATCACCGAGTCTGTTGACCACGGCATCGCTTCCGGCGGAGGGCGGCAGTTTTAATCCGCAGTCGAGCAGCCTGTACCACAGTTCCAGCGCAATCCCCCCATCGATGTTCGAGTAGCTCATAACATCGAGCGCATCGACCTTACCCTTTAACACATCGATCGGCAATTCCCTGCCCAGCCCGGATCCCGGCCATTCTTCGATCTGCCTGAAATCGCTTGAAGATGCTGGGTGCGCGTATATCATCAAGGGGCCGTTCTGGAAATGCACCGAGTCGGCAACATCCATCAGCAGGGTGCCCCACTCTGTGCCGTACGGCACGATGAGGCGTTTCATGCCGGGCAGAGTGCAGTGACCGTAAACGAAGCTTCGCAGCTCTTCCGACATGTATACTGTACAATCCGTAGTGCTGACGATATCGGGCGAACCGGTAAAATAAAAATCGTTATCGAGGCAGTTGACGAACTGGAGGTCCTCCGCACTGCCCACCCAGTGCGCATCAGACGGATCGAGGTCGTAAAGACCACCGCTGTGGGCTATGTGGACATGCGTATCGCCGCTGTACCAGCCGGACTGCCTCATGTCTGCCAACCTTTCCAGAACAACGGCAACGGTCGAGTCCGACCGGATCGTGAGCGTATCGTTGTATGTATAGTACTCCGGCCCCCTGGCGATCCTGACGATCGTCGGTCCTTCCGGGACCGAGAGCGCGAATTCCCCGTCGCAGTAGAAATACCCGTCTCCGTATGTGTGGTAAAGTGATGTGAAAATGTACGGGTACCGGCTCTGACCGAGGCTGTCGATGACGCAGCACCTCGCGGGTATTCGTTCCCCGCTGCCGGCATCCGTGACGACAACGGTCATGACCGCGGCTACGACCTGCGCCGACATCGCAGGCAGTATCAGCGCGAACGCCAAAGTTAAAAGCCGGGAGCAGCGCTCCCGGCTTTCGGTTGCTATATCTGAGATGTCAGGCTGTCGATCCGTCCGAGAGTCCATCCCCTACTCTCCAGTCAGACCCCACTCCTCGAAAACAACGTTGGCGATAGAATCGACCGCCGTGTGTCTGAAGAACCACAGCGGAAGCCCGAAATGCACACTCCTCGCTCCTACGGCCGGCGGAGCAGCCCCATCGGGTATTACGTTGGAGTACTTGTCTATCCATACGGAAACTGGCGCCTTGTCAAGAGGCGATCTCGTGTTGCGCGCCGTCATCCTGTAGATCGGATGGAAGCACTTCTGCTGATTTATCCCGCTCGTCTCGACCCAGTAGGCGGGATCATAGATTTCAACGTAGTAGAACCCCCTGACCCTCGGATCGAAGAACATATCGGGCTGGGTGACATCCTCACTCAGGGTGAGACTTTCGGGCAGCCCCGGATACTGTGCTGTTATTTCATCATCGAGATCGATGACACATCTGCTCAGTGCGTCCTGTTTGAGCCTCCGCGTCGGCATCTCTCCTCCGGTCCGGAGCGTACCGACGATCTTGTCGACCACGGAGATGCAGTAATCTCTGTGCCCCATGCAGTTCACGGCGCTGGTATCGGACTGATTGGCCGCCATATCGAACTTGAAGGTAGCAGGGAACTCGGGGGGCCGTATGAATATCACTGACAGTCCTCCCGCCGCGAGATCCGATCTTCCGCTGGTCCAGAGATGCCCTCCCCTCAACAGAAAGAGAGACAGGTAGTTGATAAGAACGGTGGTGCTCTCCCCGATCATCGATTCAGGTGTAAACTCGATCACCAGCTGGAGAGCCCCTTCCTCCCGGGAGTTGCCGTAGGTCCAGATTATATTCTGGTACTTGCCGATGATCTTCATCTCGGGCGGCAGGAAGTTGTGATTGCGGCAGTCGTAGACATCCCTCGTATCTATGAACTGAGGATCCTTCGAGCAGATATCCAACCAGAAGAGGTCGTGCGTCTCCTCGTCGGGCAGCATCATGTTTGAAAGAGGCACGTCTCCAAGGGGCCAGTCATCGACCCACAGGAGCGTCCTCTCCATCGAAAATGGAATGATCTCGATCTGGATCCTGCCGAGCGTGATCTTGCCCCCGTTGTCGACAGCTTCCACATAAAATGTGTGTATGCCACTGTACCAGGTCCTCGGTGTAGCGCATTTGATAAAAGGACTCGGAGAAACGGCCCACTGGGTCGGGTCGTCGAGCTGCTGTATGTCCCACCCGTACCTGAAGCTCCTTATCTCTCCGCCGTAACTGCTCGCGTCTGCCTTCCAGCAGAAATTCAGCTCGATACCGGGCGGTAACTCGAGCTGTACCGGGTTGAGGTTCGGTCCGAGAAACTTGAATCCTCCCAGAAACGGTTCGGTGATGGTCAGCAGCGGTCCCTGTTTCGGAGAGACGAGGAACTGCCTGACGTTCTGGTCCTTCTTGAATACCGCCGTCACGGCCCCGGCTTCGTCCTTCGCCTGGACAGCGAATATATGCGAGAGGTTCAGTTCAAGGATCTCATCGTCGCCGAGAATCGTCGAAGTTCCTGAATCCCCCTCGGCCCTGTACCACATCCACGGGCCCCAGAACGGCTCGTACCACTCCGGATTCTGGTTAAGATCGAGTATTATATTGAATGTCGGATCATAGTAGCCATCATGATCCACCACCTGCGACCAGAGGATCCTGATAGAGTCAGGCTGCTGATAGTTCGTGGGACTGTCGATCGGATCCCGTCCCTCCCACCTGAAGGTGATGACATTGCTGTACGTTCTGACCGTACCCTCAGGGTGAGTCAACTGTACGAACGGCGCGAGCGTCCATGCGGTAAATGACCTTGATACGACATCGGATCGCATGCCCTGCATGTCGACTCCACGGATGAAGAATGTATGCGTCTTGTCGTATTTCGTATAGAGATCGTTAGGTTCGAAAGGTCTCGGGTTCTCGTTGGCTGTGACCCTGATCACACTGTCGTATGAGGATGTGACAAACCATTTCTCGAGCCCGGTGGTGTCCGCCGAATCGAATCCGATCGGGTCGCCGTCGACTACGACGAACTCGAAATGATCTATCTCGCCGTCCGGATCCCACCCGCCCCAGTAGAAGTGTACCTGGTAGCTGGTCGTGTCTCCTTCGACCGGTCCGCTGGACAGCCAGACCTCTGGAGGCTTGTTTGTCTCCCCGAATCCTGTGTATACGCTGTTGGAACAGCCCGCGGCAAGAGCGATGAGCCCTGTGACTGTCACGGCCGCGAGATAGAGATATCTCTTTCTTACCACTTATCGCTCCCACCTGTGGGGTCTGTGCCGGGTGGTCCGTGCTTCATTCCCCGCCCGGTCCGGATACTCCCCGGCGCTGAGGCGAGCCTTCATCACTCTGTTAATATAAATTCAACGGCCTGCCCGGTCAACCATCAAGACGCCTTCTTTACGTCTTTCCTCTTTATTCCAGTCCCCCGCGGGCCTCGCCGATCTGCGGCCAGATATCCTCGAGAACGTCGCGATGGACCATGTACATCAGCATCTTGAGCTTGATGTAGTCCGCCCTGTAGAAGAGGTAGCCGTGGTGCTTCCCTCGTCTCGCCGCCCTGGACGAGTCCTTTATCAGGTACCAGTCCCGTCCCTTTACCTTCTTATAGGCGAGCACGTGGATCAGGTGGTCATCCCCGGTGGTCTTGTTGTAGAACCTCAACTCGCGCGAGTCCTGGTCGATGTAGTCGCGCGGTATATCGAAGGACGGGACCACGGCGGCGTCTTCCACACCGTAGTATCCGGGCTCTGAGACGTCGCCCCCTATGCAGACTGTGTATCCCTTCTGAGTCGCTTTCTTTATATAATTGTAATAATCGTCCAGCGGAAGATTGTAGTAGTCATACGTCGGGCGCCAGTTGTCCGGGACTTCAAACTTGCCCATCGTATTGAACGGGACCGACAGGGTCGACATCAGCATGACGTAGTCCGAAGGGACGATCTCGAGGACGTCGCGGAAGAATTCCTTCGGCGTCATCGTCATCCCCCCGTGCTCGACCGTTAAAGGCGGGCTGCCGATATACTCGTCGAGGATCAGCCGGACGTGGCCGATGATCGCTTCCTCGTCCCAGTATCCATGTTCCTTGCAGAGCTCGAGAAAGGACCTCATCTCATCCATCATCAGGCGATGATTATGCTTCGTAGAACCGTTCAGCAGGCCGGTATACGACGCGGCGGGAACAGCGCCGTATTTCTCCCATATGATCAGGACGGCGTCAGCTTCGCCCCCCTGCGAGAAGGGCTGGTTGCCTCTTTTGCGGACATAGCCTCGCGCCTTCTCGACATACTCCCAGTATATCGTGTGCAGCTCGGAGACCTTGACCTCCCGCCCGTGGAGCCTCGCAACCTCCGACTCGAGAAACGAGGTAGCGGCGAAGCACCAGCACATCCCGGTCAGGTGCTGCGGGATCGGGGGAGTGTGAAAAGGCGCATTGAAAATCCCGGGGGACTCAGGTATATCGATCGAGGAAAAATCGAACCGTATGACTTTACGATCCTCCTTCTTCTCTTTCTCTTTCGCCTCGCACTTCGCGTTTATCTCGTTCGTGATGCTGTCGGCGACTGCCTTGAGGCTGTCCATCTCCTCGATGATCTGCTTTAAAACAGGGTCCCGACGGTACTTGTCGTACCGGACCCTGTCACGTTTGTCGGCCGATGCGGGGCCGGCCAGCATCGCCGCGAGAACAGCCGCAGCGAGAACGATCGCGAATACCTTTCTCATCTCCAGACCTCCATTCGATCCAGTGTAACCGCTTTTTTCTTCACAGCACCTTAACATATGGAGCGCAATATTAAAAGGGCCGGCTCCCCCGGGGAAACCGGCCCGTGTGATCGATCAATGGTCATCTATAAAACGGCTCAGGGACTTCTGTCCGGTCCCTTCGGCCTCTTGATCTTCGTCTTCGGATTCTTCTTCATCTCTTCGAGAAGGTACTCGACGGCCTTCTCGATCATCGGCTCCCTGCCGGCCTGGATCAGGCCCGGATCGTCCCAGCAGTAGATGTCGGGATCGACTCCGACCGCCTCGACGTCCCACTCGCCTTCCGTGTTGATGAAGGCGAAGCCGGGGACCGCGAAGCTGCCGCCGTCGACGAAGCTCGGCGAGAACCCGTATCCGATCAGGCCGCCCCATGTCTTCTCACCGATCAGGGGCCCGAGTCCCGCCTCCTTGAAGTAGAACGGGAAGGCGTCTCCGCCCGAGGAGGATAGTCCGTTGATCAGCATCGCCTTAGGTCCGTCATTGAATACGAACGGCGTCGCGGTCATACGCGAGTTGCGGGACGCCCAGTAGCTGAACGGACGCCTGCTCATGATCTCGACCATCTCGTAAGGCGAGTGTCCGCCCCCGTTGTACCTCTCGTCGATGATCAGGGCTTCCTTGTCCATCAGCGGCTGGAAGTTGGCGAAGAACGACCTGTAGCCGTGGTACCAGGTGTTGGGGATGTGCATGTAGCCGATCTTTCCGCCCGAGAGCTTGTCGACGTACCTGCGGTTCTCCGCGACCCAGTCCATGTAGAAGAGGTTCAACTCGGAGTCGATCGGCCTGACGCTGATCTCCCTCGCCGACTTCATGTCGGGCTTGTCGCCGATCTTCAGTGTGACGGGGATGCCGACCTTGTTCTCGAGATATATGTACGGGCTCTCGTCGGCAGTCAGCTCGTGCCCGTCTATGGCGAGCAGGTAAGAGCCTTCCTTGACGTTGAGGCCCGGCTCGGTCAGAGGCGAACGCTCGTTGTCGTGCCAGTTCGCGCCTCCGTATATCTTCGCGATCTTCCATTTGCCCTTGTCCGACTCGAAACGGCATCCGAGAAGGCCTACGCTGACGCGGTCGACCTGCGGGAACTTTCCGGGGAAGACATATGTGTGGCCGGCGTTGAGCTCTCCAATCAGCTCGCCGAGGATGTAATCGAGGTCATTGCGATGCGCGACATAAGGCAGCAGGACCGCGTAGCGGTCGTGCATCGCCTTCCAGTCGACGCCGTGCATGCCGGGATCGTAGAACCAGTCTCGCATGATCCGCCATGCGTCGTGATAGACCTGCTTCCACTCGACCACAGGATCGATCCTCATCTTCATCCCGGAGAGGTCGAGCTTGCCTTCACTCGTCTTCTGTCCCGGCGAGAAGCTCGCGATACCGTAGCCGCCACCCTTTCTCGGGGAGAAGAGGAACTTCTTCCCGTCGGGAGTGAGCTGGTAGCCGCGAAGGTCCTTCATGATCGATTTCGACTCGCGCGCTTCGAGATCGAATTTTTTCAGTTCGGTATCGCCCGTCTCTTCGCGGACGATAAAAGCGAGCCCGCCGTCGATGGCGGTCAGCGCGTAGTATCTTTTCGGCTCCTCGGGCAGGGCCACTACCCTCGAGTCGAATCCCCCGGCGTCGATCTTCTCGATGACAGCTTTTTCTTCCTCGGCATCTTCCTTGTCATCGTCTTTTTTGTCTTTCTTGTCTTTCTTGTCGCCCTCTCCCTCGTCGTCAGAGGCCGGTTTCTCCTCATCGCTCAGAGGCGCGAGGGGATTCGGAGTCTCGGCTGCCAGGGTGCCCATGTAGAGCCTGTCCTGCCACTCGCGCTCCATGTAGACGAAATCCCTGCTCGACACGAAGTAGATATATTTCCCGTCCTTCGAGAAAACGGGGTCGCGGTCGTTCGTGAACCCGCCGGTGAGCTGCATGTTCTTGCCCGACTTTATCGAATGGACCCATACAGAGCTCATCCAGTTGTCGTCGAGCTTCGTGTAGCAGACCCAGTCGCTTCCGGGGGAGAATGAATAGCTGCCGATACCGCGCATCTCGCTCCGGTCGGCTTTCTTCTTCTTTCCGCTCTCGACGTCGACGATCCATAGGATGTTCTTCTTGTCGGTGATCGCAATCTTCCTGCTGTCGGGCGACCACTTCGGTCCCATCATCCAGGAGTCGGCGCCCTTCGTTAACTGCTTCGCCTCGCCCTTTCCGTCCTGCGGATAGATCCACAGCTCGTACTCTCCGCTTTTCTCGGAGAGAGAGGCGATCCATTTGCCGTCGGGCGACCACTCGACGTCGCGCTCACGGACCGACGGCGTCATCGTGATGTCCCTCGGGATACCGTGCTCGGCGGGAACGGTGAAGATGTCGCCGCGGGCGCCGAATGCCGCGCGCTTGCCTGACGGGGAGACCGTATAGCTCCCGATGTTGCCGCTTACCCCGCTGTAGACGGTGCGTGTAAAGGGCTTGTCGCTGCCGAGGGTGACATCGATCTTCTTCGTCTCGCCGCCCACGGTATCGAGCCAGTAGAGGTAACCGCCGTTCTCGAAGATCACGCGATCGCCGCCGCGGCTCGGATAGAGAACGTCGAATTCCTCGAACGCCGTCACGCGGTCGAATTTCTTTGTCGGGATGTCGTAGCGCCAGAGGTTGAGCTTCCAGTTGTCGTCGCGGTCGGAGGCGAAATAGATCGCGTCCCCGACCCACATCGGGAAGTTGTCTGTTCCTTTCCAGTCGGTGATCCTCTCGGCCGTGTCTGTGTCGAGATCATATGTGAATACGTCCTGCGCCCTTCCGGCCACGTAACGCTTCCAGGTCCTGAACTCGCGCGACTTGATGTTGTACGCGAGTTTCTTTCCATCGGGTGAGAACGACGCGGGGCCGCCCTCGGGGATCTGGAGCTCTTTCTCGATGCCGGAATTCGCCGGATCGACGAGGATGTATCTGCCGACCCTGCGCCCGAAAGGCGTCCTGTTCGCGCGTACGAGGATATATTCCCCGTCCGGCGTCCAGTCGAGGATCATATAGTCGTACCCGCCTCTCGGAGGCATAGGGCCGACGTCGGGATAATAGGTCAGTCTCTTCGGGACCCCCCCGTCGAAGGGCACGACGTAGACCTGGCGCGTCCCGGCATATTCGCCCGAGAACGCGATCCACTTCCCGTCGGGGGAGATCTTCGGAAATACCTCGAGCCCCTCGGGCATCGAAGTCACACGGCTCGCGCTTCCGCCCCCGGCGGAAACTGTCCATATATCTCCTGCATAAACAAAGGCCACCTTGTCGCCCATGATATGGGGGTGACGAAGCAGCCTCGCCTCTTCAGCGGACGCCGGCAGCGCCGCCGCGGCGATAAAAGCCGCAACGACGACAAGGGCCGCCGCTCTCGATGTAGCAGATCTCATCTGCCCTCCTTCGGGTGAATGGTACGGTCTGATTTATTTATCTAATACACGTCTCTCGCCAGAATGTTTCAATTCTCCGCGCATAAGTAAAAATAATCCTGCTCCGGCAGCGGCGGCGAGGCCGATGAGAATTATTCCGCGCACCGGCGCTCCCAGTATCAGGCTCCCCGTCCCGATCAGGGTCGAGAATACCAGTACGATCCCCGAAACTATCTTCGCGGCGGTACGCAGGGCCGTACCGGGCAGTGCTTCCACATCGGCAGCTTCCCTGATCCTCTTCCATCCGCGGCCCCCCGGCCTGACGCGCCTGTAGAAGTCTATGAGGCGATCATCGCCTACCGGCCTCGTGAGCATCGTAGTGGTGATCCACACAGGTACGACTATGAAGAATGTGATGACCGTCGAGTACGGAAACTGAGTTACCGGCGAACCGGCGAACCTCTCGGTCGATGCCATGATCGCGAATACGAGGGTGCAGACTCCGGCGGTTACCATCGCCGATATCTCCGACCAGGCGTTGACCCGCCACCAGTACCAGCGCGCGATGTATACCGATCCTATCCCCGCCGTTATCGAGATGATAAGCTTCCATGCGAACGAGATGTCGCTGACTGCGAAGGAAGCGAGAGCGCCCAGTACCGCAAGCCCGATGACAGACAGCCGGGCTGAGAGCATGTAGCTGCGATCGCTCTTTCCCTTCCAGAGGAACCGGCGCAGGATATCGTTGACGACGAGCGAGGATCCCCAGTTGAGCTGGGTGTCGATCGTTGACATGAACGCGGCGAAAAAAGAGGCCAGCACGAGCCCGAATAGCCCCGGCGGCAGTATCTCCTTCATCATCATCGGGTAGTATGTCTCGGAATCACCGACCCGGCCGAAGAGGGCCATCCCTCCGATGCCCACGATTATCCAGGGCCATGGCCGGAGGCATATGTGCGCCACGCAGAACCAGAGATAGGCAAATACCGAGTGCCGCTCGTCCTTGGCGGCAAACAGCCTCTGCGATATATACCCCCCGCCGTCGACCTGGTAGGACGCCCACCATACGACGAGGATAAGCAGCATGAACTCGGTGAACGGGTTGGCGGCGAGCAGTTTGTCCGGGGCCGGGAGCATCCTGAGAACCTCGACCGCGTCGAACCCGGAGGCGGGAAGACGCGAGAGTATCCCGTCGAGCCCGCCGAGCCTCGACCATGTAGCCACTGCGAGATAGATAGAGCCCCCCATCGCCATGGCGAACTGGAGGACGTCGGTGACGACCACCCCCCACAGCCCCGAAAGGGCCGTATATGTAACGGCGATGACGAAGAGCGCCAGCACGGTGAACACACCTGCATCCATACCCAGCACGGTCGCCCCGTCTTCCCACCCCATGACGACGATGATTATCTTTGCCATCGCCCGCATCACCCAGGCGATCACCAGTACGTTCTGGAATATCCCGAACCACGCGGCACGGTAGAACCTCAGTCCCCGCGCCGGTTTTCCATCGTAGCGCAGTTCGATCAGCTCGGCATCGGTAGTGATCCTCGCCCTGTTCCACAACGGCGCGAAGAGAAAGACGGTCAGCACCGCGCCGAACGCCCAGTTCCACCACATCCAGTTACGGAAGATCCCGCCCTGTGCCACGAGGCCCGAGACGACGAGAGGCGTGTCGGCGGCGAATGTCGTCGCCACCATCGATGTGCCCACTATCCACCACGGCAGGGAGCGGCCCGAGACGAAGAACTCCTCGGTGCTGCGCGAAGCGCGCCGCGACATGGCGACGCCGATACCGAAGACGATCATCAGATAGAGTGAGAGTACGACTATGTCGGGCGCTGAGAGTATCATTCCGCTGCCGACACCCCGTTCTCCTCCTGCTCGCCGTAATGCCTGTTATAGAGGAACAGGGCGAACAGGGCGAACAGGCCTACTGCGGCGAAGACGAAGAACATCTTCCACGGCTCTCTCGTTCCCTCTTCGAGAACGTACTTCGCGAGCAGGAATCCGCCGAGCGGTCCGCCGATCATGTTGGCAATGAAGGCCCGGACGTATGCGAACCCGAGGTAGAGCCCGACCTTTCCCTTCGGCGCGAGACTCGAAACGTAATCGAGGAAACGCGGCGCGAAGGTCATCTCACCGAGCGCGAAGAGCATTATAGACAGACACGCTCCCCAGAGAGTCGGGATCAGTCCCATCATCACCATCGCCATCGCGGAGATCCCTATGCCGAGAGCCATCGTAGTCGTCGATTTCATCTTCAGGACGACCCTGGCGACAGGAAGCTGGAAAACAATGATCATCAGCGGATTGATGGCCACGATCAGTTCCATCGGAGCCGATTCCGAGATGTGGGTCACTATGTATTTTGGTATCGAGATGTAGAGCTGCCAGAACATCAGGTCGAACCCGGCGAATATCAGGATGAATGTGACAAACTTGACGTCGCCGAACAGCTTGAACATGTCAGAGAATGTCTCACTCATCGAGCGCTGCGGCTCGCCGGTCCTGTCCGGTTCCCTGAATGTAAAGGCGACGAACAACAGTGCAACAAGCGCCATCAGCATGGAGAATACGCAGATCGCCTGCATCCCGAATCCCTGCCACTTCAGCATATCGATGAATGCCTCGGGAGTCATCGGCGGCGTCTGCTCCGCAGCCCTCGCGGCCAGCCCCTCGGTCATCTCGAAGGGCGGCACGTTGACGGCGACCCAGTTCTTCAGCCCCTCGAAATCCGACTTCGAGAGCCAGCCGCCGAGGTTCTGGCGAAGGAGCTTGGCGACGATCTTGCCGGTGAATCCACCGACATTGACGATCATGTAGAATATCGAAAAGCCGAGCTTGGAAAGATCGTCCGGGGAGGCCTTTTTCACCGTTCCCGAGATCACCGGCTTGACGAACGAACCTCCGATGGCGATCAGGACGAGTGAGAACAGGACCATCGACTTTGAAGGAAAAAATCCCAGCAGGCCGTACCCGACAGCAAGGACCGAGAAGGCTATGAAGAGCCCGTTTTTGAACCCTATCTTGTCCGATACTGCGCCAGTGGGTATCGGCAGGAGATAGAGGGCCGATATGAACAGCCCCGTGATCGTGGCCGAGGCCTCGATGCTGAACCCCACCCTCCTCGTCAGGTAGAGGACAAGGATGATGTTCATCCCGTAATAGGCCAGTCTTTCGAAGAGCTCGATCGTATTGGCCGACCAGAATGTCCTGGGGAACTTCTTGAAAGATGACAGCATTTATCTCCGCCTTCTCATTATCATATTCCCGCTAGAATCCGATTGTCAGTCCGATGAATATCGTGTATCCGCTGAGGTTGACAGAGGCCTCCTCCATCGTTTCATCCTTGCTGATCGGTCCATAGTAATAAACATCGACACCATCGACCTCTTCCCAGCCCTTCCCCAGATAGACTTCCTTCTGATCTCCGTTCAGCCTTGTCGCCGTACCTTCAAATCCACTGATTTCAGCCCAGCGCCCCTGGATGCCGACGTCGAAGCTGACCTTGGGGGCGAGAGAAAGACTGATGCCGCCGCCTCCCTGAAGCCCGAATCCCCACTTTTCCATATCGGCAGTGTATCCATCTATCTGCCCCCCCTGAGAAAAGGAAGAGGCGAATTCCAGGCTGGTCCTGTAGAAACCGATTCCTCCATAAACAAAGGGCTTGATGGACTGCAGCGAAGGCTCCCAATATACATTCATCAGTACAGGTATGGCCTTCACCTTATGAACTTCACTCACGCTTACAGTTCCGATAGTGGCATTGTAGTCAGATTTGCCTGAGAGATATCCGACCCCTACGCCCCCTGAAAATGCGGGGAAGATCGGAAAAGTGAATTCGGCCGAGACTTCGGGAATCCAGTTGATGTTATCGTAGGTGGGATACTCCGAGGGAATAGCTTTATTGACTTCATCCGCCCAGTCGTTGTAATCCCCGTAGCTGATGTAGGTGTATCCGCCTTTGAGTTTGACGCCCAGTCCCGCTTCAGCGGGCATCGACGCGACGATCACCGTCAGCGCAATCATCAGAGTGATGACTTTATTCATTGTTCCTCCATCATCGTTCGTTGAAACCGGCAATGTGATCGTTCATACCTTGTTCTTCTTACCCGACCTCCTCGCGATCAATCCCTGTTGAGTTCCTTGATCCTTTTTATGTCTTCACGCGTGCCGATGACGAGGAGCACGTCGCTGTCCTTGATAGTGAAATCCGCCGGCGGTACCAGGATGAAGTTCTCAGGGATGAACTCCTTGATGCCGATGACGTTCACATTATAGTGCGACCTCAGTTTCAGCTCCGAAAGCGTCTTTCCCACAAAATCCTCGACCGGCGCTATTTCAGCGATTATATAGTCTCCCGTCATCGGGAAGTAGTCCAGCACGTCGGGTGTCGAGAGGTTTCTGGCCACCTTCACGGCCATATCCATCTCGGGGAAGATCACCTGTGTAGCGCCGACCTTCCGGAGTATCTTGCCGTGATCGCCGTTCGAAGCCTTTACGACGATCCTCTTCGCGCCGAGTTCCTTGACGTAAAGAGTGACGAGTGTCGCTGAGCTGGTGTTTCCGCCCAGGCTGACTACGACGGCGTCCATCTCGTCGAGGCCGAGTGTGGCAAGCATATCCTTCTGGGTCGCGTCCCCGATTATGGACTGAGAGCAGAACGGCCTGATCTTCTGGGCAAGATCGTTGTCTATGTCCAGCGCGATGACGTCGTGTCCCTCCTCAAAGAGAGTCCGCGCGACGCTGAATCCGAAGCTCCCGAGTCCCAGTACGGTGAATTTCTTTGCCATCTCGATTTCCTTTCACTCCGCGGGGCGCGGCATCATCCTATCATGATTCTTCCATCTGCGTATCTGTAAGTTATCGGACGCAGCCGGCTGGTGACGACATAGGCCATCGTCAGAAGACCGACCCTTCCGAGAAACATGAGTACGATAATCACGATCTTGCCGGCTGGATTGAGCGACGCAGTCGCTCCCATCGACAGGCCGACCGTGGCAAAGGCCGACACCGTCTCGAAAAAGGCCGACAGGAAATAGTCGGCCGATTGATGAGCGATATCCATGTGGAAGACCAGAAGAAGTATCAGTCCGGCCGAGACCGTCATGACCGCCATGGCGAGAACAGAGAGAGCCCTCCCGACCTTGCCGTCGGGTATCGCGAATCTGAAGACTCCGATCGACTGCCGGCCGGCCATCCTGCTCCTGATTATCGCGACGAACACGGCGAGGGTCGTCGTCTTTATCCCTCCGCCCGTCGAGCCGGGGCTCGCCCCGATGAACATCAGCATGATTATTATAAAGAGCGTGGCCGGTTCGAGCGCCGAGATCTCGACAGTGTTGAAGCCGGCAGTCCTGGCCGTGACGGACTGGAAGAGAGAAGCAAGCGTCCTGTTCTTCAGTGAAAGTATCTCCCACTCGGGCCCTTTCTCGATGAAAAATATCAGAAGCGCTCCGCCGATTATGAGAAAGGCTGTAGTATAGAGCACAAGTTTTGTGTGAAGGGAGAAATGGTACCGCCTGCGGTCCTTGCGGTTCCTGAATCTCCAGTAGAACTCGTATACCACCGGGAATCCCAGGCCGCCGAGTACGATGAGACTCATCACGGTGACGTTGAGCAGGATATTCCCCTGGTATTTTATAAAGCTCGTCGAAAAGAAGGAGAACCCGGCGTTACAGAATGACGATACGGAGTGAAAGACGCTGGAGAATAGCGCGGGCTCGAGAGGCATCTCCCTTCGCCATACGAGAAAGAGCAGCACAGCTCCCGCCAGCTCCACCGTGAATGTAAAGACGAATATCATCCTTATCAGCTGCCTGATGTCGACAATGGGACTAGGAAGGAAAGAATCGCTGATGATCCATTTCTCCTTCGTCCCGAGGCTCTTTCCGATGAACAGGAAGAGAAAAACAGAGAAGGTCATGATGCCGAGCCCGCCGACCTGTATCAGCGTCAGAACGACGATCTTGCCGAATAGTGTCAGCTTTGTCCCGATATCTATCACGACGAGCCCGGTCACGCAGACGGCCGATATCGCGGTGAAGAAGGCATCGAGGCCGCCCAGGGAATCACCCTTCGAGGCGGCGGGAAGCGCCAGCAGGACCGCTCCGACAGTAGCGGTCAGAAGGAAGCTCAGGGCAACGACGAGCCCTGGAGGCATCCTCTGGATCTTCCTCTTTATCTTTCTCCTGAGACTGTTTCTTCCCGCGTCGTACATGAGTCAGCCGCAGGCCGCCGGGTCGGCGCCCTACTTTATGAAACCTATCCTTCCCGTCTGCTCCAGAGCATCTTTATCGACCTTGAGTTTCTCGAGATCCTTGTCCTCAAACATGATTATCGTCTGTATGTTCCTCCACGGCAGGAGGATGTGGACCGTGTGTTTCTGTGGCTTCCTCTTCTTCTCGGGAACGGACTTCCCTCTCGAGTCCCGCAGTTCGACGGTCTTGAACTTCCTGTTCTCCACCCAGATCCCTGCCTCGTCGACCGCCGTGACCTTGCAGAAGAACGGTCCGTCACCCTCGATACCGGTAAATCCCATCCCCTCATAGCTGATCAACTTGACCAGCACTGTCTGGTCGATGATATCCCTCGCGTCGTTCATTTGGGTCACTCCTGTCCGGTTTCGGCGCCGCACGCCGTTACATTCGGGTGATTTTGCCGCTAAACTGGTTGAAATTCAAAGGAAAAAGGGAATTTCGCGGGAAGTCAGCCCCTGTATGGACGCATTCTACCGACCCATTCGAGGTAGAGGGGCACAGCCCCGCCCTCATCCTCGAACCTCTCGCGGAATAGTCCCTGGAGCTCCTCGAGTGAGACCTTGCCGTCATGAAACCCGTTATACAGGGCGTCTCCGAGTGTCCAGCCGAGCGCTTTGATGATCCACAGCCTCTTCCTGATACCGAGCCTGTGGATCCGTCTCATCTTCTCTGTCGACATATTGGCGCCGGCTTTCTCGCGGGACACGTGGTACCTCAGCAGCGCAGCCGCCTCCTTCGTCTCGGCCAGCGTCATACCGGGAAGATGTCCGTTGACGGTACCTTTCTCTCCCATCGCGTCGAAGAGTTCACCCGGTCCGCCGCACTTTATCACGGGATTGACCAGTCTCGCCCCGAAGGTGCAGAGCGCCTCCTCGAAGACGAAGGCGTAGAACCTGTCCTCCTTCGTCCTCCTGATCCTGCGCTCCGGCCCTATCTCGTCGCGCATCGCGTAGAGGATGAACCTTGCCGCCTCGCGCGCGGCGCATACGAGATCAAAACGCTGGATCTGAAGGGAATTTACCGCCGGTATGTAACTCATCCCCGAGCGGCGGAGATTCTCTGCCGCCGCGAGGACGCCCTTCTGCGACACGCCGAGCGCGCGCAGGCGCGCAGCGATCGATTTGTATGTCGTTCCGTAGTGGATCTCGGGTATGACAGATTCGACCGGTTCGCACCAGTCCTCGCCGACGGTCACCTCGAGACATCCCCTCCCGCCGACGATGAAGTTGAGGATGTTGTCGAACATCTCTCCCATGGACGGTGTGTGGATATCGCAGTCGGCCCCTTCGGTCCAGAGGTCGATCACGCGCCGGTACGACTGGTACTTTATCATCGGGGAAGAGGTGAAGACGCAGTACCTCCCCGCACCGACCTGCACCGCCTCTGCGGCCTGCTTCCCCTTCCGAAGGAGCTTCCAGTAGATCTCGTCGGCGTTCTGGACGATCGTCGTCTCCGCGAGCCGCCCGCCGGTGAGTTTTCTCACATCAGCCGGCAGGTGGCCCGATGCGATGTGGGATTCGCCGATCACGACAAGGATCGTATGGCCCGGGAAGAAGCTCCTCAGCGAGGTGATCTTGCGGGCGATCATCCTGTCCCTGCGCCTGATGAACCTGAGCTGGTCACGGGGTTCGTAATCTATCCCGAAGACAGGCACAAACGGCTTTCTGGCCGCCTCGAAGAAACGGCGGTAACTCTCCCAGCTGAATCCCCACTCCGAACGGTAATCTATCGCCCCGAGGAACTCCTCTTCACTCAGAACACCTTTCATCCATCTGTCGAGCGTCTCCTGCTGGTACTCGTACAGCATCTCGAGAGCGAGGACGACCTTCGTCCCCCTCGCCTTCAGCTCGCCGAGCAGATCGAGCGCCAGCTTCTGGCTCGCATCGAGCGGATGGTAATCGCCGAAATAGACTATATCGCTCACTGCGGCCCTCTCGAGTATCTCGTCTTTCGAGCATATCCTTCTGTAACCGGACAGTTCGGAATGAAACTCGCGGATATACGACGATTTCGAGGTCTTGTCGATGCCGAAGATTTCCTTCTTCAGCGTCCTGATCACGGACCTCTGGGCCTTTATTTCCTTTTCGATCGATCGTCTGTCCGTCATCGTCGCTCCCTGGCCCATGGCGGCCCGGTGATAATGTTCGACAACCATATTGCCTTCGCATATAATGTTCCACGTTTAATTTATCGAAAGGCCGATAATGACGCGACAGCCTCGCTGGTGCGATCTCGACTGCCGGCACGCATCTTTTCCGAAGAAGGATTCCCTCGACGGAGCCTGCCATACATTCATCGCCCTCTGGTGCGACAAGTACAACAGGCTCGTGCAGAAGAGCGCCCTCTGTCTCGATGTGACATCGGAGGAGAAGGATGGATAATACGATAGAGCCGCGTGTACTCTCCGCGATCGAGGAGATCCTGCTCGGGATCCTCGACGAGGGCAGGGAGATCCCTCGTGAGGACGAGGTCTATTCTGTACTCAACCTGCTCGGATTCGAGACGCCCGAGACAATATTCGTGACATCGGCGGAAGAGATCGACGACGAGGCGCTCGCCTCCCTTCCCGGTGACAGAGTAGTCTGCAAGTTCATCTCGCCCCAGGTGGCGCACCGCACCGAGTACGGCGGGATCGTGTTTACGGACAAGGATCCCTTGAAGCTGCGTGAGGCCTTCGCCGAATTCAAGTCCATCGCTTCGCGGCTCAGTGTCGAGCTGTCCGGGATGCTCGTCGCCCGCATGCTCGATATCGACGACTCAGTACCGCGGCAGCTCATCCTATCGCTGAGACAGGACAGGGCCTTCGGCCCCGTCGTCGCCGCCGGCCTCGGGGGGACAGGGACAGAGGTCTGGAACGACGGGCTCAGGAAGGACCGCGGCCTGCGAGTGATGGCCGCGTCGATGTGCGCCGAAAGGGAGTTCGTCGAGCAGGCGTTCGCAGGTACGACATTCTTCCCGATGATCTCGGGGCATACGAGGGTCTCCTCCAGGCCGATGCTCGAACCGGGGACATTCGTCGAGGCAGTGCGCAGGTTCGCATCGCTCGCCGCATCCTTCTCACCCCTGTCCGATGGAACCCCCGTAACGATAGAAGAACTCGAGGTCAATCCCCTCCAGATAACAGGCGGCGGCGGACTCGTCCCTCTCGACGCGATGATGAAGCTCTCCAGGATAAAGGGAAGCCGCGAGGCGGCTCCACAGGAGAAGATCGACAGGCTGCTGCGGCCCGAAAGCATGCTTGTGATCGGAGCCTCGGCGAGCAAGGTCAACATGGGCAGGGTGATACTTAAAAACCTCGCCTCCTCCGAGACGATTCCGCTGGAGAAGATATACCTGATACATCCCGAGGCCGATGAGATCGAGGGATGCGCAGCCTTCAGGTCGCCGGCCGACCTGCCGGAAAAGGTCGACGCGACCGTCTTTACTATCCCGGCGAGCGAGAGATCGGAAGCGCTCCTCGAGGACCTGATCTTCAGCGAGAAGACAGAATCGATAATCCTCATCTCGGGAGGATTCGGCGAGACCGAGGGCGGGCGCGAACTCTCCGTCAGATTGAAAAAGGCGATTACCTGCGGGCGGGACCTCCCCGGCGGAGGGACGATCGTCAACGGTCCGAACTGCATGGGTATCATCTCAGGGCCCGGCGGATACAATACATTCTTTCTACCCGGGTACAAGTTTCCGCTCGAGGGAGAGTTCGGTCGCAATGGCGCCGTGATCAGCCAGAGCGGCGCGTGGCTCGTGACCCTGCTCAACACGCAGGCCGTGTTCCTGCAGCCGCGCTACATGATAACGGTCGGCAACCAGATAGACCTCACGATCACCGATTACCTCGAAAACGTATCAGCAGACCCGGATATCAACGTGTTCTGTATATACATAGAGGGTTTTCGTGCCTGGGAGGGCGAGCGGTTCCTAGAGCTGGCCGGAAGAATCACATCATCGGGGCGCAGCATCATACTTTACAAGGCCGGGCGGACCGCCGAGGGTGCCGCGGCTGTCGCCTCGCACACCGCCGCGATGGCGGGAGACTATGACGTCCTCGAACGTCTCATTCGCGATGCCGGCGTCCATGTGGCCGATTCGCTCGAAGAGATGGAGGACGCGATGAAGGTCCTGACCCTTCTCGACGGGCGCCGCGCGGCTGGCAGACGTGTCGCGATAGCGAGCGACGCCGGATACGAGTGCTCGGTGGCCGCCGACAGGCTAGGTACGATGGAGCTCGCGCAGTTCTCTGAAAAGACCGTCGAACGGCTCGGAGAACTCCTCCCCACCGGATTTATCGATGTACACAACCCGATAGACGCCACACCGGCGATCACTACCGGGAAGTACGGCCAGTGCATCGAAGCGGTCCTTGCCGATGAGAATGTCGACTGCGTCATTATCTCCAACGTAGCTTCCACACCCTTTCAGGAGAACCTCCCCCCCGGACCGGGCCACGGAGAGGACATAGGCAGGGAATCGTCCCATCCGAACACGATCATCAGGCTCTTCCGCTCGACCGAAAAGCCGGTGGTCGTATGCCTCAACGAGGGGGCGATCTACGACCCCGCCGTCGAGATGATGGAGAGGGCCGGCGTGCCTGTCTTCAGAAAAATCGACCGGGCGACCCGCGCGATGGACATCTTCCTCAGGATAAGGCCCTCAAAAGGAGCCTGAAGCGCCCTTTTGTGTTGAGCCTGCCGCTCCTATGTAATAAACTGCTCATCCGGCACATTTTGCCGATTTTTCCTGTAACCGTTTCATAGTTACGAATGACTGAAACTATATGAGGCCATAGGCGTACGAGATGTATCCAGTATGCCGGGAGGGCAAACATGAAAATATCTGTCGAAGGACTGAGCAAGACCTACAAGGGCGGCACGATCGCCCTGTCAGGAGTAGATCTCGAGATAGGCAGCGGGATGTTCGGCCTGCTCGGGCCTAACGGGGCGGGCAAGACGACCCTGATGCGTATACTAGTCACCCTTATGAAGCCGACCGGCGGCAGTGTAAGCGTCAACGAGCTCGACCTGCAGAGGAACCGGCGCGAGATACGCTCGATGCTCGGGTACCTCCCCCAGGAATTCAGATTCTTCTCCAAGCTCACCACATGGGAATTCCTCGATTACGTGGCGCGCCTCGCCGGCCTCAGGGATAATAAGAAGCGGACGAAGGAGGTCGGAGAGATGCTCGAGCAGGTCGGCCTCTACGACGTGCGGGACAGGCTCGCCAACAAGCTCTCCGGCGGGATGAAACGCCGGCTCGGCATCGCACAGGCCCTGATCGGAGAGCCGAAGATCATAGTCGTCGACGAGCCGACGACCGGCCTCGACCCCGAGGAGCGGATCAGGTTCAGGAACCTGCTCTCCGACATGGGACAGAAGGACATCGCGATAATCCTCTCCACCCATATAGTGGGCGACATATCCAGCTCATGCCACAACATGGCGCTGCTCGACCAGGGCCGCGTTGTCTACCGGGGCTCTCCCGACGGTCTCGTGGAAAAGGCCCGCGGGCGGGCGTGGAAGATCCGCGCTCTCGACTCCGAACTCGAGGAGATCAAGACGACCTTCCCCGTGATATCGACCATTCCGGCCGACGACGGCTGGGAGGTCCATGTCGTCGCCGACGATACGGGCAGATGGCCGGGCGAGGAGATAGAACCGAACCTCGAGCACGCATACGTATATTTCATGGAGAACCAGTCCGAGAACTGAGAGACCCGCGGGCGGGTCCCGAACCCCACCCGCCGATGAAAGGCTGATGAGATGATATCTTTCTACAACATCCTCACAGTGGCCAGATTCGAGGCGAAGACGCTGTGGAGGAGCTGGTTCTTCCGGATATTCTCGATACTCTCCGTTGCGGCCATCGGCTTCTTCGACTTTGGAGCCCTCTCCAACGTCACCCACGCGCCGTGGGCCTTTCAGGGCGTGCCCACTACGATACCGTACATGAACATCCTTTTACTCAACGTAGCACAGGCGATCATCGCCGTCTTCCTCGCCTCTGATTTCCTCAAGCGGGACAAGAAGCTCGATACTACCGAGGTCGTCTACATGCGCTCGATGACGAACACAGATTACGTGATCGGCAAAACGGCCGGGATCATGATGATGTTCCTCCTGCTCAATATCGTGATCCTGCTCATCGGTCTCGTCTTCAACATCTTTTTTACAGATACGACATTCGCCGGGATCGCCTATCTCATATACCCGGTCGTTATCAGCATCCCGACTCTTGTTTTCATACTCGGGTTCGCCTTCCTCATGATGGTCACGATCCGCAACCAGGCGGTGACCTTTATAATCCTTCTCGGATATATCGGAATGACCCTCTTCTACCTCGGACCGAAGGTGCACAACGTCTTCGATTACATCGCCTTCAACGTCCCGCTCGTCTACTCGCAGTTCACCGGGTTCGCCGACATCACACACTTGCTCGTTCAAAGATCTATCTACCTTCTTTTCGGCCTCTCGTTCATATCATTCACTATCGTGATGATCCGCAGGCTCCCCCAGTCGAGGGTGATGACGGGACTGGCGCGGATCGCGGGATTCGCCTGCGCGGCGCTTGCCATAGTGCTGATAGTCGTATACACCGGCAGGGACGGGAACGCGGCGCGCCTTCGCGAGAGGATCCTGGCTGCCTCGGAGGCCGCGGCGGATAAACCGACAGCGACGCCCCTTTCCTGCTACATCGATCTCAGGCACGAAGGCGGGCTGATCGACGCCACGGCGGCGATAACCCTGCGTAACGAGACCGGCGCCCCCCTCTCCTCATATATATTCACCCTCAATCCGGGGCTCGCCGTCCGCGAGGTGGCCGGCTCGTCCGGGGAACTCAAGTACGAACGCAAAGAACACATACTGACGATAGTTCCCGGCAGTCCTCTCGCCGCGGGCGCGGAGGACTCGCTGAGGATCAGGTGGAGAGGGATAATAGACGAGGACGCGCTCTATACCGACATCAGCGAAGAAACGCTCGAGGACATGAACAGGATCATCTTCTTCAATGTCGGAAGGAGATACTCGTATATCCACCCCTCCTACGTCCTGCTCACCCCGGAGACGATGTGGTACCCGGCGGCGGGTCCTGGATTCATCCCGTCGAGACCGCTCGTGCGGAGACATGATTTCGTCGATTTTTCACTCGACGTCACGACAGATCCCGGCCTGACGGCCGTATCGCAGGGAGCGTCTACCTCTGATTCACCGGGGAAGTTCAGCTTCAGGCCCGAAAGCCGCCTCCCCGCGATCTCCCTCGCGATAGCCGCGTTCGAGAGGCGGACCACCGTCGTCGACTCGGTCGAATACAACATCTACTTCGGTAAAGGACACGATTACTGGACAGAGCACATGTCCGAGGTCGGGGACACTCTCGCGGCGATGATACGGGACCTGCGCCAGACATACGAAAACAACCTCAACCTCGAGTATCCCTTCCCCAGGTTCTCGATAGTCGAGGTCCCGGTCCATTACTCGGCGTTCCATCACGCCTGGTCGGTCAGCCAGGAGACGGTCCAGCCGGAGATAGTCTTCATCCCCGAGAAGGGCGTCACACTGAGAAGCGCGGATTTCAAGAGGATGGCCCGTAGAAACGAGCGGCGGCTCGAACGGAGCAATGAGGATGTCTCCGAGATGGAGAGCCAGGCGGGGATGTTCGCCGTCTTCGTCAACGCGACACTTACAGGACGTTTCGGTAGGGCGGACTGGAATTCGGACGATCCGTTCCAGAGATCGCCTTCATATAACGTCTTTCCCAACATGCTCGCCTTCCGCGGCGGGATCGACTCGAAAGAGATGCCCTGGCTCGGGATGGCACTCGAGTCCTGGTACGCATCCAGGCTCGAAAACAACACATTTAACTGGAGCAGGATGCGATGGGGGATGACGCTCGATGAGAGGGTCAACCTCAAGCTCGCCGAGATGAGCCTTCGAGACCTCATCCTCGATCCCGAGTACCGCAAGATGTCGCACTACGCCCTCAAGACAAAGGGGAGCTTCCTCTTCAGGATGCTCGAGAGCACCTCGAGCCGCGACGATCTCGACGCGATCATCAGGGGACTGTTCGAAGACTACGAATACGGCAACGTGCCCGGTGAAGTCTTCGTCTCATCCCTGAGGAACGAACTCGGCGTCGACATATCCGCGATGGCGGAGGGCTGGTATGACGACGTCTCCATCCCCGGATTCACAATCTCCCCGGTGGAGATCTTCAAGTTCATCGACGGGGAGCGCGAGAAATACCAGGTCCGTCTCAGCGTTACCAACAACGAGGATACCGATGGGCTTATCGAGTTCACCTTCAAACAGATGGACCTCAACATGCGCAGCGGCAGGGGATTCGGTATGCGCCGGATGATGACGGCCACGATGACGATGGGCGAGGATTACAGCAGGTACGTGCCTGTGGAGGCGGGCGAGACCAAAGAGCTCGGGTTCGTGCTGGGGTTCCAGCCGTCATCGGTTCAGGTCAATACACTCGTTTCCCGCAATATGCCGGTCCTCATGGATATCGATCTGCCCGAGGACCTGGAGGAAAAGAAGAAAGTGACGCCTTTTGACGGCGAAAGACTGCTCGACAAGCCGGTCGATCTCGTCCTGAAGGGCGAGACGGTAGTAGACAACGAGGATCCCGGATTCACGTTCTCGTCGGGCGAGTCGAAGAGCCTGCTCAAGAGGCTCATCCCCCGCGGCGCCAGTGAAAAAGATGTGAAGTATGTCGGCATGCGTTTCTGGGGCGGCGAGACAAACAGATGGCAGCCGACCATCGACGCAAAATTCTACGGCGGCCAGGTTCGTTCGGCCCACTTCATATCGGGCGGCAGCGGCGACCTGAAGGCGACTTTCAGCGCCGACCTCGAAAAGAGCGGACACTACGACATCTATTACTATGCAAGCAAGCTGGTCTCGCCCTGGAGAAGACACAGAGGTGGAGGCGAGGATACCGATTACGGAAAGGTCCACTGTATCATATATCACGATGACGGCGTCGAGGAGACCGAGCTCGACCTCAACAGCGCCGAAGACGGATGGAACTACCTCGGCTCGTACTACATCTCGGGGGGTGAGGCGAAGCTCGAGGTGACCAATCAGTCCGAGGCGCGGTTCGTGATCGCCGACGCGGTCAAATGGGTCACGCGCTAGAAAGGAAATCTGTATGCAGTCAAGATCGTTTTCAAGGGGAGCTTGCGCCTTACTGCTCGCCGTGCTCCTGTCTGCCGCTGTGCCGCCCGGGGCGTCCGCGCAGCACGTACTCTCGCTCGATGACGCCCTCTCCATCGCGATGGAGAACAGCCCCAATATCAGGCACACGAGATTGCAGCTCGAATCGAGCGAGGCGAGCCTGAGAGCCAACGAGGCGGGCCTCAAGACTCAATTCAGCTTCGGGCTGGGGAATATCTCGTACAGGAACACGAACCAGTTCAATGAGTTCTTCTCGAGATGGTACCGAATCGAATCATACGACGTAGGAGCGTACCTCAGGATCGATCAGCCGATCAAGTGGACGGGCGGCCAGCTCTCACTCGTCGATAACCTCGCTTGGAAGGATTTCTACAGCGAGATCAACGACCGCTCGGAAGAGACCTACCAGAACTCGCTCACACTTCAGTTCGATCAGCCCCTTTTCACCTATAACCAGACACAGATGCAGCACCGGTCGCTCGAACTTACTTTCGAGAGCAATCAGCTTTCCTACTCGATCGCGTTGCTGGACCTCGAGCAGTTGGTGATGAACAGGTTTTACAACCTTTACCAGACGAAGATGAGGCTCGAGATCAACCGTGACGCGATGGAGACCGACCGCGAGGCCTATCAGATAATGAAGAACAAGTATGACGCGGGGATCGGCAAGCTCGACGACCTGACGCAGGCGGAGACAGACATGCTCACCAGCGAATCGAATTACAACAGTACCGTTGTTTCGCTCGCGAACTCCATTGACCAGTTCAAGTTTCACATCGGCCTTCCGATCGACGACGAGATCGACATCGACGCCGACGTCGAATTCAGGCCCGTAGGTATCGATATGAACTTTGCGGTCCGACATGGCCTCGAGAACAGGATGCAGCTTCGAGAGCGGGAGATCTCGATAGCGAGGGCCCACGATAATGTGATCAGGGCCGGCGCGACAAACGAGTTCAGGGGGAACCTCTCCCTTTCCTGGGGATCGTCCGGCACCAATCCGGATTTCCAGAAGATCTATGAGACCCGTGTCGATGAACAGTCAGTCCGTGCCTGGTTCGATATCCCGATATGGGACTGGGGGCAGAAGAAAAACACCATCCTCGCGAACGAGCTCCAGCTTGAGAGCTCCAAACTGAATCTCGAAGAGGAACGGTACAGGATAACGATGGGGATCCGCGAATCGTGCCGCGAGCTCGACAACCTCGTCATGGAAGTAGAGCTGGCGCGCAGGCGCGTAGTGAGTGCCGAGAAGACATACGATATCAATCTCGAGAAGTACCAGAACGGAGACCTGACGAGCAAGGATCTCGGTCAGTACCGTCAGTACCTGTCGAACGCCAGGCTGAGTGAGATAAGATCACTGATCGATTACAGGCTTCAGCTGCTGGACCTGAAGATAAAATCACTGTGGGATTTCGAGAACGACCGGCCGGTGATCACCCTTTCGACAATCGAAGAGGAAGAGGAGTAAGAAGTGAAGAAAATCACGCTGTTATCGATCGTCCTGTTTGCATTCGCTTCGTGCGGCGGCGGAGAACAGGGAGCGGACGTCGAGGTCGCCGTCCCCGTATCTGTCGAGGAGATCGTCCTCGGCCCGATCGAGGAGTTCGTCACCGCGACCGGGACTGTCAAAGCCTCGATGGAGGCCACGATTACCGCCGAGCTGGGCGGCGACTACATCCTCCTCGATAACACGAAGACCGGCAAGCCCTTCGCCCTCGGCGATATTGTAAAGAGGGGGACAAGGATCATACGCCTCGTCAACCCCGAACAGGTAAATATCATCAGGGTCGATGCCCACAAGCTCACGCTCGAATCGGCGCGTCTCGATTTCGAGCAGCAGCAGTCGCTCTACAAAAAGGGGGGCATCACCCGCACCGAGCTCACTGCGGCGGAGAGAGCTTATATAGACGCGAAATACAGCTACGACAATGCCCTGATCAATCTCGCCAAGCTCAACATCACCGCACCCTTCGACGGCGTCATCACGAGCCTCCCCTACTATTCGAGGGGTGTCGAGGTGGCTCAGGGCGTCGAGGTGCTCGGCATCAAGGAGTACACGAGCCTTCATCTCGAAGTGAGTCTCCCCGGCAAGGAACTCGGACGCGCCGGCGCCGGCCAGGACGTGCGCATAATGAACTACACCCTCCCCGACGACACACTCTCCGGCACGGTCACACAGGTCTCCCCCGCCCTCGACCCCGCGTCGAGGTCGTTCAAGGCAATGATCGAGGTCGACAATCCGGACCTGATGCTGCGGCCCGGCATGTTCGTAAAGGCGGAGATAACAGTCGCGCGCAGCGACTCGACTATCGTCATCCCCAAGGATGTCATACAGATCAAGCAGCGCGGCAAGACGGTATTCATCGTGCAGAAAGGCGCCGCGCAGGAGCGTATCATCACGACAGGCCTTGCGAACCCGGGCTGGATCGAGGTCCTCGACGGGCTCGAGGTCAATGACCGGCTCGTCGTAAGGGGCTTCGAAACGCTGAGGAACAGGTCGAAGGTAAAGGTCGTGAGGTGATGAGGAAGATATCGGACTTTTCCGTCAACCACCCCGTTACGGTGACGATGATCGTCCTCGCAGTTGTCCTGCTCGGCTGGATCTCGTTCCAGCGCCTCGGTATCGACCTCTTCCCCGACCTGAACAATCCGCGCCTCTTCGTCGAGATCGAAGCGGGCGAACGCCCCCCCGAGGAGATGGAAAAGCAGCACGTCGATCCGATCGAGAACCTGATCTTCATGCAGAAGGGGATCACCGGGGTATCCTCTGTCATAAGGGTAGGCGCGGCCCGGATCACCGTCGAGTACGCCTGGGACATGGACATGGACGAGGCCTTCCTCAACCTCCAGAAGGCCGCGGCCGACTTCGGCCAGAGAGACGATGAACTCGAGATAACGATCACGCAGCACGATCCCAACTCCGATCCTGTGATGTCTGTCGCCCTCGTCAACCCTGACGTGACCGACATGGACGTCCCGCGCAGGATCGCCGAGAATTACATACGAAACGAGCTTGTGAGGATCGACGGGATCGCCGGAGTCGAGATATCGGGCGGCGAGACGAAGGAAGTGATCGTCCAGACAGACTCCTACATGCTCGAGGCATACGGACTCACGGTCGACGGCATCGCATCGACGATCAGGAACTACAACGTCGAGGCTTCAGGCGGCACCGTCACCGAGATGGGCATCTCATACCTCATCAAGGGCGTCTCCGTCCTGGAGTCGGTCGAGGACATCAGGCAGATCATCCTCGCCTGGAAGGAACCGGCCGAGGGCCAGCAGCTCTCATCGGACAACCAGCAGATGGGAACAGCCCTGGCCTCCGGCGGCACGGCGGGGAAAGCTCCCGTATACCTGCGCGACGTGGCCGATGTGTCGCTCCGCAACAGGGAGCCGGAGAATATCGTCAGGCTCAACGGCACGAGGGCCGTCGGGCTCTCCATATACAAGGAGATGCGGTTCAATACCGTAGAGGCGAGCGATAACCTCATCGCAGCGTTCGACCGCATCGAGAAGGCGCTGCCCGGATACGACCTCGTCGTCATCCAGGACCAGGGACGCTTTATAAACTCTTCTATCGGCGAGGTCAGGCAGACAGCTCTGCTCGGAATATTCCTCGCTATACTGATACTCTTCGTCTTCCTCAGACGCATAGGGACCACCGCGATTATCAGCATATCCATTCCGGTCTCGATAGTGGCGACCTTCAACCTGATGTACTTCAAGGGGCTGTCTCTCAATATCATGACTCTCGGGGGCCTCGCCCTCGGCGCCGGTATGCTCGTCGACAACGCGATCGTCGTCGTCGAGAGCATAGTGCGTAACATCGAGTCGGGAATGAGCGTCAGGGAGGCCGCGGCGACAGGCACATCGCAGGTCAGCGGCGCGATCACCGCCTCGACGATAACAACGATCGTCGTCTTCCTCCCGATAGTCTACCTGCACGGCGCTGCCGGAGAGCTCTTCAAGGACCAGGCGTGGACCGTCGCCTTCGCCCTCCTCTCCTCTCTCGCCGTCGCGATACTGATAATCCCGATGCTTGCATCGAGGTTCCTCAGGGGCGCCAGGCCGGCAGCAGCCTCAAAGCCTGTCCGGTTCGAAAGGTACGGCGCGCTCCTGACAAAGGCGCTCGAGAAACGCTGGACCGTCATCATCGGAGCCGCCGCCCTCGTGGCGCTGGCCGTCCTCCTCCTTCCCGTAGTGGGCAGCGAGTTCATACCCGAGGCTGACGCGGACGAATACTCGATCTATCTCACTCTCCCTGAAGGCTCTGACCTGATGCGGACCAGCGGCACGGTCAGGGGACTCGAAGAACTGATCAGGGGGACCTTCGGGGATGCGATCGAATCGATATACAGCACCGCCGGCCCTGTCACCGGGATCGGCAGCGACGAATCCTCCCTCTTCCAGGACGAGAACACAGCCGTGGTCAGGATCCGGTTTGCCGGGGGGCACGGTCGCGGCTCCGGGGAGATCATGTCCGGTCTCGGCGCTGCCCTGGCGACGATACCGGGGGTCGAATCGAGGCTCGTGCAGGACCAGACGGCCCTTCGCTCGATACTGGGGGCGGAGTCCGCTCCGGTGGTGATCGAGATCAAGGGGGACGATCTCGAGACGCTTACCCTCCTTGCCGATCAGGTCAGGGAGAGACTCTCGGAGATCGACGACCTCTACAATATCGAGACATCCCTCGAACACGGTCGTCCCGAGGTCAGTGTAGTGGTCGACCGCCTCAGGGCGGGTATGCTACAGGTGAGCCTCAGCGATGTGACAGGCGCCCTCGAATCGAGGCTCTCGGGCCGCAACGCGGGCGAGTGGGACCGGGGCGGTGAGAAGACCGATATCACCGTACTGCTTCCCGACGTAGACTTGGGCGACCTCGACAGGATATATATCGATTCGGGCGGCAGGAAGTACCGCCTCGACGAACTGGCAAGCCTCGAGACCGGCACGGCGCCGCGCGAGATAAACAGGCGCGGCCAGATGAGAGCCGCCGTCGTCACCGCGCACAAGCGCGAGGGACGGCCTTTCAACCACGCGATACGGGAGATAAACGGCAAGCTCGCCTCGATAGACCTGCCGCCCGACTACAGGCTCGCGATCGCCGGCGAGGAGGCAAAGAGACGCGAGGAATTCCGCGACCTGCAGTTCGCGCTGATCCTGTCGATCGTCCTCGTATACATGGTCCTCGCCTCGCAGTTTGAATCGCTGATACATCCTTTCGCCATACTTCTGACGATCCCGCTCGCCGGCGTTGGAGCGGTGTTGATCTTCTTCGTCCTCGGCCGCCCGCTGAGCATCATGGCCTACATCGGGATGATCATGCTCGTCGGCATAGCTGTTAACGACTCTATCATACTGATCGACGCGATCAACCGCCTGAAGCGCGAAGGCATGGCGAAGAAAGAGGCGATCGTCGCCGCCGGCAGGATGAGGATCAGGCCGATCGTGATGACGAGCGCCACGACGATCCTCGCCCTCCTCCCCCTCACCCTGGGCTTCGGCGAGGGCGCATCCCTCCGCTCCCCGATGGCACTGGCCGTGATCGGCGGACTGGTGACGTCGACGCTGCTCACCCTCATAGTAATACCGTGTGTCTATTCCGTCCTGGATCGGAGCCGATGAGCGCTGGCAACTTCATAATCCGCCGCAAGACCTTTATCAGCATGCTCTTCATCGGGCTCGTGATGCTCGGGGTCATTTCGCAGAGGCGCCTCTCGGTGGAGCTGATCCCCGACATCGAGCTTCCCTACCTCTTCGTCAGGGTCATGTCGCTCAGGCCCGCCGATCCGGTCCGTGTCGAGAAGGAGGCTGTCATCCCGATAGAGGAGGCGGTCGGCACACTCGAGGGGATCGAGCTTATCGAATCAGAAATCGGCCGCGGGTTCGGCAGTATCACTATCGAATACAAGAAGGGCGTAAACATCAAGTACGCCTACCTCAAGCTCGAGGAAAAGATCGCCGAGATCAGGTCCTCGATCCCCGAAAGTTACAGGGTCAGGGTCATCAAGATCGACACGCAGAGGATCTCGGACAACCTGATGGACATCGAGATCCGGGGAACGGGCGGTATCGACCGCGTGCGCCAGGTCGTCGACGATGAGATCAAGAGGGAGTTCGAGAGTATCGAGGGGATCGCCGAGGTGGCCGTGACCGGCGGGCGCGAGAAGTCGGTCGACATCGTCCTCGAAGACGCGGCCATAGAGGCGTACGGACTCACTCCGTCGAGGATCTCCGCTCTCATCTCCCGAAACGGCGCGTCCAATACATTTGTCGGCCAGGTGGTTGAAAAGGACAGAAAATACTTCGTAAACGTAGTCACCGAATATCTCGACATCGCGGATCTCGAGAAGATCGTCGTCTATCCCGAGGGCCCCGTCCTGCTCGGTGATATCGCCGAGATCTACTTCGGCGTAAAGAAACAGGAAGACATCACCCGCGTAAACGGCATGGAAACCGTTTCGATGAACCTGATGAAGGACCAGATGGTCAACATGATCGAGGTCTCCGACAGGGCCCTCGAAACGGTCGAACGGCTCAATCGCGAGTTGCGCGGCAGGGAGATGGAGATCGTCGTCCAGTACGACGGCGCCGAGTCGATACGCGGCAATATAAACCTCATTATCAGGCTCGCCGTTATCGGCGGACTCCTCGCGATCATTATACTATGGTTCTTCCTCAGGAACCTTCGTCTCGTATTCGTGATCGCCCTGTCGATACCGATCTCGGTCTACATCGCGATGAACTTCTTCTATGCCGCGGGGATATCGATAAACTCGCTGACGCTGATCGGGATCGCGCTGGCGATCGGGATGCTCCTCGACAACGGAGTCGTCGTCCTCGAGAACATATACAGGCTCGCCGCAAAGGGGATCCATGCCGACAGGGCCGTGATACAGGGAGTAAGCGAGGTCTGGCGTTCCATCGCGGCCGCGACGGCGACCACGATAACGGTCTTTCTCCCCTTTGTCTTCTCTTCCAATTTCATCGTACAGAGCCTCGGAAAACATGTCGGGGTGTCGATCGTCTCGACACTGATCGTATCCCTCGCGGCGGCCCTCCTGCTCGTCCCGATGGTCAGTCACTACTTCCTGTCCAGAAGCAAAGCGCCCGTTTACAGCCCTGAGCGATCCTCCGGCGGCAGGATGATGGAGATCTACCGGGTCATGCTCAAGACGGGGATGAGATACCCCGCCCGGACCACGATCGGGGCCCTCGTAATCTTCTTTGTCAGCATCATACTCTGCGTCGGCCTCAGCATCGGCTCCGCGCGGGTCGTGGATACGGGATCGTTCGATATCTTTCTTGTCATGCCGCGCGGCTCTACACTCGAATCGACCGACGCCGCCGTCCGCGACATCGAGGAAAGGCTCGAAGGGATCGCCGAGAAAGAGGACGTCATAAGCCGCATCTACGATGAGGACGCCCGGATCACGGTAAAGCTCAAGGAAGGGTACAGCAATATAGAGAGGCGCAACCTCAGCCAGGTGAAGTCCGACGCGAGGCAGCGTGTCAGTGATTTCAGAACGGGTGAGATATCGTTCGAGGAACCCTCTTCGAGCACACGGTTCCGGGGTAGTCGCGGCGGCGGGATGGGCGGGGCGATGGGACGCTTCTTCGGTTTCGGTTCGCAGCAGAAGAGCATCGTAGTGAAGGGAAGCGACTTCGAGGCGATGTCGAGGTTCGCCTCCAACCTCGCGGAATATATTGACGACCTCGCATCGACGGCCTCGGCAAGTTACAACGTTGTACCGGGCAGCCCCGAGATACAGCTGATGTTCGACATGCCGCTTCTCACCTGGAACGGCCTGACCCTGCAGTCGGTCAGCGAAGAGTTGAACTCCTTCCAGCCGGAGCGGGCAACCGGACAGGTCTTCAAGGACGGGACCGACGAATACGAGATCGTCATCAGGAGCGCGGGCGTGGAGGAGCGCAAGATAGACGACCTGCGCGAGATATCCCTCCAGTCGCCTGCCGGCGCGATGATCGATCTCGAGGAAATCAGCGACCTGGTCTACTCGAGGGGCATGACGAGGATCAGGCGGGTCAACCAGGAGAAGCAGATATCGATAGCCTACTCGTTCATCGATGAGATCAACGATTCGAGGAAACTGCTCGACGCGGCCGGGATCGAGATCGAGGATCTGATCGACGGGCTCGTCGTCCCGCAGGGCATGGCCGTCGAGCTGGTCGAAGACGACAGCGGCGTCGGGGATTTCAAGTTCCTCATCTTCGCGGCCTTTCTCCTGATATACATGATCCTCGCATCTGTCTTCGAATCGCTGACGACGCCTGTCGTGATGATGTTCACGATCCCGCTCGCTGCCATCGGATCACTCTGGCTCCTGATCCTGACCGGGACCTCGATCCAGGATCCGTACACACTTACCGGATTCCTCATACTCCTCGGCGTCGTCGTCAACAACGGGATCATCCTGATCGATTACTCCCTGATCCTCCGGCGCAGGGGCTACAGATCGACCAGGGCCCTGATGATGGCGGGTCAGGCAAGGATCAGGCCTATCCTGATCACCGCCATCACGACGATCGCGGCGATGATCCCGCTTGCCATGGGAAAGGAAGAGGAGGTCTCGGTGATCGGCGCGCCCTTCGCCATCACCGTGATAGGCGGCCTGACGGTAAGCACCATCTTCACCCTCGTATTCATACCGGTAGTCTACTCCGGCCTCGAATCGGCGATGGCCTGGATCCGCGGGCTCGACTGGAGAATAAAGTCCGCGCAGGGACTCTCAGCGGTCCTCGGCATATGGCTGATCCAGGCGAAGATCGATTCGCTGATCTGGAGATCGGCCCTGATAGTTCTTGTCATAATGGCCGTTCCTGCGGCAACCTGGTTCATACTGGCGAGCCTGAGGAAGGCCTCGGAAAAGGTGATCGACCGGGGAAGCGACATCACGATCACCATACGCAACCTCGTCAAGATATACGACCAGCCATCGAAGTTCGTCCGTGAATGGAAGAAGGGCGGCCGGATCAGGGAGAGGCGCGGGACCGTCCGGACGAGCGACCCGGGCGATCTCCTCTGGCAGATCCCGCTGCTCGGATTCATCGTCTACTTCATCTATTTCTACCTCTCCTCATTCTTCTGGGCATTCGTGCTTTCACATGCAGCATTCTTCTATCTCATCCATGTATGGAACGGCTGGAGCGAACAGCTGTCCGGTAGTAAAGGCATAGCCGGACGCCTGCTGCGGATATTGTCCCGCACCTTCATATGGCTCTTCCCCCTTTTCAACCTCGCCGTCTTTTACAGGAAGTGGGACAACCTCGCCGCGGTGATATTCATCGCCATCCTCTGGTTCACCACGCTGGCTATATTCACTACCTCGCGCAGGATCCACCGCGACAGGATCAACATCGCGAGGATCGAGGGAAGATTCGCCGGTTTCAGGCGAGCGCTCTACCGCCTCGTGCTTATGATCCCCGTCATTGGAAAACGCAGGCAGCCCTTCAAGGCGCTCGACCGCGTCTCGCTGGAGATCGGCAAAGGGATGTTCGGCCTGCTCGGTCCGAACGGCGCGGGCAAGACGACCCTGATGCGGTTGATATGCGGCATCCTCGACCAGAGCTACGGCAAGATCTACATCAACGGGATCGACACTGCGAAGAAGCGCGAGGAGCTGCAGGGCCTGATCGGCTACCTGCCGCAGGAGTTCGGGACGTACGAGAACATGACGGCGAGGGAGTTCCTCGACTACCAGGCGATACTGAAGGGCCTGGGCGAAGAGAAGAAACGAAGAGAGATGGTCGACTATGTCCTCGAGGCGGTGCATATAGGGGAGCACGCCGACAGAAAGATCGGCGCCTTCTCCGGCGGGATGAAGCAGCGGGTCGGAATTGCGCAGATCCTGCTCCACCTGCCGAGGATCCTCGTCGTGGACGAGCCGACCGCCGGGCTCGACCCGCGCGAAAGGATCAGGTTCCGCAATCTCCTCGTCGAACTGAGCAGGGAGCGCGTGGTGATCTTCTCGACGCATATCATCGAGGATATATACAGCTCGTGCAATCGCGTGGCCGTGCTGAACAAGGGTCAGCTCCTCTATCTCGACGAGCCTACGAAGATGACCGCCACCGCCGCGGGGAAAGTCTGGTCGTTCAGCATCGAACCTGCCGAATTCGAGAGAATAAGAAAGCAGCATGTCGTCGTCCATCACATGCGCGATGGAGAGATGATCAAGGTCAGGTGCCTCGCCGACCGGAGGCCGGTGCCCGGCGCCCACGAAGCGAGGCCTACGCTGGAGGACGCCTACCTCTGGCTGCTCAGGTCATCGGGAAGCGACATCCTCGGAGCGAGGACAAGGATCGAAGCAGCCGCAGGAGGTGAAGCTGATGCGCAGGTTTGACCGTGCTCGCAACCTGTTCTGTTCGGCGAGGAAGATCTCCTCGTACAACCTGAAGATCGTCTTTGCCAACAAGTTCATCTACTTCCTGCTCGCGGCCTTCCTCTTCTTCCTCGCGGCAGGCGCGATATCCTTCTTCTCGTCCGACAATAATCCCGGCGTGCACGACGTCTACGACATCCTTCTCTTCCCCGGCATCCTGCTGATCTTCTATCCCACCGCGTTCGGGATACAGAACGATGTCGATTCGAGGATGATCGAGATCCTCTTCGGCATACCCGACTACAGGTACAAGGTCTGGCTCTCGAGGATGGCTGTCATATGGCTCATCGAGTTCGTTCTGCTCGTGGCGCTTACCGTCCTCAGCTCGGCGGTCTTCGTTTCGGTGCCGATCATGGAGATGGTATACCAGATGATGTTCCCGATCTTCTTTCTCGGCGCTCTCTCGTTCATGTTCTCCACCGTTGTCCGGAACGGGAACGGGACCGCCGTCGTGATGGTCGTGATCGGGATGGCGTTCTGGATAGCGGCCGATGCCCTGTCGGGGAGCAAATGGAACCTCTTCCTCAATCCGTTCCGGATACCGGATCAGATGACGGAGGCTGCGTGGGCGGGAATCGTCTACCAGAACCGTATCATGCTCGCCGTCGGAAGCGTGATCGCCATCCTCTACGGACTGTACAACCTCCAGAAGAGGGAAAAGTTCATCTGATTCCCTACTCTGTCTCCGCAACTGTTGCGCCGACGCCCGTTTACTGCTAGCATTGCCACCATGCATATCAGTATCAGAAGATCCTTGCTGGCAATCGCTGTCCTCCTCACCTTCACGACGCCGGTCAACGCCATCGACACGGGACAGTACAGGCCGAGGATCGGCCTCGCCCTCGGCGGCGGCGGCGCCAGGGGCCTCGCCCACATCGGTGTGCTCAAGGTACTCGAGGAGGAGGGCCTGCAGGCCGGGATCGTGACCGGGACGAGTATGGGCTCGATCATCGGCGGTCTCTACGCCGCCGGTTACTCTCCCGCTTTTCTCGAGGATATGGCAACCGGCATCGACTGGTACGACGTTTTCCGCGAGACGGTGGATCGAAGATACATCACGATGAGCCAGAAGACGGTCAGGGACAGGTACCTTATGGCCTTCCCGATCGTCGACGGCAGGGTCAGCCTCCCCTCCGGCATAATCAAGGGCCGGAAGATCCACAGGCTCTTCTACGAGCTCTGCTGGCCCGTCATCGAGATCGACGACTTCAGCGAATTTCCCCGGGACTTCTCCTGCGTGGCGACCGATATCGCTACCGGCGAGCCGTACGTCATAGATAGCGGCACCCTTGCCGACGCGATGAGGACGAGCATGGCTATACCGACCGCCTTCACCCCTGTCCACAGGGACGGGCGGCTTCTCGTCGACGGGGGCCTCGTCAGGAACCTCCCTACGATCGACGCGATAAATCTCGGCGCCGACATCGTGATATGCATCGATGTCTCCAGTGAACTCGTCGGAAAGGACAGCCTCCGGACAGTTCTCGACATAATCGACCAGACTACCGATATCCTGATGAAATCGACGATAGATGCGCAGAAGGAGCACTGCGACCTCTACATACGGCCGGAGCTTTCGTCGGTAGGCACCCTTGATTTCGGCGACATCCCCTTTATCATCGAGCAGGGTGAAAAGGCCGCACGCAAACATATCGAGGAAATCCGCGCCCTGGTTGCGGAAACGGGAGGCTTTCGCGAGCCGCCGGAGCAGATGGAAGAAACGCCCGTCACACCGATCGAGATCACAAAGGTACGGTTCAACGGTCTTTCCGAGGTCCCTTCGAAACTCGTTCATGACCTTCTCGGAGTGGATCCCCCTGCCTCGGTAACTGCCGCCGATATGGACGACGCGCTGCAGAGGCTCTACAGCACGGGCAATTTCTCGAAGATATCGTACCGGTTCCTCGAGGAAGAGGGTGGAAAGACGCTCGTCCTCGAGATAGAGGAAGAGATGCCTGACTACATCGGACTCGGCCTGCGGTACGATACGCGCTGGGCCTTCTCCGTGCTCCTCGGGGCCCGGATAAGGAACCTGGTCGGCAACGGTTCGGTGCTCAATCTCGATATGGTGTTCAGCAGCCGCGTCAGCCTCTTCGGGCTGTGTACTCTCGACGCGGGGCTTGGCAGATGGCTCATGCCTGGAACCGCCGGGTTCTATGTCGACGACTACATCGAGACTTACACGGATGGGGAAAGGTCGGGCAGATCGGGAGTCAGGGCCGGCAGGGTGGGCCTCCTCGTCGAGAGCAGTCTCGGATACATGTTCCGCTGCATGATCGGAGGCGGCGGGGAATGGTACAGCATCAGGCCAGATATAGCTCCTCCCGGCACGGAGAAAGAGGCGGGCGGCCTCTTCTTCGCCGGTGGAGATATCTGGCTCGACACACTCGACCGTTCCTGGATGCCCCGGAGTGGGATCAAGCTCAAGATCTCCGGCCAGTACTTCCCGGAGATGTCGGTAAACGAGGACTCTTACAACAGGGCATACGCCCAGTTCGTCGCGGCGATCCCCTTTCACGGCCGCGCATCGCTGCGAGGCCGCTTTCTCTACGGGATGACCGGCGGCGGAAGGCCCCTTCCGCATCACAGGTACTATCTCGGCGGGATCATGTCGTGGTTCGATTATTACGGTGAGCGCGACGTCTCGTTCTACGGGTACGATCCGTTCGAGTTCTCCGGCGCGAACGCATATCTCGCCGGAGCCGAGCTGCAGTTCGAGATCACCGGCAGATGGCTCGCAGCCGGCCATTTCAACGCCGGCGCCGCAGTCGACGACAGAGCCGATGTCTTCAGGAAAGAGAATACATTTACCGGATGGGCCGGAACCGTCGCGTACGAAACACCGGTGGGACCGGCCGAGCTGACCCTCGCGGGCAGCGAACGCAACGGCCTGAGACTCTGGTTCGGCTTCGGCTACCGCTTCTGATCAGCGGACTGTCAGAATCCGTATCGGACCAGGTAGAATATCTCGATTATGATATCCTTCAGCATGATCATGATTCCCCCTGTGCAGCCCCGCCGGCAGCCCCTTTTTCAAACATCTCCTTGACCTCGATGTTCATCAGCACCCAGATCGTATATATACCGAGGATCGTCCCGAAGGGAACGATCAGAAGGTTGAGAAAGCCTACGGCGAGGAGTGTGATCCTCGCCCACTGCCTGTACTTGAGGACCCCGATACCACCGATCATTCCAGGCAATGCGGGGATAAACAGGATCATCGCGATCGAGGTACCGACGAGCGATGTGATCGCCAGGGCCTCGGCATCGCCAGATAACACCCCGGCCCCCACAACGGTGATCAAGACGATCATCGCGATGAGAATGCCCAGCGCCCCGTACGCGATATGCAGGACGCCAAGTATCGTTATATGCTGCTCCATCAGTACCCGCTCCTTTCGGCTCTCGCCATATCGGGCTAGAAGTCCTCGAGGTCTCCGAGCCGGGAAATCGATTTTCTCAGCTTTTTATGTGTCTTCTTGAGATCGTCGGCCATATCCTCGATCTTGTTCGCTTTCTTCTCCAGTTTTTTTATCAGCTTCTCCAGGTCCTCTGTATCGATCTCGATCTCGTATTCCCATTATCGCTGTCGTAATCCTCGAGGAAGATCTTCGCCACGCAGGCTACCGCGCTCACGCCGAGTCTGGCACCGGCCAGCCCTATCTTCGCTCCCTCTTCCGCGATCTCTTCGACAAATTCCTCGATATCCTCGTAATCGCGGTAATATCTGCGGAGGAGTTTCTTCTGCTGCCTGTCGGTCCTGACCCTCTCACCATTGACATAGAGCTTGTAGTCTTCGGTGATCTCGACGATCCAGCCCTCGTCCTCGTTCTCGATCACAAGGGTGCCATCCTCGAGATCAATGCTCTTGTGATCGAAGGTCCAGTCATCGTCATGCCTGCATACACTGTGCGCATCCGCGCCTGCCGTGAAGATCATCAGCGCCAGTGCCAGGGGGATCAGGGACAGCTTCTTCTTCATCGTTCATCCTCCGTCAGTTATCGAAACGCTCTGTCTGTATTGTGGTACGCATCCCGGTCTGATCTTGTTGCACCCTTTTACCGCGTTCCCTGATTGTGTACCTGCGTGGACAACCTGAACACCACTTGTGTACTGTGAGGTACAGTATCAGGGGCAGGAAGTGGCCTGCAAATTTTGATGCCGACAGGTAACCTGTCTTTATTATTAACGTTATAAAATCATTTCTGAAGCCGTGCAATTCGGCACCTCTCCTGCAATATCACTGCTGTGTGAAGGTGATGATAAATTCATTAATCAGACATTCAGATGTAGATCCAGACAGACAGGGAAGCTGCAGATCACCAATGGGAAGGAGCAGAGGATGAAGAGATATTTCGTATTTTCAATGATCCTCGTCTTCGCCATGATCGCGGCCGGATGTGAATCGGTCAGTGACGACCCGACATCGCCCACCACGGGCGATCCAGTACTTCAGGTCGTCGATCTCGATTCACCGACGGGCGGATTCACGGAGACGGACGAGGAGCCTCTTTTCAACGAGCCTGAGACCTTCATGGCTATCGAAGAGGGCGAGGGCGAGGACTGCAACTATCAGGATCCGCTTCGCAACGAGGAACATGTACGCGAGATGGAGCGCAGGCACGGCGTAAGGATATATCGCTTCCGCGCCCTGTGGGGCAGGATGGTCAGAGCCGTCGTCGATACGGCTGATACCGACTGCTGCGTCGTCGACTGGTCGGGCGGCATGAAGCTTGAAGGCGGCGTGATCGTCATCGAGCGCGTGATCAGATTCGACGCGAACGATGAGATCGTCCGCACCAGCCCGAACACCATCAGGTGGAAATCACAGACATGTCCCCATGTGGACGGCGTCCAGGTCCGCCTGATCGTTCCTCCGCCCCCAGCGCCGGACACAACGGCGACAGATCTGGCGGCATACGACGATGAAAGGCCGGAGCCGACGCTGACCATAGTCGCAGGCCCGTACGAGCGGACCTTCACGATGGATGAGTTCGAGGCGCTTGAACTGATCGAGCCCGTCGACAGGTGCAATAACTACATGGCGATTGCCAGCCATCGCGTACTCCCCGGCTGCCCGAACGGCTACCTGCTCGGCAGATGGAACAGAGCCGAAGCGCCCGACACCCTCTACAACGAAGAGACAGGCAAGATGCGCGGCATCGTCCTGGGACATTTCAGGGGCATCTGGGTCAGTGAGAGAGGATGGGCCGTCGGTCATCTCAGGGGCATCTACGGCGTCAACAGCGCCGGAGAGCACAAATTCTTCGGAAAATATGTCAACCCGAAGGGCGAGTTCATGGGAATCCTCGCCGGGGACTACGGTATGAACCCGACCTTCGCGGACGATCCGCTCAACGATATGGGCTGGTTCGAGGGTCTGTGGTACGGCCGCAATCACGGTGTAAAGGGACGCCTGAAAGGAGAGTGGGTCACATCAGCGGGCCAGGGATACTTCAAGGGTATCTGGGACATGCTCTGCAACGATAGAATGTGACGCACGCCTCTTTCGCAGGGGGGAGAGCCTGGCGGGGCGCTCCCCCCATTTTTTCAGCGGGTATCGCCCCGGCCGGGTTCACGCCCGGGCCGCACCCGCCATTTACTCTATATGAGGCCGTTCGCCAGGGCAGCCGTTGATTCTCTCGTGAACGACCCGGATGTCACCTTGACGATCTCACCATGTATGACGCTGTTCCCTGCGACAATATTTCCCGCTGACAGATAATCATCCCCCCCGAAGAAATCGGTCACGACACCTCCCGCCTCCTCTATCATCAGGGCCCCTGCCGCCATGTCCCACGGCTTGAGGTAGAGCTCCCAGAATCCGTTGAGCCTTCCAGCCGCCAGGTGGGCGAGATCGAGCACAGCGGCGCCGACGCGTCGCACCCCGCGGCACCGGAGGAAAAGGTCCCTGAAGGTGTCGAGATAGGGATCGAGATATTCATATGTGCGGAAAGGGAACCCGGTACCGAGAAGGCACCTCTCGAGACTCTGCTCGGAAGAAACGGAGATGGGCCGGCCGTTGAGGAAGGCTCCCCCTCCCCTGACTGCCTCGAACAGCTCGTCTCCAAGCGGATCGTACGTCACCCCGATGATCGGCTTCCGGTCCTCAATAAGGGCAACGCTCACTCCCACCCGGGGATAACCGTGTATGAAATTTGTCGTCCCGTCGAGCGGGTCGATCACCCAGAAGAGCTTTTCGCCGATCTTTCCGCCGCCCTCCTCGGCCATGACGGGAATGCCGGGAAATGCCCCGGTCAGCATCGAGACGATCAGCTTCTCGCTGGCCATGTCGGTCGCCGTAACGAAGTCGTTCCTGTCCTTCTCCTCGACATCGAGGCCGGCCCGTTCGCCGAACCTTTCCCTGACGAGCTGTCCGGCGGCCAGCACCGCCTCCTTCGCCGCCACGATCCTGTCATCCATCGCTGTCCCTTTCCCCTGCTGAAGGCAGGTCTATCTTCAGTTCCGCATTCATCACATCGAGAAAGGCCCTGGCAGCGGCCGTCACGTGTCTCTTCCCGGGCATGATCAGGCC
>SDBS01000342.1_pt1 | contig 43631 bp, 40 predicted proteins | sample 2277091 | NCBI WGS metagenome assembly SDBS01 (sample SAMN10404972, study PRJNA504765) | marine sediment metagenome | isolation source: marine sediment core GS10_PC15, 163 cmbsf | place: Arctic Ocean: Southern Knipovich Ridge | collected 2010
TCCAAAATCCTCTATATTTCCTTCAAATGCCATATTTATTTCCTCTTTCCAAAACCACTAATAAAAAGACTTAACAAGGAAAAAAGATACAGTAAGATAATAAGTGAAATGATAATGCCCAGTCCATAGCTACTCTCTTCTAAAAAAGGTGTATAAAATCTAATCTTCGTTATTCTATTAAGGAATAATAACGAGCAGAGAATTGAAAAAATAAAAAGGAAGAAAGCACCCTTTCGAGTCTTCCCACTTTGAAGATGTCCAAGCCCTGGTAGGAAAAGCCCCCAGAAGATATCGGTATAGAAGAATCTTGTTTGAGCATCCAACTTTATCTTTCCCTTTAATCTTTCTCTTATATCTGAAGAACGAATAGAACTGAGCTCACTATAACACCTCCAGCAGATATCAACGTTCTCAAACAGTCTGGAATTCCCCTTTGAGATGGGTGAGGAACAGATCGGGCACTTGTTCTTTATGCTCCTGGTTATTCGAGGGATGATAAAAGAGATTAAAAAAATAGACATCAGAATTAGTGAAAAAATCCTGTGATCAAATCCAATATACTTCCAGGGAAAAATGTTTATACCCTTCTCTTGCGAGAAAAACTCAATCCAGAGTAACTCCCGTGGCAATATCTGATCGATTAGGAAATGATTGTTTTCCTCTTTAGAATTCGTGATTTGTTCACTAACTAGCTCAAAATCCAATTGCGAAGCTTTTCTTATCTGAAGAAAAGAAATATCAAATCGAAGTTTTCTGAAATAAGCCTGTCCCAGGTTATAATGTGGTGCAGCTGCCCTCGGTTCGTACTGCACTGCCAATTCGTAATACTTAATCGAACTATCTATCTTCCCTTCCCAGAACAATACATTTCCTAAGTTATTATAAGTCTGATAGAAGTTTGGTGCAATTCTTAATGCCTTTCGATAATTTTCTTCAGCCTCATCAAAGAAACCACCTCTTTTAAACTGTAATCCTTTCAGAAAGTAGAGAGAATAATCCTCTGAAGATACTGTAATTAAGCTGTCACTCTTTCTTATCCATTTAGGATCAAACCTGGACTTAGACATATTATCCAATACTTCAATTCTGTTTGTTGGATCCATTGCAGTGTAAGCTTGAGATTGAACCCCCCCAAGAAGAGATAGGATAAACAAAAAGAGTATTAATGACTGAACAACCCATCTCTCATTTCTTTCAAGAAAAGGGATGGGGATAATTAATATAAACAGAAAAGCATAAAGAGAAGGTATCGTCCAGATTAAAGGAAGAAGAAGAAGAGTAATCGACATATAAGACTTTATAGCACCAGACAAATCTCGAGGAATAAGAGTAACTATCTTAGAAGTAATAAATGAAAAATACTTGATAAAATAGGCAATAACAAAAGAAGATAAGAGAATTGCAAGAAAAAGGAACAAGAAATTATAGGAAAAAATAAGAAAAAAAATCTTTGCCTTAAAATCTATAAAAAGAGTATGTGCTAAACCTAAAAATTCATCAAAGAACTCAAATCTTCTATTCATGAGAAGAAATCGAGCATAAAAGAACCTGATGCCAAGATTATAGGGATCCAGTTTTTTTGAGAGAATTAAATTCTTCTCAATGTCATTTTCTAAACCGCTTTGAGCAGCTTCTTTTCCCCTTACAAAGAAATATCTACTAAGAAGAGGTAGCGAAAGTGCTCCTAAATCCTCCTTAAGTTCAACTATCTTCTCTTCTTCCTTTAATTGCCACTGTAAAAGTCCTCTCTGGGAAAAAAGCTCAAGAAGTAGAGTATGTCTAAAAACATTTCTTCCAGCTTTTTCAATAGCTGTATCATAGAACCTGAATGCTTCCTCATATTTATTATTATATCTGTAAAGTTCTCCAATGCAGAAAGCAAGGAAAGCATTCTCAGGATGTCTTAATAACTCTTTTCTGTATTTCCATCTTAGACTATTGACATTCAGCGAATGTATGTTTCCTTTTCCAATCAGTACATGATGAAACTCTGGAACAAGCTTAAATGCATACTCTTTCTCTTCATATGCAACCTCATATTCATTCTCGTACTGTGAGAAGGACTCTGCAGCTGAAACAAGAAAGGGTAATAAGATAATTAATAGAAGGATATAAATTATACCAGCTCTTCCCATATACAAATAATAAAACTAAATTATGGGAATGTCAAGAGAAAAGATATCTCTTTCACCAGCATCTTTACAATAGCACTTGCATCAACGTCATTATTGCATTCCACACTTTAACGAATTTTATAATGAATTGTTTCTTAATTTATACGTTAATATGGGATTTCTTCAATTCGAAACGGCACTCAAAGAAAAACCACCTCTCAAAAACAAGAGAGATATAATTATCAAAGTACCTACAATAGAAAAAATGGCAATATTAAGGTTAATAAAAAGTGATGGTCTTGGAAATAAATCGTACAAGAAACCACCTACAAGAGGTCCAACCACTGCCCCGAGATTAGTAATGGTATTTATAAGACCAATATTTCGACCAAGATGTCCACCACCTAATTCACCCATATATGATCGGGAAATAGGAGCGAAAGACCTTGCACCAGCACCAAGAATAACAAGAAGAGTAATGAAAAAGAAAATGTTGCTAATAAATGGTATTATAACTGCTACAACTCCTGTCATCAAACAAACAATCAGAAATCCTTTAATAGTTCCCTTCTTATCAGAGAGATACGAGAAAGAAAGCATTGAAAAAAGCCCAACAAGATTGATCATCATAAGGACAAATGCGATATTTGTCATCTGTATAAGAAAACGTTCATTGAGATAAAGAACTATTATCGAATGGATCAGACCTGGAATTATTCCCATAAAAAAACCAAGAACAATAATTACCATGAAGCCTCGCTTTCTCTCAACATTAATCCTAACCCTTTCATTTCTTGTATCCACTCTCTTTGACTTCGTATCCTTAAGAAAGAATGAGATAAAGAAACTACAGAGATATATTAAACCGGACAGGAGAAAGACAATTCTGAAAGCATAATTCTCATCAGCCTTAAACAAAAACATTACAAAGATAATGGTTGTACCAAGAAGTGCATTTCCAATACTCATACCAGCATTTCCTGAAGCAAAATAAAAGCTGAGAGCCCGTGTCTTAAATGACCTCAAAGAGCTTTCAATTGTTATCACCTGAGCAATTGGCCAAATTAATCCAGAGAAAGTCCCCTGAAAAACACTAATGATAAGTATGTCAAAGTAGTTTCTTGAAAAAAATAGAAGAATGCAGGAAATGATGTATGCAAAAAACCCGATAGGAAGAAATATCTTCCTCCTCCCTATCCTATCTGAAAACCTTCCACATATATATGCAGTAACTGCTCTGGCAAGCATAAATCCTGATACGAGAGAACCTACTTGAAAACCTGTTGCACCCATCCTCCGTGTAAAAATTGGAAGAATAGGACGTATCAGGGCAATCCCAGTTGCGCCTGTAAATGCGAGTAATGTCAAAATGAATATATTTTTCTTACCTCTTTCCATATTAAAAGAATAAAGGTTAAGGGAAAATGGAAAAAATAGTACGGGGGATGGCCATAAAATCAGCAAACAACTGATGGAACTGGGCAAAAGAAAAGTGAAACATCACGAATGTCTCTCTACAAAATAAATGGTGCTGGAATAAAGGTTAAGATGAGGAAAATCATTGCGATTATTCCAATAATTTTGTGTTTTGTTGTGATTGGACTTATATCATCAAGAGGAGCAGGATGTTTAATCTTTATCAACATTACAATTAGAACAGCCCATAGAAACCATCCCTGCCATAAAAATCCAAAAATAAAGAGTGAGAAGAAAACAACCCAACCTGCCCATGTCTGTTTTTTCCCTACTAACGCATACAAAATGTGTCCACCATCAAGTTGACCCACAGGAAGCAGATTGAGTCCCGTTACAAAAAGCCCGATCCATCCTGCAAAGGCTACTGGATGAAGTAATATATCCTTTCCATAAGGCACTTCGCCAACTACAAATCTTGTAATGAGATTAAAGAGAATTGAGTTACCGAGACCGATTCCACCCTGTTCAATAGAAATAATAGTTGATAACTTTAGACCAATTACAACAGCAGGTAATGCAAAAACCAAACCAACAAGCGGTCCGGCAGCTCCGATTTCAAGAAGCGCTCTTCTGTCTGTTATAGGTGACCTGACCTTTATAACTGCTCCAAATGTCCCTATCAAATGGGGAAATGGAATAAAATATGGAAGGCTTGCCTCAATGCCAAGTCTTTTTGATGCAAAATAGTGTCCTAATTCATGAGCACCCAGAATTAGTATTATGGTAAAGGAGAAGGGAATCCCTGTATATATATTCAATATGGGATTTACTCCCTGCTGCAACGCTCCTGCGAACATTGTTGTAAAAATAGTAAGAATAAATAAGACAATATTAATTACATTATTTGATTTGGGTGGTGGTTTCAACTTAGGTACAAATTGAACAAGGATTTCTTTCTTCCTTTTTCTAAAAAGGGGCATCAATCCATGTACATCTGACCTCTCTTTTGTCAGTCTAACTGCATCTTTAGAAGGAATGATGAAATCACCAGTAACTGTAATTCTAAATTGTTCAGAACCAATCGCTGAGATTGTCATTATTCCATCAAGGATGCACCTTACCTTATCTTCCCTCTCACTACTTATATCAAACATATCTAACTCTGTCTGACAGCTGATAGAAGACCACTGACCACTGATGGTATGTCACTGTGTTTTAACAATTGGGCGTGTGAATATAAGTTACTTTTATAGACAGTCCAATATCTGCGGTCAGCCATCCTATTACCGATTCGTCACTCAGATTTTGGGTCTCGTCATTTTTTTTCATTTGAGCTTTTGAATTTGTCATTCTCCTATTCCACTCTTCAAGGATACCTTAGTACTCTTTTGCCTTTTCCTCTTCTCTCAGGACTCGTAATGCACCCATTGCTAATGCTTCCATTTCACTTTCTCCAGGAAAAACCAGTATCTTTGCCAGAAACCCGATTTTACCTCTGATATAATCAACCACAAACTTAGAATGCGCAATTCCACCACTAATAACAATAGCATCAATGTCTCCTGAAAGAACAGCAGCCATCTGCCCAATCCATTTCGAGACCTGATATGCCATAACCTCAAGGATAAATTTTGATTCCTTATCACCTTTCTCTATCTGCTTTTCTATTTCCTCAACATCATCTACTTCAAGATGAGAATAGAGACCGGATTTCTTGAGGAGCTTTTTCATCATCTCTCTCTCAGTATATTTACCACTGTAACAAAGTTTAACAAGACCTGTTAAAGGGACAGTTCCTGCTCTTTGAGGTGAAAAAGGTGCTTCATCATTTGCATTGGATGAATCTATCTGTTTACCTTTTTTATGTGCACTGACAGAAATCCCACTGCCTAGATGGACATCTATAAGATTGATTTCTCTATAATCCTTTTTTAGATCTTCTGCCGCTTTCCTCGCAACACACTTCATATTCAGAGCGTGTGAAAGGCTTAACCTTGGTATTTCTTTCAGCCCTGAAATTCTTGCAACTGGTTCAAACTCATCCACAGAAACCGGATCTACGAAAAAGGAAGGTATTCCAAGTGGCTCTGCGATACCATAAGCAAGAAAAACTCCAATATTAGAAATGTGTTCTGCCAGAACCTTCCCGTTATTTACGTCATTAAGTATTCTATCGTTTATCCTGTATGTACCACTTTTAAGAGGAAGGAATGGTCCCCCCCTTCCTACAACAGCACTAAGTGACTCAAGAGGAATTTCTCTCTTTTTAAGAAGTCTAATAATATGATCTCTTCTAAAGTCATACTGGTCAAGATGTGTTTCAAACTTACTTAGCTCTCTATTGCTGTGTCTTGCAGATTCGATAAAAAGAGGGGTTTCATCCTCAAACACACCCACCTTTGTTGATGTGCCACCTGGATTTATTACAAGAATTCTACTCAATTATCTTCACCCTCTTGTTAAAATGAGTTAAACCATTAACACCTATACTCTCCAGTAATTCCATTGTCTCTGGAATCTTATACCCAATGTGTTCTGGTAGATGAGCATCGGAACCAATTGTTAAATACTTACCTCCAAGGTTCAAGAATCTTTTCACTATTTCCATACGGGGATACGTTTCTTCTGGTTCATGCCTGATACCTGATGTATTAACTTCAAGTGCTACTCCTTGCCTTACAATCAATTCAAGAATTTCATCAACCTGTTCCCCAAATTCATCGTAAGAGTAATCTTCCGTATATTTCAGAGCATATCTCCTTATCATCTCAAAATGACCAATACAATCAAATATACCGCTATTAACGAGGTTTTTCGTAACCTTAAAATAGGAGAGATAAGCCTCTCTTCTATCTATGCTTCGAAAAAATTCCTTAGTTCCCTCATCCTGTGAAACATCAACATCGCCAACAAGGTGAATGGAACCTATGACAAAATCGTAATCTCTACCATTAAGAAATCCTCTGATTTCATCTTCCCTCTCTCTCTGATATGTTACCTCCACCCCTTTCTTTATTATCAGTCTACCCTGAAAAAGATTGGTAAGCTCCACTATATTTTCTGTAATACTTTCATAATCATAATGTCCATAGCCTTCGTCTTGCGGATCAAAATCAAGATGCTCTGTAAAAGCAATTTCATCAAACCCGAACTCAACTGCACGATTACAGACCATTTCAGGTTCAAGAAGGGAATCACACGAGAATATCGTGTGTATATGGTAATCTACCAAATTATCCTCTCAGTGAGGAGCCTTTCAAACCAACAGCAGATGGACATATTATCACCATATTCTTGTAATGACGCCATCCTTTCTTAACATATTCATGAGCTGTGATTCGAATATGATAACCTCCAAGAGTCCCGGAAATACTGCCATCAGTGTTATTATGCCATTCAACGGTTCTATTGCGTTCGTTCACTGCAAGGATTAGATATACCTTGCCTGCTTCCATATCTGCAATGTCATCTCCACTCGGGTGAGGTAGTGCCTTACTGTTTCCAATTTCTGTATGCGAATGAAAGTCACCAATCACATCAACAGGTAGAAGATGGACTATCCTCTTCACTCTTGATGCCCTTTTTTCATTTGGACTTACCCATGTTTTTGCCTTATTTGCTGTCTGGTAAGGAATGGCATATTCTACTATAAAGGTGTCCTCCCCTTTCAAACCAAGAAGAAGCCCAAGTGTTTCAAGATGATAAACTTCAATGGCAGAGAGCATCATCGACCATAATGCCCTCTCCTTTATAATAACACTCAGTCTTTCAGTCTTTCTTATTGTATCCCTTTTTTGCTTATTCTTAGCCATTCTTCACTTCTTCAGCAATTCAAAATTAATGAAATCGCTATGGTGAATTATGATACTTTCTATTGTTCTTTGATAGCTCTCCCCTTCCTTCGAGTGTGTATAGATAATATGTATGATCTCAGAAGGCAGCCCTAACTCACTTGCCAGGTTTGCTCCACTTATCGGATGTCTGAGAAGATTTCCTCTTGTCGATTTCTGAAAAACCTCTCCCGTATATTCATACTCTAACAATTTACCAACATCATGAAGAAGACCTCCAGAAATAAGATAATCTCTGTTGATTCTCAAATCAACATAGGAAGCTTCTAAAGCATCGGCAATCTTTAATGCACAATTTGTAACTGCCCTTGTGTGTTGAACAATGTTAATGTTTGTATTAGGAATTAAAAGTGTGAAAGGAATTGTAGACAGATTGTTTTCTTTCCATCCACCGAGTTTCATAGCCCTTAGCCAGACCTTTCTAGTCTTCTCTTTCAAATCCTTATCTTTTATTAGCTCTATCTCTGGAAAAATCATCGTAAATTCCAACACCTCCTCCTTACCCTGTTATTCTCCTCAGCTTATTCTTTCTTTCAGTCTATTTCTCCACAGTTGTATCGATCTGAGCCTTCTGTAGTTTTCCAGAATAATCAACATAAATGGTCTTCGTCTCCGTGAATATTTCATACACAGCCAATCCTCCTTCTCTATGTCCATTGCCTGTATTCTTTACGCCTCCAAATGGCAGATGGCATTCAGCACCGATAGTTGGTCCGTTTATATATGTTATACCCGCTTCTATTTCCTCCGCTGCCTTCATTGCAATATTCACATCTTTAGTATAGATAGATGACGAGAGTCCATATTTTGTATCATTCATTATCGCTATTGCTTCCTCAAATGTGTTGAATTTAATAACGGAGAGTACGGGTCCGAAAATCTCCTCCTGCTCAATTCGCATTCCTGCTTTTACATCAGCGAATATAGTAGGTTTATAGAACCAACCCTTGGAACATTCTCCTTCTTCATAGAATTCACCACCCACAACAAGTTTTGCTCCTTCTTTCTTTCCGATCTGTACATAATTGTGTATAATTTCTCTCTGTCCACTGTTAATAACGGGTCCCATCTCAACTAACTCATCAAGACCATTTCCAATCTTTATCTTTTTTGCCCTTTCAGCAAGCGTCTCAATAAATGTATCATAGATCTTTCCATCAAGAATTAGCCTTGACGTCGCAGTGCATCTCTGACCTGTTGTTCCAAATGCACCCCATAAAACACCATCAGTGGCAAGTTCTAAATCCGCATCTGACATAACAATCTGAGCATTCTTTCCACCCAGCTCAAGTGATACTCTCTTCAGTGTCTTACCGCTAACCTCAGCAATACGACTCCCTACCTCTGAAGAACCAGTGAAAGAAATAACACCAACATCAGGATGTGCAAGCAACGCCTCTCCTACCTCTCTTCCTGCTCCGTGAACGATGTTTATAACACCTTCGGGAATACCAGCTTCCATTAATGTCTCAACAAGTTTAGTGGCAGTCGCAGGTGTATCACTGGCGGGTTTAATTACTGCTGTATTTCCTGAAAGAAGAGCTGGAATTACCTTCCAGCAGGGGATAGCCATTGGAAAATTCCATGGTGTTATTAAACCTGCAATACCAATAGGTTTTCTTACTGTATAACATATCTTTTCTGTAAGTTCTGAAGGTGTTGTGATTCCAAAAAACCTTCTCCCTTCACCAAAGGCGTAGTATGCAGTATCAATTCCCTCCTGAACATCACCCCTTGTCTCCTTGATAACCTTTCCCATCTCTCTTGTTTCAAGTTTGGCAAGCTCTTCCTTCCTCTCAACCATTATATCACCACATCGACCAAGGATTTCTCCTCTCTTTGGAACAGGTACGTTTTTCCATGTCTTAAATGCTTTTTTCGCTGCGGCAACTGCTTTCTCTATATCTTTGGCAGTTGATTTTGGAAACACACCAACGATTTCATCCCAATTAGCAGGATTTCTATTCTCAAATGTCCTTTTTGATTCAGAATCGCACCACTTTCCTCCGACCAAGTTCTTGTAATCCTCTGCCATTTATTCTCCTCCTTTAAGAGATTTAAGAATGTCTTTCTCTCTCGAGCTCTATTTTGAACTTCCTCGAGACACAATACTGAGAGAACATAACAATAAATATTCCCTATGTCAAGCCCTTTTTAAGAGCTTACCCTGAAAACCATGCAAAGTTCTTTAACAGTCTTAAGTGTTAACAACTTATTTATAATGCTGAGAAAACTAACATCCTTTTATTTATAAAATCACTTTTAATAATCAAATCTCTTCAAATGACTTTAACTATTTTCATCTGTTTTTTTCATGTTCTGACAAAAATACTTGACTTTTTGATTCCTTTATGATATTTTCTTGTTGTGAACTTAATTATCTTATTAACGTTGTTTTCAATTTTGTGGAAAAACGATTTTACAGAAACCCAAGAAGGATGGGTTTCAGACCCCAAAAACCCTGTTGAAATCACTCACATCCTCGAGGAAGACTCCACCGGATATGTGTTTATACAAGGTGAACCTGAAGATGTGGGTCGTTCCTCCGCCTGGCTCTACATCGAAGAACTTTCACTTCTCGATGAAAACTCATATCTCTCTATCAGAACAAAAGGAAATGAGAATCTACTTAGAATTAGAGTTTTCTTTAAGAAAAAAGGAAAAAAACCTTACTACCATTTGACAAAATTTGTTAACGCGCCTAAAGAGTGGACTAACATAGAAATCTATCTTAAGGATGCTAATGCTATCTGGAGCAGTAACTATCCCGATTTCCTTACACCTTCTCTTTCGCCTGATTTCTTCCTCTTCGTTGAAAATGGAGAGCCTGGTTCCTTCTCCGTTTACATAGACAAGCTCGAAATAATGGAGGAAGAGAAATGAAAAGCAAAGCTCTCATTCCTTTTCTTATGCTACTGATTCTCGTAAATGTGTGCTATGGTGATTCCCCATTTATTCCAAATATAAAGGTAAGTGACGATACAGGTTATCCAGGTATTAACCAAGGTGAGTCTGATTTTGCGCTATTCGGAGAGAACATCTATGCTATTTGCAATACTGCTGAGCGGTCATTTATCCCTATGATACCCTTTGCACGTTCTCAGACAGGAGGATTAACATGGGATACAAACATCCCCTGGAAAGATGAGTCAACCGGAATAATCTGGCACAGTGATCCAGTTATAATGACAGATAGAAATGGCGGAGTTCATATGCTGATTCTTTTTGCAGGAGGAGAAATAAAGCATTATCTTTCTACAGACGGTGGCAACACTTGGATAGACAGTTCAGATGTCAGTGATCCTGCAACAGGAGGTTCCAAAGATAAGGAATGGGGAATCATAAGGAATGATACAATATACGTGGTATGGCAGGAATTTGGTGGTTCCGGTGATGGTGTAAGATTTGCCCGTTCTGTAGATAATGGAGCAACCTTCCAGAGATCCACAATAGATCCAACGAGGTATGGTTTAACAGCAATAGATGTGGATGATAATGGAATCCTTTATTTGATTTACATTTATGGTGGGATGTACTTCACGAAATCTTATAACAACGGGGATACATGGACTTCAAGTCAGTATCTCTCAAGTGTTTCCTATTCGGATGGTATTGGTGATAGAGCTCCAATCCCTTCTATTGCTGTGTATGGTGATAGCATCATATTTATTACATGGGTAGATAGCCGTTATGGTAACTGGGATATCCTTGGTATGAAATCTCCTGATGGAGGGAATACCTGGACTGGACCATCTATCGTTAATGATTCCATGACAGGAGGACAGTGTAAGGCGTGGGCAGATTTTGATCCATACGGAGGGCTTCACGTCCAGTACTACCATACACCAGATTGGCCAACAACGCTGAGCAGCCTCTGGTCCGTTCGATATCGATATTCAACCGATTACGGAGCAATTTTTGAACCAAGTATAAGGTTAACAGATACAGTTTTTCTGGGATACTATTATAATGGTTATACCAATTTTCTGGGGGATTACCATACAATAGAAACGGACTCTAATTATGTCTATTCAGTTTGGACAGATGGTCGCGATGGAAATATGAATCTTTACTTCACCAGGGCAGCGATTGAAGATATCGGAATAGAAGAACAGACAAGTTCCACTCTGCCAATTTCTGTCAGACTGCCCACATTCATTACAAATACAAAAGAAGCTTTCATGAGAATCTCAGCATTTGGACATCGTGATATAGAGATTACTGCTTATGACATCTCGGGAAGACGTTTGCACACTCTTTTCAGTGGTACTATTATGGAACCGATTACTATCCCTTTACATAAATATACGTTTCCCCAGGGGGTTGTCTTTTTCAGATTAAAGGCTGGTAATTACACTAAGACTTACAAGTCAATTCACCTCAGGCTTTAGTAGTACACCCTTCCCATTTTTTGTTTCCATCCCAATTATTCCAAGATTCTCTCCAACCCTCTCTCCCGATTTTCTATAAGAGAAGAAGAGCTCATTCATATCACACGAACAGATTTCAGGAACAAGTATTTTTTCAACCCCACTATCTTTCAACTGCTCCTTAACCATTTGCCACATATCAAGATAAGCACTTCCTCCCCTCTTAGTTATATACTTCTTGTTAGAACTCATTATTAGATCATCACCAATTTCATAACAGCAGGGACCTATGGATGGACCGAATAGTACTTCAAGATTCTTCGCTTCTAGCCTGAATGTTCCACAGATCTTATCTACACCCTTTTTGACAATACCTCTTTCTATACCCTTTCTACCCGTATGCAAAAGACCAATAATTTTTTTATCGGCGCAATAAAAAAAGAGAGCTAAACAATCCGCTGTAAAAATACCAAGAAAGAGACCCTTTCTTTCTGTCAATAATCCATCACCTATTAGCTTGTCTGAATTACCTTTTACGATATTCACAATGTTCGAATGTATCTGTTTTGTGTAAACAACTCTCTTTTCATCTATTGAGACTATCTTAAGAAATCTTTCTCTGTTTGTTTGTACATTATTGACACTATCCCCTCTCCCATAATGTAGATTCAGTGTCTCATATGGCGAAGGACTCACACCACCAATCCTTGTTGAATAAAGAACTCTCACACCTTTCCAATCCTCAAAGGAAAGGTATTTTACACCATCCTTCTCTTTAAGTTTCCAGAATTTGAATTCTTCCTTTGAGACCACTCTGACCATTTTACTTGCGTAGAGAATTAGTATCGATTTGATTGTTCTATATTTAGAAGACTTGAAACATTAATAACGATCGTAACGATCAATGCTAATAACATCTACTCCTGTTTCTCTATATGTAAAAGATTTAATTGAATCTTCCTCTTATTCTTGTAGACATTCTCCCTGAGTTCGTAGTAGATATTGTAAATCCTTTTACCAACCTCAATATCCTCGACCTCTGCACCTTTTCCAAAACCAATTGTATCAAAAACAATATCATTTTCTCTTGTCTTATTCTTTAGGTGGTTGGTTCCAACTACTCTTGGAGAACCAACGAAATCAATTTTCTCAGTCAGGAAAATGGGTTGAGGATTACCCATCCCAAATGGCTCGAACTCTTTGAGTTCAGATAGCAACTTCTTATTGACCTCTTTAAAACACAGTGTACAATCGGCCATCAACTCCTTTGTCAAGTTAACTTCACTCAATTGCTCTTCGACAACCTTATTAAATGCCTTACGGAAATCATCAATCTTATCTTTTGCTATTGTAATACCAATCGCAAAATGATGACCTCCATACTTAATTAGATATTCCTTGCATCTATCAAGGCTATCAAGAAGTGAAAAGGATTTTACGCTCCTCCCCGATCCTTTACCAAACTCACCCGCTGTTGATATAAGAATGGTTGGTCTTGAATACTTATCTGCTATCCTGGAAGCTGCAATCCCAACTACCCCTTCATGCCAGTCTTCCTTTGCAATTACAATCCCTTTAATACCTCTGTTATATCCTTTCCTTTCAATTATATCAATACTCTCTCTCATCACCTTCGCATTAAACTCCTGCCTGCGCCGATTTGTATCATCAAGAATAGTTGCATATTCCCAGGCACTACCTCTATCTTCTGTAAGTAACAGTTCGACTGATTTTACAGCAGTATCAAGTCTTCCTGTTGCATTCAACCGAGGACCCAAGACAAAACCTATCTCGTAAGTACCAATATTCTCACTTTTCACTCTCGACTTCTCAATAAGTGCCAAAAGCCCTATTTTATCTGTCTTTCTCAAAACCTCAATCCCTTTCTTTGCAAGTATTCTATTCTCTCCTGTTAGAGGAACCACATCTGATACAGTTCCAAGAGCAACAAGATCCAGGTCTCTAAGGAGCTCTTCTTTCTCCCTTTTCATTTTTGTATAAACCGCATCAAGAAGTTTGAAGGACACACCGACTCCAGCCAGTTCTTTGTAAGGATATCCTTCATCTCTTACTTTAGGATTTATGACTGCGTACCCAGCCTTTAATGCTCTCTTTGGTGTATGATGGTCAGTAACTATCACATCTATTCCCAGTTCCTCAGCCAATTGGATTTCATTAATAGCATTTATCCCACAATCAACAGTTATAATAAGCTTGAATCCCTTCTCCTTTATACCTCTGATTCCTTCCTCGGATACACCATAACCTTCTCTTATTCTATGCGGAATATAGTAGTATGGATTTCCATTCAGTTTACGAAGATTTCTTACAAGAAGAGCAATGGATGAAATTCCATCCACATCGTAATCACCGTAAACAAGGATTGGTTCTTTCTCATTGATTGCCCTGTTGATTCGATCTGTTGCCTTTTCCATGTCCTTGAAAAGAAAGGAGTCAAAAAGCTTTCCAAAGGAAGGGAAAAGAAAGTCTTTAATCTCTACAGCACTACTGTATCCCCTGTTTAGAAGAACTTGAAGAATGGGGCGTGAAAGTGAAAGTTCGGTTTGAAGTTTTAATACCTTTTCACTATTGAACCTTTTTGGGGGGAAACACTGGATAGTTCCGGCAATGTTCATAACATGACTGCTTATTTTATTAGCATTTTCCTGAGTTTCGAAAGAGAGGTAGCAACTTCAAATCCAGTAACATTTCTATTCTTGTAGAAGTAGTTATCTTCTAATCTTAAAAATCCATTAGAAACTGCAAATGTAACTGCCTTATATGAATAATCGGAATAGGGAATATCTTTAATCTCGTAGTTACTTGTCGACCTGTCAGATAAAATTGGCTGGGTTTCAGAAACCCTGAATAGTATAATCGCAAATTGAAACCTCTTTACCTCATCTTCCGGGTAGAACTTTCCATCTGGGAAATTTCTCATCCACCCCATATCTAAAGCCTTTACAATATACACCTCTTCCTCCAATTCTACAATATCGATATTCCAGTTGTCCCCGACGGGGTAGAAATCAGGCTGTTTTTCAAAAAATGGTACGAGATCATTTAGATAATATACTAAAAGAAATGCAATATCTTTTCTTTTTACCTGCTCTCGGGAAAGAATTTGTAAAAGTTTATCCTTTTCCCATTTCTTTTGTTGTTGAATAGGGGTTAGAGGTTTTTGTTTTCTTGCTGACACACATCCAGCAAGACAAATAAGAGAAATGATAATAGAAGTAATCAGAAGTTCTACTAAGAAGGACAAAAAATTCTCTGAAAATATTCTTTTCATATTTTCGTCACTATACTAATAGTGGAGAAATTCTCTATCGTAATAAACCTACTCAAGAAAATATTTAGGATTGAAAATTCTAATATGTTAATGTATCCCTTATTATGTAACTGACTGGATTTACTGGTTTATTAAGTACTCTAACCTCATAATGGAGGTGTGTTCCTGTCGCCAAACCGGTTCGACCCATTGTTGCAATGATATCACCTCTCTTCACTTTCTGACCCTCTTCTACCAGTATCTCCAGGAGATGTCCATACTTTGTTTTAATTCCATACCCATGGTCAATCGATATATAATTACCGTATCCAGCCTGTCTACCGGTAAAATCAACAACACCATCTGCAGAGGTAATAATATTTGTACCAGGAAGATTCGCAATATCTAATCCCCTGTGAAACTCAGCATATCTCTTTATTGGGTGTCTCCGATAACCAAATCCTGATGTAATATAACCATGAGCTGGCCAGATTGAAGGCGTATGTCGTCTAAGATCAATAATTGATGTTAGTCTATTGTAAATCTGTTCATATGATGTCCTCTCAAGATCAACAAGTCTTTCAGCAAAGTTAACCTCTTTTACTAACTCGCTAACTATGTTATATGAGGACTTTGAGAGTTTTCCTTTCAATGTATCGAGCATTGATGGACCACCAATGCCCCTGACTCTTAGTTCCCTTTCTAAAGGTGATACATCAACTAAATATCTTAACCTGTCATCAAATCCTGAATAAACATCTATATTCTTTTTAAGAATATCAATTTCTTTTGTTAATTCTTTAAGAGAAGTGATATACCTTTCCCTAATTCCGAGTTGATTCTGAAATTCTAAGTACAGAGAACGTTTTCCAATCCCAGCTATTGAAAGGAACGAAGTAGATAAAAATAGAAGGGCAATAACAGCAACTAAGACATATAGATATGTATCCTTTAGTACAAAACGATGAACATTCTTTTTTGTTGTTATACAGAATGTCCAGCTAAATCTCCTGATTTTTCTCATCGTTCTTCTTTATAATACAAAAAATATCTAGTGTCAAGAAAAAAATTAACAGATTGCTATTATAAAATGTGAGTGTAAACCCTTAATTTTAACAGCTTAATGCATAAATGCAAGTATTTATGAGAAAAAAAATAAAAAAAATTCATACTATGTCCAGAATTTTAACACCTCTTGCAGAAAAATATCTATTTTGTTTATCCCTATTTCTCTTTTGTTATTCACATTTCAGTCTTATCTAAGTGTAGTTGTATAATGTTTTTCAGTTTTTTTCCTCCTTATTCCAACAATGTAGATAACTGCACCAAAGAGACTTATTAGTAATGCAACACCGAAAAAAATCATTGAAATAAGCATAGACTGTGATGATTCGACTCCCGCAAGACCAAATAAATATACACACAAACTCTCTCTTATTCCAATACCATTTGGAGTTAATGGTATCATGCTTCCGATATTAATTACAGGAATAAATGCAAGATAGTAGTAATAAGGAATTGTCACTGCAAGCGCCCTGCCGATTGAATAGAAGACAGTAATTAGAATAACCTGATAGAGAAAGGATAAGAAGAGGGTCTGTAAAAGTACGACTCTTTTGTCTTTATAGTAGTATAGTGCATCGTAAAATCTCTTTATCTTATCCTTCAGTTTTGAAAGAAATCTTATCCTGAATAACCAGGATAGCTTCTTCAGCCTTTCCTTTGTTGGAAAGAAAAAAATTCCGATGATAAAGAAGATTGTAAGTGCAAATAGTCCAAGAAAGATAAAAAGAATAAAACGGTCTCTCAAAATAAAAATAGGGAGAAAGAAAATACCCAGTAGTAGTATTGCAAAAAGCCCAATAACCTTCTCAGAGACAACGGAAGCAAAACATTCTGCTTTTTTACCGTAGGTACCCGACGCATAGACTGCTCTAATTATATCAAGACCAACAACAGTTGGGAGGAAATTATTAAAGAAAAATCCGACAAGATAATACGCTACTATCTTACGGAATGGTATATCAATCGAGTGGGCAGAAAGGAGCAATCTCCAACGAATCGAAATTATTATAACTGCTATTGGAAATAAAGCTATTGCAAAAGAAATATAGATAGGTTCCACATTTTTGAGTTCTGCAAGGATTTCAATTGCACCTATCTTCCAGAAAAGAAAGAACACAAGACCGATACCAACTATAAATCGTAAAAGGGTGAGGAAACCCTGCTTATATTTCACCAGATATCCTCTTTTTCATAAGTTTTAGTATTCCTCGTGCAGACACTTCCCAGTCAAATTTCTTTGACCATTTAATGGCATTCCTTTCCATCTCACCAAGTAAATCTCGTTCCTTAAACAATCTCCTTATGGAAGAAACAAGTACTTCTATGTCTCCGTAAGGATACAGTAGTCCATTGTATCCATCCCTTACTGAATCCCGTAACCCTGGAGAATCTGCAGCTACAACCGGTGTTCCACAAGCATTACTCTCAATAACAGTCAATCCCCATCCTTCTTTTGATGAAGTATTCACAACGATTTCTGATTCTTGGAGGATTTTTGTCTTCTCACCTTCTGACACAAATCCAGTAAAAGTGACTATGTCCTGAATCCCAAGGGATGTTGCAAGCATTCTTAAATCCGACAATGCATCACCTTCTCCTACAATCTTCACACTCAAAAGGGGAAATTCCTTTCTCAAACTTACTACTGCATAGAGAAGATGTTCAATGGTTTTGTATTTCTTTATTCTCCCCAGAAAGGCAATTTGATATGGTATTTTCTTCTTCCCTGGTTTATATCTAAGAAGGTTAGTCCCATTATAATGAATGTGGATAGCCTCTTCTGGAATATTGGATTTAACAAGATCTTCTTTAGTGCTTTCCGAGACTACATCAAAAGGTATACCTCTGTATGCCAGAGGTATTAGTGATTCTGCAAGATAAACGTACAGTGCAAAAGGAACGATAGTCTCCTTAAAAATGCTCCGTCCGAAACGATGGTGTAGAATAGCTATAGTTGGTATGTTCATAAACAGAGGAGTGAAGAAAGGAATCTTATTCAGGTCTTCAACAAGAATATCAATATGATCTCTCTTTGTAATCGTCTTTACAGCATACGGAACAAAGAAGTTGAAATTATTCCTCCCCCCTTTTCGTATTACATGTATTCCATCCACAATCTCTTCCTGCTTTGCTCCAGAAAAACCACTTACCAACAAGGTCACCTTATGACCCCAACATGCAATTCTGCGAAATATTTCATGAAGATGAACTTCCGCTCCTCCAGCAAGAGGATTAAGCCTATCCTGCCAGTTTACAATAAGTATGTTCATATGAATAGAAAAAAAAACGAAAGCATATTAAGGAAATCCCCTAATATGTGAGTTCATTGAAGAGACAGACTACCATATTCTTCCCTTAACAATAGTCTCATCCCTGATAGGGCCAGTCGAAACAACAACTATCTCTTTTCTCAGTATCTTCTCCAGGGCACTTATGTAAGCAAGTGCCTCTTTGGGAAGTTTTCTTAGTTCTTTTATTCCACGAATATCTCCCTTCCAACCTGTGAATTCCTCATAGACTGGTTTAACTACAGATAGTTTTTTTGCATCTGCTGGAAATGATAGTAACTTTCTACTATCCTTTGTTTTGTAATCAACACAGACTTTTATCTTGTCAACTCCTGAAAGACAATCCAGTTTTGTAATGACGACAGACGTTACTCCATTCACCATACATGCATATCTGATACCAACTGCATCAAACCAACCACATTTTCTCGGTCTTCCTGTTGTAGCACCAAACTCTTTTGCATCTTTTCTGAAATGACTCTCGAAATCCATCTCAAACTCAGTAGGAAAGGGTCCTTTTCCTACCCTTGTAGCATATGCCTTGGCTACTCCAATCACTCTCTTAATCTTTGAACCTGGAACACCTGTTCCAGAACAGATCCCTCCAATTGTTGGATGGCTTGATGTAACATATGGGTAAGTCCCGAGGTCAACATCCAGAAGTGTTCCCTGGGCACCTTCAAAAAGCACCCTTTTATCTTTATCTATCTCATCATTTAAGAACTGGACTGTATCAATAAAGCATTCTTCTAATTTTTGAGCAATAGAGTGATATTCTTCTATTATTGAATTAATGCTTAATTTCTTAAGCATCCCTTTTTTTGTTTTCAGATTAAGTTCAAGCAATTTTCTAAAGTCGTCGGGATGAAAAAGATCAACAACCCTTATGCCAATTCTTGCATATTTATCCCTGTATGTTGGTCCTACACCCCTAATGGTTGTTCCTAATTTTTGTTCACCCTTCTTTTCTTCTATTCTTTGATCTTCATCTATATGAAAAGGAAATGTAATATGAGCACGATTACTAATGAAGAGCCTTCGATCTACGTCTAATCCCTCTTTCTTCAGAAGGAGTATTTCCTCTTCAAGGCTCTTTAGATCAACAACACATCCATTACCAATCACGCATATAGTGTTTTTGTTAAATATTCCGGAAGGAATTAGATGAAGCGAAAATGGCTTACCTTTGTAATAAACAGTATGCCCCGCATTCGTTCCACCCTGGTATCGAGCAACAACATCTGCCTTTTCACTCAACAGGTCGACAATCTTCCCCTTCCCCTCATCACCCCACGACAATCCAATAACAGCAACAGTGTTCATTATCTGTACTCCATAATGTCTTGTTTGGACTATTTGTTCGTAAAATTAGCAAATAGTGTTAGAAACGTAATATTAAATGTAACTATATTAATGTTATTAAAAATTGTCAAGATAGCTAAGTTTCAATACTCTATTAACTCCATCATCTCCGGTCTTTAGCAAATTTCTCATATCAAACTCTATTGCAATATAAGGTGCAAAATATCCCTTTATACCAATATTGAGATAACCATTTTGCTTGTATTCTTCAATCCCTTCATTATACGCAAGATCGTAATCAACAAGAAAACTGTAAACCCCTGCTATTGACTTTTCAAAACCAAGAAAAAGATTGGGATTTTTGTTGTCATTTCTCTCGAGTGAATAATTAACACCACCATGGAGGCTTAAATTCCCAATGAAATCATAATTCTTACTAACAACTCCGTAGAAACCTTTGGATTTTATTCTATATCTGCTATACTCTTCAACCCAGGGACCGTAACCCTGTGAGGAGAAACCAAGCGCAAAAGCCGGGTAGATAAATGTTTCTTCAACCAACCTGAATCTCACCTCGACACCTGGGGTTTCGTATCCATCTATTTCACCATATCCGATAATATTGTCACCACCATAACTAATTCCAATTGAAAAATTATCTGTAATCCCTACATAAATTCCAGCGAGTATTCCTCCCTGAGGCTCCAATCTTGCACGTATTTCGTACTGCCCTCTGAAATAGTTACCACAGGTTGGGTTATCAATCAGGGTGAAAATAGAATTCTCAAAACCCGCAAAAAGATTTACTCCAATAAGCAAAAACAAAAAGAGAAAAAAGATTGTTTTCATTTTCTCCTCCATTCCATCTCATTCATATCATAATAGCCAGCTCGTGTCAACTTTTTTCTGTATCTCTCTTTAACAACATAATATTATCTCTGACTACCTTCATATAAATAGTGTTTTGCAGATCCATTTCCATTATTTCCACATTTCTTTGTGGTTAAATTTTTTTCTTGACTTTGTTATATTAATAGGCTAATATGAGCGAAAAAAGGGAGTATGAAATGACAGTAGAGTGTCCTAAATGTAAAAGGAAATATAATGTAAGTGAATCATTAATCCCTTCTGGTGGTGCACCGGTAAGATGTCCTGATTGCTCAAATATATTTACAATATACAGAGAGCCATTGGATATAAGATTGGAACCTGTAAGTGAAGAGCAAGTATCACCACCAAAGGAAGAGGTAATCCCTCAAGAAGAAACCATTGAGCCAGAGGTTGAGGAACCATAAGTTGATGAACCTGAGCTTGGACCAGAACTAGAAACAAAGGTACCCCCCTCTGAAGACAGAACAAAATTATGGGAGAAATTACAGGAAACATACACTCCCGAGAAGAAACAAGAGACCGTATCTCCAACTATTGAAGAGGAAAAACCTGAAACACCGGTAATGGAAACAGAAGTGATACCTGAAGAAACTCCGACAGCAGTCGAAGAACCCACTATTCCACTCGAAGAGGAAAAACCCGAAACACCGGTAATGGAAGCAGAAGTGATACCTGAAGAAACTCCGACAGCAGAATTGGATAAACCTCTTACAGAAGAGGGAAAAACTGAAAAAGAGGCCAAAAGACTTGCACGTTCTCTTGTTAAGGATATTTTGCTTTACCATAAGGATAAGGTTGAAATAGGACTCCGGCAAGGAAACTTGGCTCAACTCATTGGAGATGAAATAAGAAAGTCATGGAAATATTACAAAGACAGTTTTTCTCTCGAAAAAACAGGTGGAGTAAACTATTTCAAGGAAGCCTTAAACGAAATAATTGGAAAAGGAAAACCCATTTTTAAATAAATAATTACTGCTATGCTCGTGCAACTTCTTGAAGGGAGGTCCAGTTAATGAAAAAAAACCTCAGATGGAAATTCATCTTTTTATTTATAATATTGTTTGCTGCCCTATGGCAACTATCCTATACTTTTAGATATTCACAAATGTCAAATGAGGAACTTGCAAATTTAGAACCGGAACAGAGGAGAAAACTTGAGGATAAGACTATTCACCTTGGTCTTGACCTCAAAGGAGGAATGCATCTTATACTCGAAGTAGATAAAACGAAACTTTCAGATGAGGAGAAGAAAGGAGCAACAGACAGAGCACTTGAGATTATAAGAAACAGGATTGACCAGTTTGGGGTTTCAGAACCTGCAATAGAAAAACAAGGTACGGATAGAATTTTAATTCAACTTCCTGGTGTTGTTGATAGGAAGCGAGCAAAAGAAATCATCGGAAAAACCGCTCTCCTTGAGTTCAGGATTGTCGAAGATAGAGAAGTCGTGCAGAACCTTCTTACGAAAATCGACGAATACCTGACAAAGGTTGAAATTAGTGATTCGTCTTTTTTGGAATCAAACCCGCTACTATCGAATATTGAGGTAATAAGAGGAGACTTTCTTATATTTGACGCTTTGAAGGAAACGGTTAATGAGTATTTAATAAGAGAAGACGTAAAAAAGATTGTACCGAGGGATAGAGCATTTCTATGGGGAAAGCCAGAAGAGATTGAGGGAAGAAAGATGTTCCCTCTTCATCTTACCCACTCTGAACCTGTTCTAACAGGTGCAGCAATACTCACAGCGGATGCAGGAATAGGAACGCCAAATAACCCGATGGGAGTAAAGGTCGATTTAACAATGACAAGAAGAGCCCGGGGGAAATGGGCAGCAATTACAGGAGCAAATGTTGGCAAAAGGATTGCAATTGTTCTCGACGAGGTTATACAATCTGCGCCTGTTGTCAGAGAACGTATCCCCAGTGGACGCTCAGAAATTACTCTCGGAAATGCCTCTATGGACGAAGCTAAAGACCTTGCTGTCATTCTTAAGGCTGGTGCACTTCCAGCGCCAGTAAAAATCATAGAAGAAAGATCAGTTGGTCCCTCTCTTGGTAGCGATTCAGTAAGGAAAGGAATTAGATCAGTCATCATTGGTGGAGCTATAATTATCGTCTTTATGCTTATTTATTATGGATTATCGGGACTCGTTGCAAACTTTGCACTTTGCCTTAATCTCCTCTTCATCCTTGCGGTGCTTTCTGCATTCAGGTTCACACTCACGCTACCCGGACTTGCTGGTATTGTACTTACAGTTGGTGCTGCAATAGACGCAAATGTACTAATATTTGAGAGGATAAGAGAAGAGCTGAGATCAGGAAAAACCGTTGGTTCGGCTATCGCAACAGGATACCAAAAGGCATTTGTCACCATACTGGATGCCAACGTTACAACTTTCATTACTGCTGCCATTCTATATTTCTTCGGAACTGGACCGATAAAAGGATTTGCAATAACACTTGGTATCGGCATACTTGCCAATTTCTTTACTGCAATTGTTGTAACCAGAATGATTTTCGACTTCGCTATCTCTAACCTGAGAATAAAAAGGATTTCTATATAGGAGCAAAATATGATACAAATACTAAAGAAAACCCATCTTGATTTTATTGGTATGAGAAGGAAGGCTTTTATCCTATCTTCCATTCTTATGCTTATTGGAATCGTATTTCTAATCATAAGAGGAGGATTGAACTACGGTATAGATTTCAAAGGTGGTACACTAATTCAGCTACATTTTGAAAAACCCATATCAACTGGAGACATAAGAAAAGCAATGAGTGAAATAAGCAATACAAAAGTGCAGATTCAGAAGTTTGGAACAGCAAATGATTTCCTGATAAAGATGCCAGCACTTGAGAGTTTTGTAACTGACACTGCTGGACCAAATATCACAGAGGCAAGCGTTGAGATAGAAAAGGGAACTACTAAGAGTATTATCTTACGAGCTTCTGTCTCTGATTTAATATCTGGAAATGGTGTTATTGCTGGTGTTGAGTTCTTTATTGATTCCCTTGGTGAAAAAGGAAAGGGTATCGATATGAGTTGTATTGATATTTTTGATACCTCTGAGGAAAAGGTCGTAGCAAATATACCAGTTCCTGAGTGGAAACCTAACTCTACTCATAAAATCTATATAAGGGCAAAGGATACTAACGGAAATTGGGGAGAAATAAAGGAACTGAGAGTAAAAATTTCTGCCGAAGGTTTAATAATCCCTGAAGAAATCTCCTCAGAAGAAGAGGAAAAAGTAATCTCCGATAAGCCAATATTAGAAACTTCTGGCTTCTTGATAAAATCAAAATTAGAAGAAATCTTTCCAGATAATCCAGTACGTATTGATAGAGAAGAGATGGTTGGACCGGCAGTCTCACGAAACCTTCAGTGGAAAGCACTCTGGGTTGTCCTTATTGGGATGGCTGCAATTCTCATCTACGTAAGTTTCAGGTTCACATTTAGGTTTGGTATTGGAGCAGTAATTGCCCTTTTTCATGATATTTTCATAACGATCGGAATACTCTCTATCATGGGAAAGGAATTCACCATCCCGATAGTCGCAGCCATTCTCACTATTGTAGGATACTCAATCAATGATACTATTGTAATATCGGATAGAATAAGAGAAAACCTTAAACATTTAAGAAAAGAGGGATTTGGAGAAATCATCAATGTAAGTATAAATCAGACACTCTCGAGAACAATTATCACATCACTCACAACATTTGTTGCCCTTCTTGTACTTTTTCTCTTCGGTGGTAAGGTGATACATGATTTTTCCTTCGCCCTTCTAATCGGAGTCATTGTTGGAACCTACTCATCCGTTTTTGTAGTTGCACCGATAGTGTATGAGTGGGAGCTAAAAAGCCCAACAAGAAAGAATAAGTGAAATGCGAAGAATTGAAAAAATACTTGCGCCCGGTGAGGTACTATTCAGGGATGGTGACCCACCTGATTTAGTCTATCTCATCAAAGAGGGCAAAATTGAGATTTCAAAGGGAGAAGACAGTAAGAAAAAGATCATCGCAATTCTGCAAGAAGGTGATTTTCTTGGTGAAATGGCAGTTATAGATGGAAAAGCACGTTCAGCAACAGCAAAGGCAATAACAGAAACAAGACTGTTGACCCTCAACACAGAGGAGTTTAAGAGAGATATTGAAAAGGATCCGATGATTGGAGCTCTCGTTTTCACCCTTATCAAGAGGTTACGCAAGACGGATCAGAAACTTGCAGACTCCGAATAACAAACAGCAGAATCCGCTGAGTACACAGAGAAAACCAATAAATTCCTTCCTGCTCAGTTAAAGAAACTTCTCTTTACAATTTTGCAATGACCTTCTTTGTAATCCTTTTTGCTTTTCTTTTTACAATCTTTATTATCTCTTCAGCTTCTGCTTTTATCGTTTTCTTAAATTCTTCATCCTGTATATTTCCAAGATTTATAATGACATTAAGATATGCGCTGTCGCATGCTGCATTTGCCATAATTGCAGCAACTCCCGCATCACTTACTGAATTCTGATTTCCTTTCTTCTCAGCATGCTCTGCGAGTTTCAACAAACTGACCGATTTTTTCATTATCTCAAGGGGAACAAGAGTCGCTTCTTTTGTCGCTTTTTCAAGAGCCTCACTCCTCTTTTTCTTATCTTCTTCTGTTTTCTTTGGTAGTCTGAATGCATCCATTACATTGTTGAACACATCAGTATCCTTTTCAATCAAATCAAGGAATTCATCTTTCAATACCTGCGCATCCAATGCCAGCCTCTTGATCGCACTTTTTACCTTCTCATATCCCTTTTTGCCATATGTTAGATTTGCAACCATTGATGATAAAGATGAACCAAGCACTCCGGAAAGTGCAGCAACGCTTCCTCCACCAGGAGCAGGAGAATCTGTTGACAACTCGTCTGCAAAGTCTCTTAAGTTCATCTTTAAAAGCTCCTGTTCTACAGCTATTGTATACTCAATAATCTTTTCTTCAGGTTTAAATGGATATAGATGATCCATTCCAAGGGAAAGAACAGCTATTCTTATCAACTCCTCCTCCGGAACACCTGGGCATTTTCCCTGTTTTTCAAGATAATACCTACCTGTTTGGAGCATTGCCTCTTTCGGTATAAGACCAACAAGTTCGCTTCCAGTAACCCTGAGTCCTAGTTTTTTTGCTTCCTTTCGGCATTCCTCGAACAATTTATATAAAGGAGTAATTTTATAATTTGTGAGGTTTATTGATACCTGTGCAAGCCCGTATTCATCAATATACCAACCAACACCTTTCACCGCTTTAAGTTTTCCAGGCACCTTTATCGTCTTTCCTTTCTCATCCCTGATTATCTTTCCATCCTTATCCCTCTTCACCCTTCCTTGTTCTCTTATATTCAATGCAATCTCATGAGCCAGCTTTCTATCGCTCGTATTGAGATTTATGTTGTATGCAATGAGAAATTCCCTTGCTCCAATGATAGTTGCACCTGATTTCTTATTGAAGACTGGTTCTCCATAGTCAGGTTTCCACTCAGGGTCTTTGAGCTTTTGAGGAAGTCCTTCATACTCCCCCTGCCTGACTATAGCAAGGTTCCTTCTCTCTGGTTTTGTTGCCGCTTCTTCATATAAATAAACAGGGATGGAAAGTTCATTTGCAACTCTTTCCGCAACCTCATTTGCAATCTTTACACAATCCTCCATTGTAACACCGGAAACAGGAACAAATGGACATACATCTGTCGCACCCATCCTACCATGAGCTCCTTTGTGTTTACTCATATCTATAACCTCTGCAGCCTTCTTTATCGCTCTGAATACTGCCTCCTTCACCCCCTCTGGAGTTCCAACAAAAGTAACGACAGTTCTGTTAGTTGCCTCACCTGGATCAACGTCGAGAAGTTTCACTTCTTTTGTCTTGGCAATCTCTGAAGTTATTGTATCAATCTTCCCCTTATCTCTACCCTCACTAAAGTTAGGAACACATTCAACAATCTTCATACAGCAAACCTCCTCATATATTTACATAAATTCCATATTTTTCTTAAATAAACCATTTTCATTACATTGTCAAGAAATTTCATTCTAACTACGCCGTATTTGAAGCCACACCCCTACCTTAAGATTTGAAATATCTATTGTAGTTGTAGGACCTTGTGCCTACATTATCTATTGTTCCTGCGCAATTTTGCAATTGCTTGATTATGTTCCTTAGCAGTTTTCGAGAAGATGTGTGAGCCATCTCCCTTAGCAACATAATAGAGAAATTCTGTATTTGATGGATATAATGCAGCAATAAGTGCCGATTTCCCGGGGTTAGCTATTGGACCAATAGGTAGACCTTTATGTATGTATGTGTTATATGGCGATTTCACCCTTAAGTCCTTATAGAGGAGTCTTGATTTATGTTTTGGAAGAGCATACTGAACTGTAGCATCACATTCAAGTGCTCTATCCAGCTTAAGCCTTTTATGATAAACCTGCGAAATAATAGGTTCCTCCTCCTCTACCATCGCTTCTTCTTCTATCATTGATGCAAGGGTAACGACTTCAAATACTGTAAAACCAATTTCTTTTGCCCTTGTCTTCAAGGAATCATTAAAAACTTTCCAGAATTCTCTAACAAGCCTTTCAAGAATTTCCTTTTCGGTAACACCATAGTTGAATTCGTACGTATTTGGGTAAAGGAATCCTTCAAAGTTCTTCCCTGTGATACCCATCCTTGCGGCATACTTTCCATCGTTTGAAAGTTCAAGGAACTTATTCTTATCAATCTCCAGCTCCCTCTCTAAAATGTCTGCAACTTCATCTATCCTTAATCCCTCGGGAATTGCTACTGATAATGCACTTGTTTCACCTTTAACCAGTTTTTTTAGAACCTCCCTGACACCCATCCCCTTGTTGAATGCATATCTTCCCGCCTTAATACTTTTCTCTTTCTCTGTTATCTTTGCATAAAAAATAAACCTTTTAGATGAGGTTATTATCTCATTCTCCTCCAGCAACTCACCAATCCTCTGAGCAGATGCACCCTCTGGGATAATAAGCAAAACCTCTTCTCCTGGACCACGTTTTTTAGAAGTAATAAACATAATTGTATTATAGAGAATCCCTGTAAATGTAACAACAATTAGGAGAAAAAGGAACACTTTTGGGAACTTTTTAATTTTAAAAATCGTCACTTTCCTCATTCCTTTTCAAATAATCAAGATAGGATTGGAGAATCAAAGAAGCTGCAACTCTGTCTACCTTCTCTTTGTTCCTACTTGGCTTTTTTCCCATATCCCTTATAATTCGCTCAGCTTCCATGGTTGTATATCTCTCATCCCAGAGCTTTATATTGATATTGAACTTTTCCTTAATTTTCTCTGCAAAACTTTTTACCTCCTCTTCTCTCTCTCCCAACTTACCATCTGTTCTCAACGGATAACCAATGATAACATACTCGATAGAATACTCCTCTAAAATTCTCCTTATGCTATCCTCTATTCTCTTACTCTCAACTGTTTCAAGAGGGTAGGCAATCAAACGTAAAGGATCACTAATGGCTATACCAATTCTTTTCTGTCCATAATCGATTCCAAGAATCCGTTCTTCTTCGTTATTCGTCATTGGTAACTTAGTTTATTTAGTTTGTTTGGTTTGTCAAGTTCATCTCGTTTATTTTAGTTTATTTCGTTTGTAACGAATGATCGCTAACGGTTAACTTCAGACCTCTGCCATATCAAGTTAATAAACTTATTTAAGTTATTTGAGTCATTCATGTCATTTGAGTGCAATTTCCTGATTTCCATTTTCTAATTTTGCCTCTCGCTTTGCGCCTTATGCTCTATGCTTTACGCAATACGCCTTACTCCCTGCTCCATAACTGCCTACTGTCTTTCTCTGTCTACTGCCTACTGTTACGGGTTACGTGTTGAGTATTGCGAGTTACGGGTTGTCTGCCCTATGTCTTATGCTCCAGTCCTGAGCTTGTCGAAGGACTTTATCCTTTATCCTTATCGTCCTTCGTCTATCGTCCCTCATCTGTTATCTGTCTTCTCCTTACTCCCTACGCTCAACGCCCTACGCTTATCTCCCTACTTCTTACTGTCTTTCTAAGGTAAATCCTTCAGGTAACAATTCCTTCAACAGAAAAGTCTTTATTTCATTGTCATGAAGTACAATTATGTTTAAATTAGGAGCAAACTCATAAAGCGCCTGTCTGCATGTACCACAAGGTAGAATAGGTTTCTTCTCAGAACTCACAACTGCAATTTTCGTAAATTTCCTTTCCCCTTCTGAAACTGCCTTGAAAAGTGCGACTCTTTCAGCACAACAGGTTAAACTGAAGGAGCTGTTCTCAACATTGCATCCTGTGTAAATCTTACCACCCTTTGTCAGTAAAGCTGCACCTACAGGATATTCTGAATAAGGTGAATAAGAATTATCCCTTGCCTTTTTTGCGTTATCTACTAATTCCCTATCTGTCATAGTTCTGCTCAGAGGACAGAAGAAGGGGGCAGATCACTGCCCCCTTCTCTCTGTTAACCATCTTCACAGTTGATTACATATTAATAGAATTTCATTGTTGCAGAAACTCTCCAGTTGTAAAGCTTTGTTAGATCTGAAAATCCCATTAGATCAATCTGAAGGTTTTCACTTACTGCGTATCCCATTCCGTATGTAAAGGAGGTGCTACTTTCGGATGATGTTTTATTATCTTGTCCTGTTTGTATGTCATCAATTTTTGGATTATCAAGTAATGTTGTATCTGCAGTTGCATCACCGTATACTGTAATTGCAGTCGCCGCTGTATAACCAAGAAGTTCCATATCCAAGGTCTGATCAGAATGAGATATTGTGTGTATAGCACCTAATCTGAAGACAACAGGTTTTGTAACATGCCATTCCACGCATACAGGAAAACGTATACTATTGGTACTGTAAGAACCATCACCCTGGACAGAATCGGAATATGTTGTAGTCGTAACATAATCTTCAGTACCTGCTATAGTGTCACCATTATTATAAGAATAGATTTCCCTGTAGTTTGATGATTCACCTCTTGAGGAATCCATTGAACTCATTGAGAAACCAGCACCAAATGCAAACTTAACTCTGTCTGTAAGATCATATGTAACTTTTCCTTCAATACTTATTATCTGAGAAGAAGCATCACCAGTAATTCCTACTGTCTCTGTATTGTTATTAGACTCTGTAGATTCATCAGAAGCATTTGTAGCGTCTACAAAACTGTAGTCCCTGTGTGCATCACTATCAATATCAGTAGACCTTTTTTTGTAATATCCATCAAATCTCAAATGGGTTATCTCATTCCAATCATCGATATAAGATAGCCATCCTGTCATAGAATTACCGCTGTAAGGTACATTTTCCTCAGACGCAGCATCCAAACTGTAAGTATCTGTGATTGTATCGCCAGGGTTAACATTCCAGTCCTCAGCTATATCCGTTACATCAAGAATCTCACCTGAAATCATACCGTATCCGAAGTGCACACCAACTGCCCTTGTATCATTAAGATATTTCCAGAATGACAGACCAAACAGGTTCTCAGAAAAATCATCCTTTATTGAACCAGTTCCAACATAAGTCTCTGTGTAAATTGTATAAGCCGAATCAAGACTTGTCTCAGTGTAATCATAGGTGTAGTTCCTGGTATATCCACTCTCCCCCATGGAATCGTAAGGAAATTCTTCAATACTTTGACTGTTTAATCTGTAGAAAAGACCACCGAGCCATCCGTCGAAATCCTTTCCAAGACAGAATACGAAATCCTTTTCACCTTTATCATGCCAGGCTTCCCCTGTCTCGTCAATATCTATTCTTCTGTCATAAACTCCATTGAAGTCGTCATCATAAAGCTCTTGATGCACAACATGACCGTAACCATACATCGAATTTCCTTGCATGTCATCCAAATAAGTGTTCCAGGGATCTCTTTTGTTAAACCTATCAATCACAAGACCGAGATTTGCATAGTTGAAAAGCGGGGTTGTAGAACCACCAATAAGGAAATAATCAGTTGCTGAATTGGAGAAAACCTCTTCTGATTTGTTAATAAAATTACTCAAGTTTGTATAGAGTCTTGCTCCATCTAATAGTGGTAAACGTGCAGGATCTGGTAGTGGGTATGGGCCAAGCCAAAAGTCATAATCATCTTCAAGGAGATACGCAGTTGTTGCATTCCTGAAAGATGTGTTTGTATATGCTCCAAGAGAGATAACTAAGAAAACTAAAAATATTAACGAAGTTATTGCAGTCCTTTTCAACATTTAATCCTCCTTTTTTACATCAATTACTTAATATTGACTTTCAATGCTACAAAAACTCAGAATTATCTATCACCTCCTTTCTTAACTATATATTCAAAATTACGTTATTGAGAACTTATTATATGGTAAAAAGGTTAATTTGTCAAGTCTTTTTTGGAGTTTTTACAAAATCGAAAACCTCTAATTCCTCCAATATAAGCTATAATAACACTTACAGGTAAACAGCTTTGGGGTCTTCGAAGTCATTTCGAGGATTTGTGTAATATTATCTCTTTCTAATATATGTCTTTTCTTATATCCTCAAAGATATTGTTCAGAGGATTTAGAGATTTGTTTAGCGCAGTGTCTGGGTTAATATCTATGGTGGAAACGGTTTCTTCTTCCTCCCCTGCCCTTGAGAGAATTCTTCCTTCAGGTGTAACAATTTGACTCATACCAGTAAACCAATTTTCAAACCTTCCCCTCTTCTCTACACCAGTTCTATTCGCTGTAATAATAAAGACCCTATTCTCTAAAGCCCTTGTAACCATAGCATTTTGGCAATATGGCATAACAAGGTTTGCTGAATGGCATATAATTTGAGCACCCAGAAGTGCCAACTTCCTAATCACTTCAGGGAAAAACCAATCAAAACAGATAACGAGACCCACCTTTACACTGTCTGCTATCGAAATAACCTCGTATGGTTCATATGCATTATCAAAAAAACTCTTTTCATAGCGATAGAGATGTTTTTTCCTGTATATGCAATATTCACCATTTTTAAGAAAAAGGATGGAAGAATTATATACCTTCTCCTTGTTTCTCTCCACAAAACCACCAACTATGGACATCCCTCTTTCTGCAGAAATCCTTTCAAGAAATCTTATTGTTTTCCCATCAGTAACCACTTCACTGAATTTTCTCACCTCTGCATTAGATTTGAATGTATATCCTGTACTGAAAAGTTCTGGAAGAACTAAAAGGTCACACTTAGTATTACCAATCAGATTCTCAGCTTTTTCAAGATTCGCATCAACTTTACCAAAAACAGGATTAAACTGAAGATATCCTATCTTCATAATATTAAAATGTTTCTTGTTTAGAACACTTTGAGAGGTTAATTTGTCTGGCAGACATCTTCCTGCCTACCGCCTACTTCTTACTCCCTACTCTCTTATTTAGCGGAATTATTCCCTGATATTGGAAATGAAAAAGCAGGTTTGAGTTTAGCCTATATTCGAAACCAAAACCTTGAAGCATCCCTCCATAGTTATTTACATCCATTCCCTTTTTATAATATCCGATATTTCCAAATAGACTAAGATTTGGAGAAACTCTATACATTAAATAGTTATTATAGATCGACCTTAATGAGCCATCATTAGAAGAATACATAAAACTGAAAGAGTTGTTCATTGAGAAACTCTTTTCCTGGAGAAACCAGGGTGGGACAGAACTTCTCGGAGTTACTTCTGAAAGAACCAAACTTGAAAACAAAACAAAAATAACCATAAAGAGTATCTTTCTCATAACCACTCCTTTTTTATTTACCTCATAGTATAACAAAGGTCATTCTTTGTCAACAAAAACTTTTAAGCAAAACATATTTCTGGTTCCTTCATTCCCCTACTTTATCCTTTACTCCATACTCCTTACTATCTTTCCCCATCTTCTGGTTACTGGTTTCACTCTATTCCCTTCTATCCCCATTCTACTCATCACCACTGAGTTTCTTCCTCGCAAGTTTAGACCATCTATTATTGGGATTTTCTTCCACCATTTCTGTTGATATTTTTACTGCTTTTTCTTTATTTCCTTTTTCATAATATGATAGCGCCATATGATATTTTGCTTCTAAAAGATTAGGTCCTATCTCCAATGCCTTTCCAAAGAAATCAATGGCATCACCGTACATTTCCCTTTCGAAATATATAAGTCCTAAATAGTAATTCGCGTAGAGCACCGCACTAATATCCTTGCCTGATTTTATAACTTTTGAAAGATGCTCAATAGCTTCTCCAAAAATTCGTTTCTTGTAGCAGATATAGCCAAGGTTGTTTCTCGACATTGAGTCATTGGGATGGATACTTAGAACCTTTTGGTAAAGAAGTAATGCATCATCAAATCTTTCAGTATACATATAAGCCCAACCAAGGAGTTTCATTACTTCTACATTTTCTGGTGCTTTCTTCTTTGCAATTTCAAGAACCTCCTCCGCCTTTGTATAATCACCAGAGACAATAAAATTCCAGCCTCTATCTATCAATGTTAAAATATCTGTTTTTGATATGCTCATTGATTGAACAAAACCTCTTAGCATATCTTCCCCCTTTTGATCATCAATCTTTTTCTTCTCTCGAAAGTAATCTTCCATCTTTTTCTCTATGCTTTCAAGCCTCTTTCTATAACCTTTAACAAGATTGTAAACATACTTAACCTTCTCGGTATAGATTGAAGGTTTGTCCCCGGATTTGGCTTTCTTTAATTTTCCTTTAAGTTCCAGTATTAGATTTTCAAAAGTGTCCATATTTTATTATCTATATAAAGTCACTATTTCCCGTAATCTACTATCTCCTTCGCAATTTTACTCAGTGGAACTATTTTATCTACATAACCTGTTTTAATTGCTGCGTTGGGCATACCAAAAATTACTGATGTTGACGCGTCTTCAACAATAACCTTACCATTTCTATCTTTTACTTCACATAATCCATCAGACCCATCTTTCCCCATTCCTGTAAGAATAACTGCAAGGACCCTCTCTCCAAAAGTCGCAAAAGATTTTAGAGTTATATCACAAGATGGTTTAACACCATGCCTTTTGGGTCTATCCGTTAAGACTACTCTTCCTTTCTTGGTCACCTCTAAATGCTTACCTCCAGGTGCAACATAAACCTTTCCAATCGATACTAACTCACCACCCTTTGCTTCCCGAACATGGAGAGGAGATATTTTGTTAAGTCTTTCAGCAAGCAGATGAGTAAATTGTTTTGGCATATGTTGAATAATAATTATGCACGCATTCAGATTCCTTGGTAAAGCTGATAGAATAACTCCAAGTGCTCTTGGTCCACCTGTTGAAGAGCAAATGACGATAAGTCTTGTACTTGTATCAGGTGGAGTGTATTCAAAAGGACAAGTCTTATAGTAAGGGAGGGATAATAACTTCTCACTTTTTACCCCAGAGGCAAGAACGATTTTCTCAATAAGCTCTTTCTTAACTTCTCTTATATTAACAGAAATACTTCCGGAAGGCTTAGTAACAAAATCAACAGCTCCAAGATTAAGCGCATCAATGGTTTCTCTCGCACCTTTTTTTGTGTACGCACTAAGCATTACAACAGGAACAGGATGTGACTTCATTACTTTCTTTAGGAAATTAACACCATCCATCACAGGCATTTCCATGTCAAGGGTTACCACATCTGGGTTAAGAGAGATAACCTTTTCCAACCCCTCTTTTCCATTTCTTGCAGAACCAATAACCTCTATCCTTTGGTCACTTCCAAGCATCTCAGTAATAACATTTACCATTAGTACAGAATCTTCTATTACAAGAACTCGTATCTGTTTTATCAAATCTCTTTTTCTCCTGTTTTGTATGATCTTACAACAACCCTTCCATCTGAAAGATAAAAGTCCACAGACCTTCCCCAATTTCCTCCGATATCTTTAGCCACCACACTAATTGAGTGTTTTTCAAGAATCTTCATAGCAGCATCGATATTCTTTCCACCAATCGCATTTTTTGATATTGTTGGAAACATATTCGCTCCACCAATAATTTTTGCAATGAGTCTTTCTTCCTTTGCACCCAAGTCTTTAACCCTCTTAATAAGAATCTCAATACCTGTATCAGAGAATTTTGCAAGGTTTTCATCCTCTCTGGGTGTTACTCTTTCAGGTAGGAGGAAGTGATTCATTCCACCAATCTTTACTTCAGGGTCATACAACACCACAGCAACGCACGAACCAAGTCCATAGGTACTAAGAATGTACGGACTTGAGCTCACTGCAATATCTGCTATTTTGACCCTTATCTTTTTAGATTCGGACATTTCTTGTAAATCCTCTCTTTTGTATCAACCATTCTGAACAGCGATTTTGAATTTCCAACAAGGGTTTCAACCTTTCCAAGAACCATAAATCCATTTAGGTTTAACCTGTTGTAAATCTTTTGCAGTATTTTTTCTTGAAAGGTTCTCTCCAAATAAATAAGGACATTTCGAAATAGTACAAGGTCTAATTCTCTAATATCTCTATTCTCATCTTCAACATCGAGCTTAACAAAATTTACGTGTTTCTTTATCCTATCTATAACACAGAATTTACCTTTTTCCCTGAAATATTCGTTTAAGAAATATCTTGGTGTCTCATTAAGAACTTCATTACCATAGCATCCTACTCGAGCAACACTCAAACTGTCATCATCTATATCTGTTCCTATTACAGAAAATGATATAGATGATTTTCTATCAATTAGAAATTTGTCTATGAGCATTGCAATTGTATAGGTTTCTTCACCTGAAGCACACCCTGCACACCATACTTTTATTTCACTGCCTCTTCTCTTTGCTCCTCCTAATATCTGCACGAGAACTATTTCTTCAATCTTCTTGAATGTTTCATAATTCCTGAAGAATTTTGAAACATTAATAGTAAGAGCTTTATGTAGCAGAACCTGTTCTTTTCTGTCGTTCTCAAGAAATTCTGCATACTCAAGATAAGTATTTATATTATTATGTCGCATCCTTACTGCTATCCTTCTCTTCAGTGGTCTCTCTTTGTATCTCGTTGGAAAGAAACCTACTTTCTTAATAATGACATTCCTTAGTTTCTCAAAACCCTCGTTCATTATTATTGAGCATTAGTTTGATTGACCGCCGACCGCCGCAATACCAAGTCAATAAAGTCATTGAAGTCATTTGGATTCAATTTCTTAATTTCCATCTTCGCATTGCACTCTTATGTTACTCATATGGTCATCTCTGATGAATCGAGGCTGGAAGCCTCGTCTGTTGCTTTTTTGTGTTTGAATTTCACAATTTCGTCTCACGTCTACTGTTGCGGGTTACGTGTTGCGAGTTACGGGTTGTCTGTCTACTAACCACTGTCCAGTCTACGCTATACGCTCTACGCTTATCGCCCTACGCATTATACGCCCTCTGCCTTCTGATCTGATGTTCTAATATTCTGATACTCTGATATTCTATTCTCCTTACTACCTACTCCATACTCCCTACTGTCTTCTGACTTCTGGCCACTAATCTCACTTCCCTACCATTTCTATGTTTCTCTTCGCAACTCCATTCTTCGGATCAAGTTCTAAAGCCTTCTTCCATTGTTCAATTGTATCTTCTTTCTGTCCCAACTTATAACAGATGTTTCCCAACTTAAGGAATAACTCAGCTTTTCCAAGACCAACATCAATAATCATTTTGAAACATTTCTGAGCAGAAGGATAGAGCCCTTTCTTATAATACAATTCACCCAGCTTTATTTGTGGTTTAATATAACTTGGTGCAAGATCAAGAGCTTTCTTATAATACTTTTCTGCTTCATCCTGGTTTCCCAGCTTTTCTGAGATGACAGCAAGATTGTGATAAAGTACGGGCACCTCCGGTTCTACTTTTATTATTGCTTTTATCTCATGGATTGCTTTCAAATAATCCCCTGATATTATATTAAGGAGCGAGATATAGAAACGTGCTAAAACTAACTTATCATCAATCTCAAGTGCTTTTAGGAGATACTTCATGGAAGCACTAAATTCCCGTCTTCTAAATAGAATTATAGCCATGTTCAATAATGGAATCCCTGATGACTTCATTCTGGAAGCTTTCCTATAGAACTCAAAGGCATCATCTATCTTTTCTTTAACTTCAAGTATGTACCCAAGATTATTCTCGTATATTGGAATATCAGGATCTTCTTCAAGGAGTTTATGAAGCAGGTCCTCTGCTTTCCTGTAGTTTTTCGTCTTTGTTAGAATGACAGAGAGATAGAATCTTGCCTCACGATTCCCTGGATCCAGTTCAATTACGTGTTTGAACTCCCTTTCTGATTCATCATAGAGCTGCGTCTTCAAAAATGCTAAACCAAGATTAAGATGTTCTGATATTTTGGTGGAAATGCTCTGTGGTCGGATCCCTTCTATAACAGAACAAACTCCTTTCCTAACAAGTGAGGACATGAGTTCCTTTGTTTCAAATCTATCAAAAGGAGAAGCTTCAATAAGCACTTCAAGGGTTTTTTCTCCATCAAGAAGGGAATAAACCCTTTTTTCCTTCTCACTGAGACCTGAAATTTTTTCAGGTGAAGAAGTTGGGTTAAGAATAGATGAGTCCCTGAGGATATCAAGAGAGACCGCTGAAAGTTCATCCGCACGTTTAGCACTCTCTAATAGAAGGCTTTCTGGATCAATTGTAATGCTTTCCTCATACACATCTGAAAACCTTGGTTCAAAATTAAAGTAACCTTTGTCCCAACTCATCATTGTAAAGATTGTTTCCTTTATCTGTTGTCTCAAGTATTTGAGAAGAGAACTTTCACTGACATATTTTTCTTTCAGTAAGATAGACCCAAGTTTTTCTCCGGTTCTCTTCTGCGTTTCAAGTATCGAAGACAGTTGCTCCTCAGATAGTTCACCAGAATTCAACAATAGTTCACCTATCCTGTTCTTCCTGTTTATTAAGTAACTATCAACAATCTTACCTTTGTAAAATGTAATGGAACCAAAGTGACCCTTCTCTATCACAGTTAAGATACCTGTCTTTTGCCCCATTGAGAGAAGTTGAATTACATCTGGTAAGCTTGCTTCTTTTAACGATCCTTTTATTCCCATTATATCATCTCAAATTTATTTCAGTTCATCCTGGGATTTTTCGCGTTTAAAATCCTCAAAAATTCTCTCATTCAAGTATGGCCACTTTTGGTCAAGTTCCTGAAGTGATAGCTCTTCCTTCGATGTTTCTTCCTCCGCTTTTTTCTCCTCTTCCTCTCCCTCAATATATTCAGGAATTTCAAGATCGAGACATGCTGCTACATTTTTTATTGTAAGTTTTTGGTTTTTCTCAACGACTTCTTTCTTGATTTTCTTCACATATGCTTTTATATCAGCAAATTTTCCATCAAGGTTTTCACTAAGATACTCCTTTAGGCTGTTTGATAAATAAGTCTCACTATCGGCGAAAATACTTGAGATTATCACTTTCTTGTCTTCCTTTGTAAGTGACTTTATCGAAACTACTGTTCCTGACAAGACTATATCTTTGTATTTATCTTCAATATCCATCTCTTTAAGTGGTAAATCGGAAGAAACAATTAGGAGTTTCTTCTCCTCACTAAAATCTTTAAGAATAGCGAGAAAAAGTGACTTTGACTCCCTGTCTTGCAGTATTTGTTCAATTCCATCTAAGAAGATTGTATCAATCCCTTTGAGTTTTTGCATATAAAGATCTTTTGCCTCTTCATCAAGAAGATTCTTTATTTCAAATATCAGGATTCTGGATGGAATATATGAGATTATCCTCCCGGGATACAATATCTGCATCTTCTTAGTAAAAGTCACTAGAAGGTGCGTTTTTCCGCATCCAGCATCTCCATATATGTAAATCGGTAAAACAACATCCTTATCCTTTAGTAATTTCTCTTCTAAAACCATAAATGATTCTTTGTTAGAAGGTAAAACAATATAATTCTCACAGGTCATATTTTTATGAAGGTATCTATTATATTCTTCCTTCTGTCTTTTTCTTTCTTCAATTTTCTTTAGCGTTTTCTCCATATCAATAGTAACATCAGGGTTAAAGAGATTGTTCTCAAAGTAATCCCTTTCTTTCGAGGTAGTAGCTTTCTCCAACTGCCCAAATCTCTTCTGCAACTCAATGAGTTTTTCAACATCTGAAGTGAATGTAACAAAGGCTTTAAAAATTTCATCTTCTGGACCATTCATTGCCTTTTCTAATCTGCTAACATTAAATCCTTTCATCTTCCAGATATAAAGTTTTTGCATGTATTCCTCTTTCAATGACTCCGCATCTTCCTGCTTAGTTGAAAGTTCATTGAAACCTTCTTTAACAACCTTAATAAAATCGTAAAATTCAGAATTCTCAGGGGAGGTAATAATTGATCTCCTTTCACCTGTGATTGTCTCCTCAAGGTTAACACTATCTCTAACATTCTTAATTGTGATTTCCTTTGTAACATCTTTAAGAAGGTCCATTTTCTTAAGCACAGTCTCTATCTCTCTAATATCATTAAAAGGTAAACCTGAAAGGTAACTAATTACATCATCCGACAAATCAATTCCGACATCACTGCTTATCATTTTAAATATTCTGCCAACAAGATGTGGGTCAGGTTTAAATATCGGGACAGTAAGTCCTCTACTAAAAATAGATAACAGTTGGTCAGATATCCCAAGTTTTTCGGGTGGGAAAACTGATGTTATAAAAACCTGTTTTTTCGCTAAAACAAAAGATTTTATGATATTATATAAACCTATGCCCTTCTTCACATCATCAGATTGAAGGTGGATGTTTTCGAGGATTAGAACTGTTCCATCAATTTCAGGGATTGTTTCAAACTGAGCACAATCTAAATAAACAACCTTTTCATCTTTGAGAACCTCTTTTATTGAACTCACAAGGTGAGTTTTTCCCAGTCCCTTCTTCGAATAAATAAATAGTGGATTTATATCATGCCCAAGGCGCCTTAGTGTTCTTTTCACAGAAAGGAATGCAAGCTGATTTGCTCTCCCAATAGCAAAATTCTTGAACGAATATCTTCTTATCATCTCTCAAATTTCTTTCTAAGGTCAGAGAGAACAGCTTTGCCTACAATCCTCAGTGTGTCAATAATACCATCTCCTTTAAGAGCCGAAGTAGCAATATCAGGAACGTTCATAGTGTTCAAGTCGTTTCTGAGTTCTTCTATATCCATTATTTCAATCAGGTCTCTTTTATTGTATTGAATAACAAGTGGTATTAAATTAATATCAAAACCATTAGCTTTAAGATTTTCTTTCAGATTCATAAAACTGAGAATATTATCCTCCTTGCGCCACACCTGAGAATCAGCAACAAAAACGACACCGTCTGTAGCCTGCAATACAAGTCTCCTTGTTGCGTTATAGTAAACCTGTCCTGGAACTGTATAAAGCTGAATGCTTGTTGAAAAACCAAAAACATCACCAAGATCAAGAGGTAGAAAATCGAAGAAGAGTGTTCTATCTTGATTTGTTGCAAGAGAAATCATCTTTCCTTTTCTATCCTCAGGAATTCGACTATAAAGATACTGTAGGTTGGTAGTCTTTCCAGACATACCAGGTCCATAGTAAACTATTTTACAAGCTATTTCCTTTGAAGCATATTTTATTAGTGCCATTTTTATTATAGGATTTCATCTACAAGACCTGTATGAATATTCCCATTTAGAAAATCTTCGTTATCAAGCAATCTCAGATGGAAGGGTATCGTTGTTTCAATTCCCTCAATTACAAATTCCTTTAATGCTCTGCGAAGACGTGTGATAGCCTCATCTCTATTATCACCGTGCGATATTAATTTTGCAACAAGTGAGTCATAAAATCTTGAAATAGTGTAACCAGAATAAAGATGTGTATCTACCCTTATTCCTGGTCCACCTGGTATGTGAAACCCATCTATTTTTCCTACAGAAGGTAGGAAATTTTTCCCGGGGTCCTCTGCGTTTATTCTTGCCTCTATTGCACAGCCTTTTAGTTCTATATCCCTCTGCGAAATGGATAATCGCTCACCTGAGGCTATCTTTATCTGCTCCTTTACAAGATCTATTCCAGTAACAAACTCTGTAACTGGATGCTCTACCTGTATTCTCGTATTCATTTCCATGAAGAAGAACTTCTTTTCCTGATCCATAATGAATTCAACAGTCCCAGCATTTCTGTATCCAATTCTCTTTATCCCCTTAACAGCGAGTGCCCCCATCCTCTCTCTCATTCTATTATTAATAAATGTTGATGGACTTTCCTCGAGTAATTTCTGATGTCTTCTCTGAATTGAACATTCCCTTTCACCAAGATGAATTGCTCTACCGTAATTGTCTGCTAGTATCTGAAACTCAATATGTCTCGGATTCTTTATGAATTTCTCTATGTAAAGACTCCCTTCACCAAAGGAAGTTTCTGATTCCGTTCTTGCTATCTTGAAGGAGTCTTTGAATTCAGATTCTTTATTAACAATCCTCATTCCCTTACCTCCGCCTCCAAAAGCAGCCTTTATTATAATTGGATAGCCAATGTCATTAGCTATTTTTAATCCTTGTGCTATATGTGACACAGGTTCTTTACTACCGGGAATAACAGGAATATCAGCTGCTTCCATTTCCCTTTTTGCGTAAACCTTATCACCCATTTTCTTTATAATCTCAAAAGGGGGACCTATAAATTTTATTCCGCTGGATTCACATATCTCAGCAAATTGTGAGTTCTCAGCAAGGAAACCGTAGCCTGGATGAATTGCCTCACAATTTGTAACGAGACAGGCACTTATAATTTCTTTTATACTCAGGTAACTATTTTGACTCTGAGGTGGGCCTATACAAACAGATTGATCAGAGAAGCGCACATGGAGCGAATCCTCATCTGCTTCTGAATGAACAGAAACAGTCTCTATTCCCAGTTCCTGACAGGCTCTTATTATTCTTAAAGCAATCTCTCCTCTGTTCGCAATAAGAACCCTTTTGAACATCCAAACTATCCTCTACCTTCAAAATCAGTCCAACCTGCATCAGAACTTGATTTTATTCCCCGTAGTTTAAGATTGAATTCATCAGGATTTGTAACATGTGCCATTGCATCATCATAACTAATTATTCCATCACCATAGAGCTTCATTATTGACTGGTCAAAACTTTGCATATGATACTGTGAACCTTCATCAATAGCAGTTGGGATCAAAAGCGTCCTCACTGGGTCAAGAATGTATTCCTTGATTGTTGGTGTAGCAATCATTATCTCTACAGCAGGAACCCTTCCTTTTCCATCTGCCCTGCTAAGCAGTCTTAAAGAAATAACTCCTGCAAGTGTAGCAGAGAGAAGTACCCTAACATGTTGTTGTTGATGTGGAGGATAAAATGAGATAATTCTATTTATGGTTTCACTTGCGTTCAAGGTATGAAGTGTACTTAAGACAAGGTGGCCTGTATCTGCTGCTTTCAAAGATACATCCATAGTATCTTTATCTCTTATTTCTCCAATGAGTATCACATCTGGATCCTGACGCATTATATGTTTTAACGCATTTGCAAAACTATGAGTATCCATACCAAGCTCTCTCTGGCTGATAACACTCTTTTTATCCCTGAATAGGAATTCTATTGGGTCCTCAATAGTAATAACATTTTTACTCGCATTCTCATTGATATGTTCAATCATCGCAGCAAGTGTTGTTGATTTGCCACTACCTGTGGTACCTGTACAGAGAATAAGTCCTCGATTCCTTAAAGCGAGATCCTTAAGAACCTGTGGCACATTGAGTTCGTCAATTCTTCTTACAGAAGGTGGAATTGTTCTCATAGCAATTGCAACACTCCCCCTCTGCATATAAACATTCACTCTAAAACGCGCAAGTCCCGAAACACCAATAGCAAAATCACGTTCTTTAGTTCTTACAAAATCCTCTTGTTGTTCCTTTGTCATGATCTGTTGAGCTGTTTTCCTAAGTTCTTCGGGGCTTAGAGGTTCTGCCTTAAGAACCTGTAACTTTCCATTGATTCTAAGCACAGGAGGTGAACCTGCCTTCAGGTGAAGATCACTTGCTTCATCTCTAACCATCTTCTCTAAAAGATTTTTTAGATTCATAATCTTTCCTTATTGTAATTTAACCAAAAAAAGTTTTTGATTGAACTCTACAGGGTCATCGTCCTTAACAAAAATGTCCACAATTGTCCCTCTCACATCAGATTCAATCTCATTCATTATCTTCATTGCTTCAACAATACATACAATCTGCCCAGGAATAATACTATCTCCAATCTCAACATAGGGAGGAGCATCTGGAGCCGGCGCTCTATAAAAACTGCCTACCATAGGAGCCTTAATAGTAACAGTCCCTTCTTTTTCACCTATTTCCTCAGTTTCCTCTTTTTTCACCAGTTCCTGAACTGGATTTTTCACAGGATTGTACGCTTCGCTTATCCCCCCTGAACCTCTTCTTATTCGTATGGATGTTGCAAACCTTCTAATCTCGATTTCCTCAACACCCATCTCCTCAATAAGTTTAATAAGCTTTTTAATAAACTCTAACTTCATAAAAAACCTTTTTTAAATGTGATTCTTCCACTTGCATAACATCAATTCAACTCACACCTATGCCCAAATTATTACATTTTCTAATATTTTACTATAACAAACTATAAAAGTCAAGAAAAAAGTCTCTGATGTGCAATTCAGATAATAAGGTATCATATTTCATCCATAAAATAGGAAAACCTCAATAATTCATGACAGATTCCAAACATTTTCTTTTATTATTTTTTACAGTTTATAACACTTCGTAATAGAAAATGTTTTGTGTATAATGGTATTACACAGGGCGAGAAGAAGAACTCGCAATGACAACAAAAAAAATTGACTTAAACTGTGTTCTATTGTCTGAATCACAGTTTCTAATGAGGTTTCCCCCTTTATCATTATCTCATCAACAGGATAAGATTACCTATTTATCAATCAACTTATCAATGGATTCCAACACCCTCGCAGGCTGAAAAGGCTTGACTATGTAATCAAGTGCTCCTTCCCTGAGTAACTCTGCTACTACTGGCTGCTGCCCCATCGCTGAA
>SDBS01000343.1_pt1 | contig 43615 bp, 46 predicted proteins | sample 2277091 | NCBI WGS metagenome assembly SDBS01 (sample SAMN10404972, study PRJNA504765) | marine sediment metagenome | isolation source: marine sediment core GS10_PC15, 163 cmbsf | place: Arctic Ocean: Southern Knipovich Ridge | collected 2010
CTTTCATTATAAAGATTTGTGGGATAAATTCACCGAAAGAATTGGATATTGGATTGATCTTAAAAATCCCTACGCTACTTGTACGAATGATTACATTGAGTCTGTCTGGTGGGTTTTAAAACAAATTTGGGACCAAGAACTTGTTTACGAAGGATACAAAGTTCTCCCCTATTGCCCCCGTTGCGGGACAACCCTTTCCAGCCACGAAGTTGCGCAAGGTTATAAAGAAGTAAAAGAAGATTCAATTTACCTCAAATTTAAGCTTAAAGATCGCAAAAATACTTACTTCCTTGTTTGGACAACTACCCCTTGGACTCTTCCTGGAAATGTTGCTCTAGCGATTAATCCAAATATTTTTTACACAACTGTTAAGGTCAACAATGAACGTTATATCCTAGCCAAGGACCGCCTAAAAATTCTCGATGAGCTTCTTAACGAGGATTATGAAGTCATCGAAGATGAGATTAAAGGCAAAGATTTAATTAATCTTAACTACATTCCGCCGTTTGATTTTATTAAATCAGAACAACCAGTTCATTACACAATTGCTGCGGACTTTGTTCGAGTTGAAGATGGAACAGGGGTTGTCCATATTGCTCCAGCTTTTGGAGAAGACGATTTCGCGATTGCAAAAAAATATAATATCTCCCCTACATTTCCGGTTAACGAGGAAGGGAAATTTATTAAAGAAGTTTTGCCTTACGCAGGAATGTTCGTTAAAGATGCTGACCCAAAAATTATAAATGATTTAGACAAAAAAAATCACCTCTTGGCAGTTGAAAAAATTAAACATACCTATCCTTTTTGTTGGCGTTGCAACACTCCTCTGCTTTATTACGCCAAATCATCTTGGTTCATCAAGATGTCTAAAGTCAGGGGGAAACTGCTTAAAAATAACCGCCAGATTAATTGGTATCCAAGTCACCTCAAAGAAGGTCGTTTTGGTGATTGGCTTAGCGGTGCAGTCGATTGGGCGATTAGCCGGGAGCGTTTTTGGGGTACTCCAATTCCGATTTGGAAATGTACAGACTGCGATGAAACCACTTGCGTCGGGAGTGTAAAAGAATTAGAAAAACTTTCTAAAGAAAATCTGGATAAATTAGATCTTCATAAACCCTACATTGATGAAATTGAGATTGACTGTCCAAAATGTAATAAGAAAATGAAACGGGTCAAAGAAGTAATGGATTGCTGGATAGATTCCGGCGCAATGCCTGTTGCCCAATGGCACTATCCTTTTGAAAATAAAGAAAAATTTAAGAAAAATTTCCCTGCTGATTTTATCTGTGAAGGAATTGATCAAACCAGAGGTTGGTTTTATACCCTGCTCGCTCTTTCAACTTTATTATTTGACAAACCTGCCTATAAAAACATTATCGGCCTAGGACTTGTTTTGGATGAGAACGGGAAAAAAATGAGTAAATCAAAGGGGAATATAGTTGAGCCTCAAGAGGTTATGGAAAACCATGGCGCGGATGCTCTCCGTTGGTATTTCTTTGTCGCGAGCTCTCCAGAAAACCCACGTCGCTTCTCTGATAGACTTGTTGAAGAAAACATGCGCAAATTTATTCTTACCCTTTGGAATACTTATTCTTTCTTTGTCACTTATGCCAGAATCGATAAATTCAAACAGACCGACAAACCATGGCGCGGAAAACCAAAAAATAAACTTGATCGCTGGATTCTTTCTTATCTAGGCACCTTAATTAAAAATGTGAATAAAAACCTAGATAATTATAATATAACCAAAGCTGCTAGAGAAATTCAGAAATTTACAGATGATCTCTCTAATTGGTATATCAGAAGAAGCCGCAGGCGCTTCTGGAAATCCGAAAATGATCAGGACAAAGCCCAAGCTTATAAAACACTACATACAGTTTTGCTGGAGCTTTCTAAATTAATTGCGCCTTTCACTCCTTTTATTGCAGAAGAAATGTACTTCAATCTTACTGGCAAAAAGAAAAGCGTTCATTTAGAAAATTATCCGAAAGCAAATCTAAAATTAATTAATCAAAAACTCAATCAAGAAATGGATGAAGTCTTATTAATTGTAAATCTTGGTAGAGCAATCCGAAACAAAATAAATTTAAAAATAAGACAACCACTTTCAGAATTAATTATTGCTGTTAAAAATAAAACATCTCTAAGTAAAGAAACAAAAGAAATGATTGCTCAAGAATTAAACATTAAAAATATTAGAGTTACTGATAAAAAAGAAGCTTTTGTAAAAGAACAGGTTAAATTAAATTTCAAAACCGCTGGCCCCAAACTAGGAGAAAAAATTAAATTAGTCCAAAAAGCTTTGGGAAAAGGAGATTATCTCTTAAGTGAGGACAAGTTAAAAATAGTTGGCATAGAATTAGAAACAGACGATTTTGAAATCATACTTGAAGCAAAAGAGCCTTATAAATTAGCACAGGAAAATCAGCTAACTGTTTTAATCAATACAGAAGTAACCAAAGAACTCAAACAAGAAGGTTTGGCTCGTGATTTGGTTCGTTTAATCCAGGACCTTCGCAGGGAAGCTAATTACAATGTAGCAGATCGAATCACCATTCACCTAAAAACTAAATCCAAAAAAATCTTAGATGTTATAGAAAAATTTGGTGATTATCTTAAAAAAGAAACTTTAGCAAAAAAGATATATCTTACAGTACCAAAGGCAAAGCTTAATATTAAAAAAACGAAGAATATTGAAGAGGAAAAAGTTGTGATTGGATTAAAAAAATAACTCAACAAATTGAATTGAAATAAATTATCTTGATTCATTTCATACGTTAAAAAAAGCCGCGACCACAAGCGGTTTTTTGATATTATACTTAAAAAATGTAACTTAAAACTCTCCCATAAGCAAAAAGTGGACTATCTAATTAACAGAGGTTAGAAACACGCTTCTGTTTTAGGAATCTCTTCTACGGTTTTCTTCTCAAGAATTTTATTCTTCTGTTGATTTTCTTCTTTTCTCTTATTTTTATCGCTTTTCATTTTTGTCACCTCCTTTTTTATATAATAATTAAAACCAAGTACAGATTTATATCCTTCTGCTAGTAACTCCTGAGCTAAACCAATCAGAGTCTTTTTCATCTGACAGTAATTCTTACTAGGAACAAATATGGAATCAGAGTTTGCTAAATGTCTCTGGGGACAACCTCCACTACAAATTTTTCTCACAGAGCAATTTCTACACAAGCTCATTCTTTCAATAGAAATTTTCTTTAACAACTCTCTATTTTTATTCCAATTAATATTAGAATTTTTAATCTGGCCTGTAATAAAAAACTCTGCTCCAAAATCATCTATAGATTGGATACGGAAACAAGAGGAAATATGTCCGTCGGGAAGAATAATATAGCTATGTTCTCTACATAACCCACAAAAATAATCACTCTTAAAGCTTAAATTCATCCAGGAAGAATACATCAAGAATATACCTTCTCGATTTGCGGTTTTAACAGCATTTTCGATATTCTCTCGTAAAATTTTGTTATCAGGAGTAAGAATTTTATCTTGCCTTTGTTTACCTGCTGGAGTTACAATTTCAAAATGAATGAGTTTTACCCCTAGGTTTGCCCACCACTTGATAGCATCAGGGAAACTTTCAATATTTTTTCTAGTAAGAGTGGCACGAATATGGAACTTTCCTTTTTTCTCAACAATCTTTTTTATCTTTTTTTCTAACCCCTCAGATTTTCCTCGCGTAATCTCATTCATTTTCGGAACTCCATCCATTGAAAGTACAACGTAAAAATTATTTTTGATCAAAAATTCCCATAATTTACTAGAACAAATTCCATTAGTTGATATCCTAAAAGAAACAGGAATACCCAGGGCTTTACTAAAAGAAACTATTTTTTTAATAAATTGAGGGCAGAGGGTAGACTCTCCTCCAAAAAATGCGATAGTTAAGCTTTTAACCGTTGGGAATTCTTTTATAAAAGCAAGAATAGATTTCTTTGCTAGGGGTACACTCATTGTTTCATTTGTCATACCTTTATCCACGTAACAATATAAACAGCGAAGATTACAGTCACGTGTAGCTACTAGCGTTAGCCACAAATTTTCTGATTTTTTCATTTTATTCGATTAAGACAATAATTTTCCCTCCATTGAAACTTTAATTTATTTAAGATATAATGTCTATAGTGATTAAACAAAAAATACAAAGTCTTATTTAAAAAGCGTAATAAGCATATTTTTGTACAACAAAACATGACAACAACTACAAAGATTTTCCAATTTTTAGGATTTTCTCAAAGATCTCAAAAAATTTACAGCCTTATAATTCAACGAGGGTTAATTAGTGCTTCCATATTAGCAGAGGAACTTAATATTCCTCGCTCAACGGTTTATTTTGAACTTGATCACTTGCAGAGGACAGGTTTAATCTCTATAACAGGAAGTCTTAAAAAGCGCAAATTCACAGTAGAAAATCCTGACCGCTTGTTAGAATTAGTGGAAGCAAAAACAAGACAAGCCAAAAAGATTTTACCGTTAACTCGGGAAGCATCTAAAGAAATAAGTGGTCAAATAGCTAGCAAAGGGTGGAATGTTCCAGACATTAAATTTTTTCGAGGTGTTGAGGGCGTTAAAAAAGTACTTAACGCTGCAACCAACGCACGTTCCAAAAAAATTCTTGCAATTATGCCAGCATATGATCTTTACACAATTTTAGGGGAAAAATATTGGCAAGAATTAGTTAAGAAGAGGATAAAAAACAAAGTAGTGGCGCAGAATATTTGGCCTATTGGGCAAGAAATGCCAACAATAGTTCAGGAGCATATAAAAAAACATAGGGAACATTTACATAAGGTAAAATTTTCAAAAGAGCAACTACACTTTAATTCTGCTATTTTTACATTCGATGAAACAGTATCATTTATTACCTCTACAGAAGAACTTTTTTCAATACAAATCAAAAGTTATGATCTTGCACAAGCGATTGAAGCACTTTTTAGAATGTTATGGAAACATGCGAGAAATAATCCTAATTAATCTTAAATCTTTTCAAAACTTGACAAAACTGTGTAATTTGCTAAGCTATTAGTGTACTCAGGATTATTAAAACCCTGTTATACAAGTAAATTATAGATAACCAGTAATCAGAAAGAATAATGCTAAAAATCAGATTAACGCGAACTGGAAAGAAAAATCAAGCTTCTTTCCGTATTGTTGTCGCGGAACACAAAAGAGCCGTAAAGAGTAAATTTATTGAGATTCTAGGACATTATAATCCCTGTCTCAATCCCAAAAAAATAGAAATTAAAGCCGAAAGAATAAAGCATTGGTTAGAAAAAGGTGCTCTACCAAGTAAAACTATGGCTGCTCTTTTAAGGCAAGAAAAAATTCTTCCTCCATTAGACAAGGAAGAGTTTTTAAAACTCCAAAAAAAGCGACCAAAGCGTAAAGATAAGAAAGAAGAAAAAACAGAAAAAGGTGGAAAGAATGAAAAGAAAGATGACAAGCCCGATGATAAATCTAAAGAAAAAGATAGTAAAAAAACTGATAATAATAAGAAACCAGAAGAAAAAGGTGAAGGTAAGGAAGACAAAGGAACCAAGCGAGAAGATAAGAAAGAAGACAAACCTAAAAAAGAAAAGTTTGAGAAAAAGAAACCAGATGAGAAAGATGATAGAAAAAATACCAAAAGAGAAGGAAAAGAAAAAAGATAAGTCTGATAAAAAATAAAGAGGGTAAGAAATATATATAGCTATTATTAATAATAGAAGAAAGGAGCCTAAACAATGGCTGAAGAACGAGATCAAGAATTTCTAGAATTTGTCGTCAAAAACATTGTCGATAAACCTGATGCAGTTGAAGTAAAACGTTCCGTTGATGAAATGGGAGTTTTACTTGAATTAACAGTTGACCAAGAAGATATGGGCAAGATCATTGGGAAAGATGGTCAAACTGCAAAAGCAATCCGTATTTTACTTCGAATCCTTGGAGCAAAAAACGATGCGCGTCTTAATATGAAGATTATTGAGCCAGAAGGAAGTACTAAAGGTTTTAATAGACCTGAGGCAAAAAAAGAAGAAGCACCTAAAAAAGACGAGGAAGAAAAAGAAGATATTGATTTAGATGTAAAACTTTAAAACACTTTGAAATAGAAGCTAAAGCCCCTCGCCTTCTTGCCACACCTTCCTGCCACGCCTTCACGGCGTGGTCATGGTGTGGTCATGGCAGGGGTTTTTAGTTATAATAAGAATGATATGCTTACCTTCAACGTTCTCACAATCTTTCCTGAAATGTTTAAAAGCTTTTTAAATACAAGTTTGATTAAACGTGCAATTAAAAACAAACTAATTAAAATCAACCTAGTTGATATTCGCAAATTCACCAAAGATAAACATAGAAGTGTCGATGATAGCCCTTTTGGTGGTGGGCCGGGAATGATTTTAAAAATTGAACCAATCTATAAGGCCTTAAAATCCCTCAAAGATAAAAAAGGGTATGTAATTTTACTCACCCCTCAGGGAAAACGCTTTGAGCAAATAAAAGCGAAGTCATTAAGCAAGAAAGGTATAATTACCTTAATTTGTGGTCATTATGAAGGTTTTGATGAACGAATTCGAGAACATCTTATAGATGAACAAATTTCAATTGGAGATTATGTCTTAACTGGTGGCGAAATCCCCGCCTGTGTCTTGATTGACAGTATCGGCAGATTAGTAAAGGGAGTTGTGGGAAAAAATGAATCTATTCAAGAAGAAAGTTTTGATATCAAAGGAAAAAAATTACTAGAATATCCGCATTATACCCGCCCGGAGGTGTTTAAGCCGAACCAAAAAACCGCCTGGAAGGCACCGAAAATTTTGTTGTCTGGGGATCATGGAAAAGTTAAAAAATGGCGAGAAAAGCATACCAGAAAGATTTAATTTGACATTAGACAACCCTCTTGCTAAAATAAAGCCAAGTAAAGGCTTTTTTATTTATAATCAGAGGATCATGACTCTCGCAATCATTAAAACTGGCGGAAAACAATATAGAATCAAAGAGGGTGATAGTATCAAAGTTGAAAAACTATCAGGCTCGCCCAATGGCGAAGCAAGCAAAAAGGGAGATAAGGTTGAATTTGATCAAGTTTTACTCACAGCTAAAGATAAAAGCATTAAACTTGGGAAACCTATTCTAAAATCTGCCAAAGTCACCGCCACAATCGAAGAACAAGGCAGATCCAAAAAAGTAACCGGAGTTAAATTTAAAGCGAAAAAACGCTACAAAAGAACTTTCGGACACAGACAAGCTTACACCGAAGTTAAAATTAATAAAATCACCGCTTAAATGGCTCGCATTATTGCTTTTGCTAATCAAAAAGGTGGCGTTGGGAAAACTACCAGCGTCATTAATCTCGGCGCTTACCTTTCAAAAGCAAATCGTCGGGTTTTAATCGTTGATACCGACTCCCAGGCAAATGCCTCAAGCGGGCTTGGTTATAAGCATGCCGAAGAAACACCAACCCTCTATCATATTCTTGCAGGCAAAACTCCTGCCGCCGACACCATTCTCCAAACTAATCACAAAAACCTTCACCTGATTCCCTCTTCTAACGAACTCGCCGGAGCTTCCATAGAACTGATTAATCAGCAAGAAAGAGAGTTTCAACTTAAAAAAATCCTCACTGAGCTTGAAGCTAAATATGATTATATTTTGATTGATTGTCCGCCAAGCCTGGGGTTAATCACAATTAACGCTCTTTGCGCCGCAAAGGAAATCATAATCCCAGTTCAATGTGAATATTACGCTCTTGAAGGCTTGGGGCATCTTTTGCACACTATCGAATTAGTCAAAGAAAGGTTGAACCAAACAGTAAAAATTACTGGAGCAATTCTAACAATGCATGATAAACGCACGAATATTTCCTCACAAGTAATTAATGAAGTGCAAACACATTTTCCCCATAGTGTATTTGAAACGATCGTCCCCCGCAATGTTAGATTGGCCGAAGCACCTAGTTTTGGGAAAACTATCCAAGAATATAACAATTTTTCTAAAGGCGCAAAAGCTTATCAAAAATTAGCTAAAGAAATTATTAACCTAGAAAACAATGAGCAACCTAGGTAAAGGACTTTCAGCCTTAATCCCAGAGGTTAAACAAGCTAAATCAAAAAAACCCGAAGAAATTCCAATTGAAAAAATCAAACCCAATCCTCATCAACCCCGAAAACACTTTGATGAATTAACTCTTTCGGAATTGGCTGAATCAATTAAAGAACATGGAATTCTTCAACCTCTAATTGTCTCTCAAACAGAAGATAATTACGAATTAATCGCCGGAGAACGAAGGCTTAAGGCAGCAAAAAAAGCTGGGCTAAAAAATATTCCTGCCATTGTAAGAACACCATCCGAACAACAAAAATTAGAACTTTCCATTATTGAAAATATTCAAAGGCATGATTTAAACCCAATTGAAGAAGCTATCGCTTATCAAAAATTAAATGACAGCTTTGGGTTAACCCATGAGCAAATTGCAAAAAAAGTCGGGAAAAGTCGTACCACAATTACAAATTTAATTAGAGTCTTGGAATTACCAGAATTAATTATTGAAGGACTAAGCAAAAATAAAATTACCCTCGGTCATGCAAAAGTGATTCTAGAACTCTCCGCCAAAGGCGGATCCGCCTCCAGCGGAAAAGAACATCAAATCGCTTTATATCATAAGATCGTAAGGGAAAACTTAAGTGTCAGAATGACTGAGAGCAAACTCGGGAAACAAACAGTAAATCCTAAAACAAAAACGATTAAAGTTCATCAAGATCCAGAACTTGAAGCTGCCAGTAGCGACCTGCGCATGAAATTTGGGACAAAGGTAAAAATCGGACCGAAGCAAGAGAGAGGAAAGATTGAAATTGAATATTATTCTAAGGAAGAACTGAATGAGATCTTGGATAAAATTGGTTTAGATTCGTAAAGGACAGGCATGTCTGTTCTTTACGACTTAGAACAAAATAAAAACAGCCTTTGTGAATAAGGTTGTTTTTGGTTTATAAAATACAAAAATCTTTACAACGGCTAGGCTTAATGCTAGGGTTTAGAGTGCAATATAATCGGAAGAATAAACAGACAACACAAGAGAAAAGGAGGTTGGAAAAGATGGAAATGGACTTTAAAAAAACAAATGTCGAATACCCAATATCCGATCTTCTCGAAAAAGTTATTTCCATCAATCACCCCGGAGAGATAAACGTTGATAGAGTAAAGAGAGATGAACAAAAGGGAAAACTGACCAACATACTTCATCTAGCTGTCATGAAAGGATATGGTGGTGAAATCGTCAAAGGCGATGATAAAACAAGATTGATAGCCTTTGTTAAATCTTACAAGACAGGAAACCTGGAACTCATTGCTCTTCTCAAAGAGCTTGGTATTTTTCCGGAAGAAAAGAAAGGAGGGTAAAATTCTCTCCGGAAAACTCGTTCAACCCAGCGAGAAATAAAAAAATGGGTTTTTTTCTTTCTTTACAATCATTAGCATACTAACCTCACTCAACCCTAACCCCGAATCATCATAAAAACCCCCTCCGAGAAAATGAGGTGGGTTTTTTTGTTTACTTTTCTGTTTCCAGCACTCGACCATATACAAAATACCCGGATTTATCAAGTGAAAGGTTTGGATCCTGTGTTTTCTCGATATAATCCATAATTTCCAAACTCTTGTTCTCAAGAGAATTATCCCATGCTTCATCAAATTTCTTGAAAAGTTTTTCTTCATCATGACCATGATCACTAAATAACATGGAAATCTCCGGATTATTAACAAAAAGACGCACTTTTTTACCATTGATGAAAACAACCTTGTAGTAAGCTCCCCATGGCCCATCTTGATTTTCTATCCACGATGATTTTTTATTCATGATTTTAAATTAAAACATTATTTTAATTTCTCGGCATTGTTAATGATACCTAATAAAACATCTACAAATCCACAAAATTTTAATCCATCCTCTTTTGAAAATTTGTCAGTAAGATAATGATGGGTGGGGTTTCTAAATGCCAACATAATTCCTCTGCAAACATCACAAACACCCTTATGCTCATCTGGTTCATCACTAGTTTTGAGCACTGTTTTTGAAAAATCCTGGTTTAAAGCTTTATTCACCAGATTCTCACCTTGTAATCTCTCAGAAATACCTGCTTTATCCCTTATTCTATCTTCCAAAATAAGAGTTGCTTGATTTATAACCCTGTCAAATTTAGATGAAGCAGTAAGTAAATCCAAGCAACGATCCCTAAGCTCCTGATCTTCAATAACATTCACAAGACTACCAACCTCTTTAATTTTTTCGTTCAGGTTAAAGCCAATTTCTAGATATGCACTTAATTTATCAATCTTGAATATAACAATTTCCCCATCAGCCATTTTCTCATTAATACCGTATGTGTCATAAGCAGATTCTGGAATCTTAAAGCTTTCCAGATTTTCATCTACTGTTAAAGCAATTTGATCTACCAAATTATCATAATCCTTAGTTATCTCTAATTTAACTGGATTTTTATCATGATAGATACCACGGTTCATACCAACTAATTGAGCATAGAGTTTCTTCAGTTTCTTAAATTGTTCATCAGTCATAATTATTAAGATTAAAAATTAAATTAATTCTATTCTCCTCTCTCCATCCCCCTCACCCCACTTTCACTAAACCCAAAATGATGCGCCACCTCATGCCACACCGTTTTCTTTACCTGTTTCCTTATCGCCTCTGGCGTCCTTGCAACCTGCTCAATTGAATCCTGAAAAATCGTAATCTTATCCGGTAAATTTCCACCAAAACCCCTGCCCCAAGCCGTTTTCGGGACGCCTTCATAAAGGCCCAATAATAAGCGACCAGGACCAATTTTAGCTCTTTTTATTTGATCTGCAGTCGGTTTTTCAGCAACACAAACCGCCACATTATCAACTTTATTACGAATGTGTTTGGGTAAATCTGTAATTCCTTCGTTAACTAATTGTTCAAACTCTTGTTGTTCCATAATTAATTATTATCCATTACCTCATTAATCGCTTCAAACTGAAACCCTCTCTGTAACAAAAATTGTTTTAATTTATTCCTTTTTGTGCGCGATTCTATCCCCCTCAAAGACCTAGATTTTTTTTCTAAAACTTTTTGAGCAATTTCCATTTCTTTTTCAAGGGGATAATCTTTTACAATTATTTCTTCAATCGCCTCCTCCGGAACACCTTTTTGATAAAGCTCTCGCCGAACATAAATACTACCCTTAGGACTTTTTTCTTGCCTTATTTTTACAAGCGCCTTAGCAAATTCAAGGTCATCTAAATATTTATCTTTTTCTAATTTATCTAAAGTAATTTGAATTTGCTCTTCCGGATAATCTTTTTTTTGTAGCTTTAGTGCTAGCTCTTTCCTGCTATGCAATCTTCGGCTCAAAAGATCCAAGGCCTTATCCCTAACCTTATTTTGATCTTCTGAAGTAACAACTTGTTTCAGTTCCTCCTTGGTAATTTCCCCTCCATTTCGTAAACTAAACTCCAATACCATTGTATCAGAAATTCCCTTTTTAAACTCACCATCAACCTCAAGATTATATCGATTGGGATTCTTTTTTTGTTGAGTTAAAGAGGTTATTTTCATATTTAATAAAATTACCGATTGCTTAATTTTGCATACATTTCTTTTTCATTTTCCCAGACATTCCAATCTGGTTGACTTTGAAATTTTTTGAGATTCTGAAAATGAGAGTTTAATCCTTTAACTTTCTTCAACCAGGCATAACTCGTTCCTTCAAGCTCTCGCTCCCATTCATTTTTATCTAAAATATTTTGGATTACTCTTAGTGGCTCATCTTTTTTGCATTCTAATTCAATAACCACCCCCACTCTTTTAATATCATCAATTACAATTTCATTGCCATCTTTTCTAAATATCCGCCTCTGCTTAAACATTCTTTGATCATCGGAGTAGTTTTGATTTTTTAAAATTGTAATAAGTTCTTTTTCGGTTTTGAAAATTGGATTATTTTGTAAATTTAATCTTTGGAATATTTGATTAATTTTATTAAGGTCTTGAAAGGGATATTTAACTTCAATTTCCTCAATAAAATATTTATCTAATTTATCGGGAAGATAAAACATTTTTTTAAATGAAAAGGAGTGGTTCTCACCGTTAACCACTCTCAAGCGCAATGCCGCTAAATATTCATAAAGATACCAATCCTTGGTGTCAAAATAAATGTCCAGCTGCTCAAGAGTGTTTTTCAATTTAAAACCTTGTCTTTTTATCTTAGCCAAAAAAGACTCTAATGGTATTTTGAGTTTAAGCTTAATTTCCCTTTCTCTTGCCATTTCTGATCTTTTATTTATTTTAATCAATTAAGCATTAGAACGAGAATGCGGCATAACACACCCCTACAATATCATCTTATTATTTTTTTTCCTTAACCTTCTTAACAATCACATCTTCAATTTCTTTCGCCTCTTTTTTATGATCTTTCAAATATTGCTTAGCCGCCTCACGCCCCTGACCGATTTTTTCTCCTTTATAAGAAAACCAAGCACCACTTTTACTAATTAATCCATACTTAAGCGCTAATTCTAGCAAATCACCTTCTCTAGAAATACCGGTTCCGAACATAATATCAAATTCCGCTGTTTTAAATGGTGGTGCAACTTTGTTTTTAACCACCTTAACCTTGATGTGATTCCCGATTGCATCTTCACCTTCTTTAATTTGTTTTTTACGACGAATGTCCAATCTAACCGAAGAATAAAATTTCAAAGCATTCCCGCCGGAAGTTGTCTCGGGATTTCCAAACATCACTCCAATTCTCATCCGAATTTGATTAATGAAAATTACAGTTGTTTTTGATTTACTAACAGAGGAAGTCAATTTTCTCAAGGCTTGTGACATTAAACGTGCTTGCAAACCCATGTGAGAATCCCCCATTTCTCCTTCAATCTCAGCCTTAGGAACTAAGGCTGCAACCGAATCAATCACAATCACATCCACTGCATTGGAACGCACTAAGGTTTCTGTAATTTCCAATGCTTGCTCACCTGTATCTGGCTGAGAAACTAAAAGATCATCAATATTCACTCCTAGGTTTTTTGCATATTCCGGATCCATCGCATGTTCTGCATCCACAAACGCCGCTGCCCCCCCCGTTTTTTGCGCTTCGGCAACAATATGCATTGCTAAAGTTGTTTTACCCGAACTCTCTGGACCGAAAATCTCAATCACTCGTCCCCTTGGTACACCACCAACCCCTAAAGCTAAATCTAACGATAGAGATCCGGTTGGGATAACATCAATTTTCATTGTTTTGGCCTCCCCAAATTTCATAATCGCACCTTTACCAAATTGTTTTTTGATTTGATCTAGAGCAATATCAATTGCCTTAGACTTGTTTTTGTCTGTAGTCATTGTTTTTCCTTAATAATTAATAATATCTAATGTTTAACCCAAAAATTATCATATTTATCATTCAATCTATCAAGCCATTTAAATATAGCATTAACTTTTTGTGAAATTGTTGTTTTTTGTCTCAACGAATGTAAATTTTTAAAACTATTCCCTTGAAATGGCTTTTTATAAGCAATATTTTGAGGTGAATAAATTATTTTGATATTATACATTTTTTAAAATATCGACTACCTTTCCATTAATAATAAAATCATCTTCTACTGTTAAATAAATTGGTTTGTGAGTTTTGTTGGTGGATTCTGGGAATAAACCAATGGTTTTATCAGGAAATTTCCGAAACCGTTTAACTGTTGCCAGTCCATCGATTGTTACCAACAAACGATTACCATTTTTAAAATTCTTGTCATTCGGATTGACTACGATGTAATCCCCGCTTTCAATCGATTTGCCTTTAATTTTCGTCAAATTCATAGAATCACCTTCATTCTCAATCACAAAGTAATCGTTTTTGGCAAGCCTATTAGAAACTTTGAGTAATCCCTGAATGTTTTCCTCCGCAAAAAAGGTAGGGTCTCCAGCGTTGGCGGTGCCCAATATTGGCAAATTCACAAAACTTTTAGAGCTTTGATTAATTAATTCGACCTTGCCATTGTTTTTTCGAATATATCCTTTTTCTTTCAAAGATTTAAGATAAATAAAAACACTTCCGACACTTTTTAATTTTAAACCATATTTACTAACTTCATCTTGCAACCCTCGCATCGAAGGCATCTTGCCTTCTTTGGCATAAAAAGTTTTGAGAGTTTTTAGAATGATTTTCTCGTTTTTAGTTAAGATATTCATACTTGGTGTTTAAACTGTTCATGTAAACTTATACACTCTATGAACATTATAACAAATCAAAAAAGCCTGTCAAGGATATAGGCTTTTGGCTGTTTATAAAGCAAAGTTTAGTACTTATGGTATCTATATGTAAAAGTTATCCACACCCCACCATACGGCGAGGTGCACAGCAGGTTAATGATTAATTCTCCCCCGCTTTTTGCCACGCCAATTCATACAACTTTCTCTGAGCATCGGCAATATCCTGCGATTCAATAATCACCCCAAATTTTTCCCGCAAAGACATAAAAGCGACTTTATTATCATAAACATAACACTCCGGTTTTATTGTCATCATTTCTTTCGATACAATTCTCATCTCTCGATGCAGTTTCTCGTCTTCTTTTTTATATCCCCGTGCGCTCTTGGTATCACTGACAATCGCCTTAATAAAAATTCCCTTCTCTGCTCTTCTTCTATAATACTCGTTAAAATATTTACTGGAAAAATTTTCTAAATTATCAATATCTTGCCAAGAGACAATTTCCGTCTTGGAAGTAAGAGAGTCTTCATAAATTGCTTTAATACCATCAACGCCATGATAATAACGAACATTTGGTTTTACTGGAGCTACGCTATATATTTTTTTAAGCTCGGGTAAAATTTGTTCTGCAAAATCAGCCTTGGAGTTAAACTCCTGACTTTTATTTTTCAAATAAGCTACCAACATCTCTGGATTATTTGCCAAGTAAAACTTTTTGGTTTTCTTTCCTTTGACTCGACTGACTACTCCGTATTCAATTAAGGATTCTAAGATATCATAAGCGGTTGTGCGGTTGATTTTGGATCGAGAGGCGATGTTGGAGACAGAGGAAGGACCTAGTTCTAATAACTTCAAATAAATCCGGGCTTCTTTATTAGATAAGCCTAATTCTTCTAAGGTTTTGATGTACACTTAATTTGGTTAAATTGACGAAATATATCCACACGTTCAGTATAGCAAAAGTCTTGTTTTTTGTCAATTGTAAGGGGTAAATAATCAGTATTTGATTTTAGTCTGAAATATTTGACGAGATCGCGGAAATGAATTAAATTAAAGTGCCAGTGTGGGTATTAAAGGAGGTGGTGATATGAAGACTATTGTCATAACTCCACAAAAAATTGAATCAAAAGGTGGAGACTCTGCTGATTCACTCTCCATGCAAGATTCAATTGAGCTAAAAGTTGCTGAAGGAGCACTAAGAAGATTAGATCTCCGTAGACCAGAAAGCTCTAAAGGGCTCTAACAACAAATTTGCAACCACCACCCACACTGGCGTTTTCCTAAAAAAGACAGGTCGTTAAAAATATAAATAATATTCCCGGAATTTACCTTTAAGGAGGTAAGTGATAATGAAGAAATTCATACAATTCGTGATTGCCCTATCTGCACTTCCAATAGTAACAAGCATATGGGTTTTTAGTGAACCCCTTGCCATAATTCTTTTTTCAGTAATAACAGCAGGTGCATATGGGCTACAAAAAATGAATAAAGAGTACGAAGGGACATGCGGAGCCACAACGGTTGCAGCATTTGGTGGTATATTAATTGGTATAATAATAAAAGTACCCGTTAGAATGCTCCTCAGCAATTATATCTGATCTCTAAAAGCCCCAGCCCGGGGCTTTTATCTCATCCAATAACTTGACGAAAGTTTTACACACATAATTATAACAAATAGCCTTATTTTGGTTAATTATAAGGGGAAAATAGCTAGTATATATTTTTAGTGTAAAATATTTGACGAAATCGCGGAAATGAATTAAATTAACTTGTAACAATTACTTTATAGCTAATATTATAAAAATGAACTTTTCAAAACAAAAATATTTCGGCTTAGGTCATGTTCCAATTGGGATAGGTGCTGTTATTAAAGGTTGGAATATTCCTGAAAAACACTTTCGGAATCCAAATTTTCTTTCAGTTGTTGACTTTCGAGCAATGACCCCTGCTTGTCTTCATGATTGTTTTCACTGTTTCACGGATAAATTAAAAAAAACACTTACACTAAAAGATATAAAAAATGTCATCGACCAACTTGCCAAAATGAAAACAGCCGCCATTGACTATCTTGGAGAAGGTGAGCCAACACTCGATAAAGATTTTTTTGAAATCATTGAGTATACTGCAAAGAAAAAGATCCAGCCAATAGTTTTTACAGATGCAGCCACAAAATTACTTGATAGAAATTTTGTCAGAAGAATAAAACAATCTGGTGCTAGCATCATTCCAAAATGTGACAGTCTTTGGAGTGCGGATTATCAAAATTGGGTTGTTGGAGATAAAGAAAATAGGTTTTTTAAGGAAAGAAATAAAGCAGTAGAAATTCTCATTGAAGAAGGTTTTAATAAACCAAAAAATGATGGGACAACAAGGTTAGGATTTGATATGGTTATATCAAGAAAAAACATGCATGAAGTAGAAAAAACCTTAAGATATTGCAGAGATAATAATATCTGGGTCATTTTTGCATTTTATTTACCGTCAGGAAGGAGTGGAATGGAAGAATTTGACAAATCTCTCATGTTAAATAAGAAAGAAAAAATAAAGATATACAAAAAAATCAAAGAGATTGATGAAAAAGAATATGGTTTTAAGCATATAGTAATCAATAATTTTGCAACAATACCTTGTGTTGAACTCATCCAAATCTACGGAGACGGAAGGGTAAGTCCATGTCCAGGAAATGAAACTATTATAGGCAACATACAAAGACAACTCGATTAAGAAACTAAAAGAAAAAATTATTCAAAAATTTCCAAGTCACAATCCAAAAACTTTTGATGGTTATTGCCCTTATAGAGAAAAACTTGATATTTAATAACCTATTGCATAACATAAAAAATATTCAATCAACATGAAAAGTAAAATTAAAGTTCTGCTTATCATTCCGCCATTTCCAGCAAGAACTTATCCTGGGAAAACAATGGCTCCAGATTACCTTGCTGGAGTTTTAATAAAGGCAAAGCATAAAGTTGAAATACTAGATCTCGATGTTCTTAATATTAAAATATTAGAGAGAAAACTTTTAAATAACAGCTATGATTTGATTGGGATTTCTTATCTAAGCTTTCAAACTGACATAGCAATGGAAATAGCCGAAAGATGCACCAAAATACTAAAACAAAAAGGGAGAAGAAACCCTGACTTTTTTAATTATGTCCCCATTATCGTTGGAAATGTTGGAGCAACATGGTGTGATGGAATAGTTCCTCTATACCCTTTTATTGATGCATTCTGCATTGGCGAAGGGTTTATAACAATTAAGGAGATTACCAATGCTGTTAGTAAAGGAGAGTTTACAAAAACCAGAAAAGATATTAAAGGACTAGTTTATTTTGATCACAACAAAGGGGGAATCGTTAAAACTCCCAGCAGACCATTATTAAAAAATCTCGATGAATATATTCCAATAAGATTAAACCATTATCCGTCCTATAATTTCAAAGAAATTTTTGACGATAGAAAAACGGCTCAAATGATGACTCAGATCGGATGTTCTTCTTGTTGTGTCTACTGTGGAGAAAGTACCAGAGGTCCTCTGGTTAGAAAAAGAAGTTTAAAAAGTATAAAAAATGAATTAGACGCTCTGATAAATAAAAATTATCAAGCAATCTATTTTGATGATTCCACCTTCACACATGATAAAAAAAGAACTTTAAAATTATTGGATCTTTTAAAAAAATATCACGAAGAATTTGACATAGTTTATGGTTTTAATACTAGAGTGGATTGTTTAGATAAAGAAATACTAAATAAAGCAAAAGAGGCTGGTTGCATTTATATGTTTGCTGGTGTTGAATCATTAACCCCGGAAGTACTTTCTGGAATGAATAAAATTATCCCTGGATTAAACAAAGATTATCCTCCTCCTTGCAAAACACCATTGGATTATATTGTAAGAGCTAAAAAGGTTTACAAAATAATGGGAGATCTAAAAATTACAAAGTCTTGCTTTTTAATTTTTGGTGGCCCAAAAAAAATAATAATAAAAGGGAAAGAGATAAAAATTGAAATTGAAACTTTTGAAGATACTAAAAAATCAATTGACACTGCTGTTTTTGACTTAAACCCAGATTATATTTCAATTAATATTTTAAGATTTATACCTGATGCAATAATGTCTTTTGCAAAATCATATAAAATTGTACGAGGGCAAAATAAACCTTTTACTGGAGGGTACTTTTCTTCAAAATATAGAAGGAAATATAAAATTAAAAAGGTTGGTTTTAACCATCCTATTTATCTTGCTTTTGAAGCAGCATCTAATTTCTATCCAATACCTAAGCATATGACACCAAAATATTGCTATAAAATACTACAGTATCTAGTCAATCAAGTTAACAAATATAATCAAAAAGTCGAAATAAAAACGAAAATTTGGGTTGATGAAGAGTTTAAAAAATATATGTCAAGAGATAAAAATGGAATTTATCGCCTTGTTAAATTTTCAAAAATGGAAGACTTTTAGATTAAAAAACAGCCTCACATCTAAAGCTGCATATCATATGCTAATCTGACGGGGCTTTTTCATTTATGTCTAAATTGTCTAATATCTAATTCTGATTTCAGACTTCCTATCTCCCCTCCTCCGTCGGGTTACCGTACGGTACCCGACTCCGCCATCTCCTTCGTAATCACCAAATCCCTCACCACACCCCCAGTATCTTGTAACAACCCCCAATCCTCACCGTTCACTTTAATCAAAGTATTACTCCCCTTTCCACTCGTAATCGAAATAGACTTTGTAGCATTGAAAGTCTGGCTAGAACCGGGAAGCATTGTACCCTCATAAACCGATTTACCATCTTCCTCAATCGAAAGCCAGGTTGCCGCGTTCTGAATCGTGATCTCTATCTCAACTTCCTCTGTTTTTTTATCAGATTCACTTTTTTTATCCTCACCCTTCGCAACCACCGGAAGCTCTACCATAATATTCCGCCTAATTATTGTTTCCTTTCCAACTTTATTTCTCGCAATTATTTCAATTAAATTTATTCCATTTTGCAAACTCAATCGGTTTTTAAAACTACCATTCTCGGCAAGGGCGATTTTCTGTCCATTAATAAGTAAATCTACCCCAGGAGTAGTGCTCCCTACTACCGTCACAATCCCTGTTGAAAGTTCTAATCCCTCCTCTGGCTGCGATACAGTTAACTCAGGAGCGGAAGCAAAAGTACTAAATTGATACCAAAGATAAAACCCCAATCCCAAAATGATTGAAACAATTACTGTAACAATGATTGTTTTTGAGGTAATAACAAACCGTGGATTTTTAAGCTTAGCCATAACATCTGGCTTCTCTTTTACGGGACCATGAACATTTACATGAATACCCTTTTCTTTTTGAAAGCGTGGCAAAATATCTTTTTCATAATTTAAACCCAAAAAAGCGGCATAGCTTTTTAAGATTCCTCGACTATAAACATCCACAGGTAAATCATCATAACGTCCTTCTTCTAAAGCAATTAAATGACTTTGCTTAACCTTTAACTCTCTTTCTGCCAATTCTAAGCTCACTCCGTTATCCTCACGGTTTTTTTTCAAATACTCCCCAAGAGTTTTTGGAAGTTTTAGTTTTTTCTTGCGAAAATTTGGCATTTGATGAGTAGTTAACCTGCCGGCCAGCAGGTAGATAGTTGGTAGTTAAAAGTTAATAGTTACTCAAGAAAAACTACCAACTACCCACTATTAACTATTTCTTAAACACTTCCCTCGGTTTACTACCTTCTTGAGGTCCAACAATTCCTCTCTCTTCCAAAAGATCTAATAAACGAGCGGCACGCGCATAACCAACACGCAAACGTCTTTGCAATAACGAAGCTGAGCCCTTACCAGCGTTCATAACTACTTCAATCGCTTCTTCAAGTAAGTCATCATCGCCGCCGCCAGTTGCAAATTCTACATCATCTCGCTGTTTTTCAATTACACCCTCTTCATATTCTGGCTTTTTATTTTTTTTCAAACAATTAACAACTTTTTTAACTTCAGTTTCTGTGACAAACGAACCCTGAATTCTTTGGGGTTTTGCCAAATTACCGCCTAAATACAACATATCTCCCTTACCTAATAATTTCTCTGCTCCTGCCATATCCAAAATCGTACGAGAATCAACCTGAGAAGCCACAGTAAAGGCAACTCGAGAAGTAATATTTGCTTTGATTAATCCAGTAATCACATTCACGGATGGTCTTTGGGTAGCAATTACCAAATGAATTCCTGTTGCTCGTGCCATTTGAGCAAGCCTGACAATACTTCCTTCAATCTCACGCGGAATTAAAGACATCAGATCGGCAAGCTCATCAATTATGGCCACAATGTAAGGAATTTTTTTCTTTTTCCCAACCATTTGATTATATAAATCAATGTCTCGCTTTTTCGCATCAGCAAATAATTGATAACGTCTTTCCATTTCACCAATCAACCAATTTAAAGCATTTACAGTTTTTTTAGCCTCTGTAATCACCGGAGTGATTAAATGTGGGATATTATCGTAAATATTCAACTCAACCCTTTTTGGATCAACTAGAATCATTTTTAAATCTGCCGGGGAATATTGATACAAAAGACTAATCAATAAAGTATTAATCGAGACGCTTTTGCCAGAACCAGTTGCCCCCGCAATCAAAAGATGAGGCATATTAGCCAAATCAATCGTGATCGGAGTTCCTGAAACATCTTCACCAAGAGCAAATTTTAATTTTCCAGTATCGTGTTTGAATTGGTCCGACTCAAGCAGGCTTCTAATCTTCACAATTGCTGAAACTTTATTTGGGACTTCAACCCCCACTAAAGACCTGCCAGGAATCGGTGCTTCGATCCGAATTGGATGAGCCGCCAAAGCTAGAGCCAGATCATTGTCCAGAGAAGTAATTTTATTCAATTTTATGCCCTCTTGCGGTCTTAATGTATATTGGGCGACTGTTGGTCCAACATTAATATCTTCCATTTTTACATCAATATTGAAATTGTCTAATGTTTCTTCAATGATTTTTGCATTCTCTTTGACATCCCCACTGTCTGCTTTCGTATCTGAATAACTCAAAAATTCCAAATCTGGCTTGATCCAATCATTTCCGTTTTTCCCCTCATCCATATATAATGGTTCAAATTTATCCTCAGCTACCGCAACTTCATCAATATCTTTTTCATGTTTTTTGTCTATTGATTTATCTTTAGTATTTTCAGTGCTTTCTGGTTTGTTTATTTTTATCTTTTTAAATTTATCACTAATTTTATCTTTATTAATTAATTTCTGTTCTGCAATTTGTTCTTTAATTTTTGTTAAAGAAGTATCAAAAGTGATTAAAATCGCAATAATCAAAAATCCAATCAAAATAATTAAGGAAGCCAAAAAACCGATTAAATTTCCCAGTGCTAAATTAATTATATAACCTAAATACCCTCCAGCTAAACCATCTTGTGCCGCTTGTCTAGAATGATCCAAGACAAAGAGATGGGTAAGCCCACAAAAACTCAAAACACCCAGATTAATTCCAAGTACATTTGATAATTTAAATTTAAATTTTTTGGGATAAAAAAGCAGAACCCCAATGACAACCAGAACGATTGGGACAATAAAGGCAATGATTCCAAAAATTAAACGCAGGAATTCACTCCAGACCTCTCCTAATTTTCCCGCGATACCAAAAAGACTTAGAATTGTGATTCCAGAGATGATCAAAAGGAATACTGCCAAAATTTCCCTGGCAGTATCAGTTTTTAGCTTAATTATCACATCATCAGGCAGTTCTTCACCATCTTTAAAAATACCAATGAATTTTTTGGATGGTTTTGCTTTAGTCCGTGATTTGCGACTATATTTTTTACGTTTCCCCCGCCTTCGCGGGGACAAGCTTTTCGCCATTATTTTTTATTATTTTCCATTCTTTTAACTAATGTTTCAAATTCACCTTTTTCTTCCGCTTTGCGAACCAAGTTGGTTGCATGCGCCAAGGAAGGAAAGGTTCCCGCATCACTCCAAAAACCATCTAGAATTTTTGATTTCATTTCTCCTTCTTCAACATAAGCATTGTTGACATCGGTAATTTCCATTTCGCCTCTACCGGATGGTTTTTGCCTGCGAATAATATCAAAGACTTTTTTATCATACATATACAAACCTGTTACAGCATAATTTGATTTTGGGTTTTTTGGTTTTTCTTCAATCCGTTTCACTTTTTCACCATCAAGTTCAGGCACTCCAAATCGCTTTGGATCTGGGACTTCTTTTAGAAAAATGCGAGCTCCCTTATCGGCTTGTTCAAATTCTTTAACATATTCTGTAATATCATCTTGAAAAATATTGTCCCCTAAAATCACAACCGTTTTATCTTCATCAGCAAAACTTTCCGCCATCGCAAGCGCTTGGGCAATCCCGCCGGCTTGATCTTGAATCCGATAAGTAATATTTATCCCAAATTCACTTCCTGAACCCAAAATTTTCATAAAATCCCCAGCGCTCTCCGGACCTGTGACTAAGAAAATGTCTTTAATACCAGCTTTAATCAACATGCCTAATGGATAATAGACCATTGGCTGATCATGAACTGGCAAAAGGTGTTTGTTAGTAACTTTTGTGATAGGGAATAGTCTTGTTCCCATTCCCCCTGCTAAGATAATACCTTTCATAATTTCCTCCAAGCCACGCCTTAATGGCGTGGTAAGATTAAATAATAATTTTATATATTTTAAAAATCCTAAAGTCCATTTTTTTCTTTAGCCTCGCGGACTAGTTCAGTTGCATGCGCCAAAGAAGGGAAAGTCCCAGCATCAATCCAAAAACCTTTTAAAACTCGAGATTTCATCTGACCTTTTTCAACATAAACATTGTTTACATCAGTAATTTCTAATTCTCCCCGATCAGAGGGTTTAACTTTCCGAATAATATCAAAAACCTGATTATCATATAAATAAATTCCAGTCACTGCATTGTTTGATTTAGGCCTGCGAGGTTTCTCTTTGATATTAATAACTTTTTCACCATTAAGTTCAGCAATCCCGAAACGCTCCGGATCAGGCACTTCTTTTAAAAATATCTTGGCACCTTTGTCTTGTTTCTCAAAATTTTCAATATCTTCTTTAAGAGTATCTTTAAAAATACCGTCACTCAAAAGCACCACAATTTTTTCACCTGCCGCAAATTTCTCCGCTAGCGCTAAAGCATGCGCAATACCTCCGGCTTCTTTTTGAACTGTATAGCTTAAATTAAGCCCAAACTCTTCGCCCTTTTTTAAAATTTCTTTAAAACTGTCTTGGAAACGCAGGCTAGTCACAATTAAAACATCTTTAACTCCCGCCTCTGCAAGTTTTTGCAAAGGATAATAAATCATCGGCTGGTCGTAAACCGGTAAGAGATTTTTATCAATAATTTTTGTCACAGGAAGTAATCTTGTTCCCATTCCTCCTGCCAAAATAACACCTTTCATGGTTTTTATTTAAAGTTAAAATTTAATTTTTCCAAAGTTGGAAATTCTTGATCTTTTCCTGATAAAGTCGGGTTATCAATTGGCCAAGTTATTTTTAACTCTGGATCATTCCAAATTATTCCACCCTCATCTTCTGGGTGATAGAAATCTGTACATTTATAAAGAAATTCCGTATTGTCTTCCAGGGTAATAAATCCATGCGCAAAACCTTTTGGGATCCAAAACATTTTTTTATTTTCAGCAGATAATTCTACCCCTGTCCATTTTTTGTAAGTAGGTGAGCTTTTACGCAAATCGACTGCTACATCATAAACTTTTCCACTAGTCACACGAATCAATTTTCCTTGAGGGTTTTCTTTCTGAAAATGCAATCCTCTCAAAACACCTTTGGTAGATTTTGAATGGTTATCCTGCACAAATTTTTCCTTAATTCCGATTTTATCAAAATCTGCTTGATTATAAGTTTCCATGAAAAATCCCCGCTCATCGCCGAAAACCTCGGGTTCAATGATATAGACATCCTTTAATTTTGTTTTGTGGAACTTGAAGTCTGCCATGAATTAAATTATTTTCCTACGTTTTTTATCAATCATTTAAATATTCCAGAAGCGCCTCTTCCCATCCTCTAAGCTCTTTTAACTTTGTATTTATCAAAATCGAATTCTTTGGGCGCTTGGCAGGTAATGGATAGTCCTCCGTCGGAATCGGCCGAACTTTTATATCTATCTTCGCAATCTCAAAAATTTTCTTAGCAAAATCATACCAACTCGCCTTGCCGCTATTTGCCACATGGTAAATCCCAAAAGGTTTTTTAGTTTCAATGATTTCCTTGGTGACTCGAGCGACGTCTTTCGCAAAAGTCGGCGAGCCGACCTGATCATTAATTACACTCAATTCATCCTTCTCTTTGCCTAATTTTAACATTGTTTCTACGAAATTTTTTCCGTTCTTACCATAAAGCCAAGAAATGCGAATTAAATAAAATTTATCCGTATTGCCTTGTAATAATTTTTCTCCCAAAACTTTTGATTCTCCATAAACGCTCAAGGGTGCGATTTTTACTTCGTCTTCCTTGTAACCTTCTTTTTCCTCGCCATCAAAGACATAATCAGTACTGTAATGGACGATTGGGATATCTAAGCTTTTCGCAATTTTGGCTAAATTCCCAACAACTTCTCCGTTAATTAACATTGCTAGATCGCGCTTTTCTTCAGCCTCATCAACCGCCGTATAGGCTGCTGCATTAATGATAATCTCCGGTTTCAATTTTGTAACTTGCTTTTTAACTAACTCAAAATCCGTGAGATCAAGTTCTGTCTTATCCCACCCTATTATCTCATGTTTTGAGAAAGCTTCAACCAAATCTGTCCCCAGCATCCCCTTTGCGCCTAAGATTAGAATTTTCATCCCCGCTTTCGCGGGGACAAGTTCTTTATTTTCCACTTAAATATTCCTTATAAAGTAATAAACATAAAACTGTTTGGGCGTTGTAAATCTCTCCCTTTTTAACCATTGCCATAATTTCTTCTAGGGTAAAAAGTTTCATCTCTTGAATAAATTCCGTATCATCATAAACCTCATCGTCGCGATCATTTGAGATCCTCGAATCTAGCGCAAGAAAAATGTGACTAACCAGGGCATTACTCCCTGGAGAAGTAGCAAATTTACCCAATAAAATAAATCGTGTTGCATCAATATTCATCTCTTCTTTAAGTTCTCGCTTAGCTGCTTCTTTGGGAATTTCACCATCATCAACTTTTCCACCAGGAAGATCCCAGGAATACTTTTTATGTGGATAACGGAATTGGTAAATCAGGGGAATTTTTTTATCTTTTAAAACCGGAATTATCCCAACTGTTTTAACTCCCTTACCATAATAAGCATATTTAATTTCTTTTCCTCCTGGAGTGCGAACCAAGTCTTCGGTGAGATTTAAATATGGAGTCTTAAAAATCTCCCGGCTTTTGAGTGTCTTCCAATTTTGAATTTCTTTTTGATGATCATTCTTCATAATCGTATATTTCTATTATTGATTTTCATTATTTTTTATGTTAGAATACGGTGTTAATGCTCAACAAATCCTAGAAAAAACTACGAGAAAGGAGGCGAGTACCTTGCCAATTAAAGGAACAATTCTAGATTCTCTTTACGATCCGAAGGAAATCTTTGTTGAAGATGTTAAATTTCAACAGGACAAAAGGGAAAGGCCAGTTATTATAACAACCTGTCAAGTCCCAAAAACATATTATACAGCGCGACCCATCCCTTACGTCACAACCGAAAACTACATGCGTTGTTTTTCACAAATAAGCTATATTTTCTCACACCATATCCTGGTGCATGAGCTTATCCCAGTAGAACTTTCGGGGGACATCTTCGTCGAAGCTGTAATAAATTGGGAAGCGTACTACAGAAGTTTGTTAATAAAATTTCATGAACAGATCGATAAAGGTGTGCCGTTTGTGATACAAATAACATTAACAAATTTTAGGGAGATCCGGCGCTCTCAAAACTTCACACTTTTCACTTTTGTTATTGATAAAGGTGTTAAAGATGCCAGAAGTGCTATTAGTGGGAAGATGACGTTTGTCACCGAGAGATAATAAACCTGAACCATAGGACAGCGGATAATACTGCTGCCTTTTTATTTACTAAATTTTCATAATTCATAATTCAGAATTCTTTACACTTCAATAATCACCGGCAAAACCAATGGCCTTCGCTCTATTTTTGAATAAAGCTGCTGACCAATATCATCTCGCAACTTATTCCGAATGAATTTATGACTCTCAGAAGCAGTATTTTTATTGTTGGAAATAATCTCCTTAACTTTATTCCTAACCCCTTCAATCATTTCTTTGTTCCGATCAACATAAACAAAACCCCTGGAAATAATATCTGGACTGCTAACAAGATTACCCGATCTGTCTAATGTCACAACAATCACAACCATTCCCTCACTCGCCAAGGCTTTTCTGTCACGCAAAACAACGTTGCTAACATCTCCAACCCCAAGCCCATCAACCATCACATAATCCGTTTTAACTCTTTTTCGAGTAGGCTTTGCTCTATCTTTGGAAACTTCTATGATTTGACCATTACGGGCAACAACAATTTGTTCTTTTTTGTACCCCAATTGTTTTGCTATTCTCCCATGTGCCACCAAAAGAAAATGATTACCATGAATTGGCATAACAGACTTTGGTTTGGATAGCTGTATCATCATTTTTAACTCTTCGATTTTGGCATGACCACCAGAATGAATATCCATCATCTTATAATGCACGACCGAAGCACCTTCTTTATAAATAACATCTTTCAAATTTTGAACAGACCTCTCGTTACCAGGAATTACCGAAGAAGAAAAAACAAATGTATCTCCTCGCTTTATACGAATCTTGCGATGGTCACCATTAGCAATTCGCATCAAAGCAGCACCTTCTTCTCCCTGAGCGCCAGTACAAATAACCAAAATTTTGTCATCACGCAAACGGTTAATCTTAGAGCTATCAATGATTAATCCTCTTTGTATTTTTAAGTTCTTATGTTTTAAAGCAATTTCAAAGATTGTTCGCATACTTCTTCCTTCTACAACAATTTTTCTGTCATATTTTTGAGCTAGATTAATAAGCTCCTGCAAACGACTAACCAAAGAAGAAAAAGTTGCAACAATTAAGCGGCCTTTTGATTTCGCAAAAATCTTGCCTAGCTCATTTTCAATTCCTTTCTCAGACATTTGATAACCAGTACTTTCCGCATTAGTACTATCCGACATTAATAAGTCTATTCCCATTTCGCCAAATTTAGCAATTTTTGCTGCTTCAATTGGCTCTTCTCCAATCGGGCTAAAATCGAATTTAAAGTCTCCGGAGTGCAAAACATTTGCCGCAGGAGTTTTAATGAAAATGCCCAAACCATCTGGGATATTATGGTTAACATGGAAAAAATCTAAATCAAAGGCACCTAGATTTAAGTGACTTTCGCTATTAATTATTTTCGTATTTAATTTTGGTTTGTCGCGGTATTCAGAATGTCTTTTTTCGATAATTCCCTCAGTTAAACCAGTACAATAAATTGGAGGATTACCTAATTTGGAAGCAATATGCGAAATGGCACCGATGTGGTCAAGATGTCCATGAGTAATAATTATTCCTTTAATTTGTTTTTCTTTACCCTTGAGGCAATCAATATTGGGAATGATGTAATCAATGCCCGGCATATTTTCTTCTGGAAATTGCAGACCCATATCAACAATTACAATATCTCCTTTGTATTCAAAGATGGTCATATTCCGACCAACTTCTTCTAGCCCGCCTAAAGGAATTACTTTTAATTCACCAGTCGACCCAGAAGTTCTTTTTCTAAAATTTTTATACATATTTTTTATTAAAATTTATATTAAATATCTAAAACGCTTTCTTAAGTTTCAAATTAGCACTTTTTATTTTTTCTAAATGTTCCTTATCCGAAAAATGCTTCTTGGCATATTTCATAAGGTTCTTAATATCTTGGAGTTTGGCACCATGCTCCTTCATCCAATCATGCCACGGGAAAAGCCAAACATGAAAATGTGATGTTAAACTATTTTCTTCTTGAATGATGGTAACTTTCTCAATACCTAACACTTCTTTCATAATTTCCCTACTCCTTTTTAAAGTTTCATGAAAGTCTTTTACTTCATCATCATTAAATTCAAGAATTGAATGGATATGCCTCTTAGAAGCAATGATTAAAAATCCCTCGATTGGCCATTCAAAATCTTGTTCCACAACAAAATGATTGGTTTCTGCGATACGTTCAACTGGCAACTCAACTTCTTTGTTTTGAATTGCACAAGCAATACATTCAACGTTCTGTTCTTTTCCACTGATGTCTACAATTTTAGTCATTTTGATACATCACCTTTTTCACTTTTTATTAATTTCAAAAGTTTTGGAATTTTTTGAAAATCTTTTTCAATTGTAGGTCGCATGTCACCTCGATAAAGCCCTGCCGCCGGATGATACATCGGAAGATAAACTTGCGTGGTGTCTGAAACAGGACTTTTATAACGCTTCGCCTGGCCATGCACATCCGAAATCCTAAACCCCTCCGGCAAAAAACGCTCCATTGCATGCCGTCCCAAGGGCACAATTAATTTCGGCTTAATGATTTCAATTTGTTTCGTAAGCCACGGCCAGCAAGCTTCGGCTTCTTCTGGCAAAGGATCTCGATTGTTCGGTGGACGACATTTAACAATATTCGCAATATAAACCGTCTCGCGCTTAAGGTTGATTATTTGTAATAATTGATCTAAAAATTTACCCGCTGCACCCACAAATGGTCGGCCCTGCTTATCTTCATGCGCCCCTGGTCCTTCTCCGACAAACATAACTTCCGCTTTGGGATCTCCTTCACCCGGCACAACATTGATACGAGTCTTAGCTAAATCGCATTTATCACATTGCTTCACTTTTTGATTAAATTCAGCAAAGTCGGTCATAGAAATAAATATTTATTTAATCAATTTATCGTTTCATTAAAGCTTCCGTCTCAAATCCATCTTGAAGATAATTAACACGATAAAATAAATCCTGATTAATATTTTTTGTTTTAAATAAATTAAACAAAAATGATTGGTTGTTGTTTTTAATCAAAGCTGTTTCCTGATCGAATAAATCCAAAAGTGTTGCTAAAAATATTCCCCCATTAAGATAACCCACGGATATACACTTGTCATTACTTTTACTTTTTTCCAAGAAGTTATCGGATTTATTTTTAGTAAATGTTTTTTTATCACCATCAAGAGTTTTCTCTAATCCGGTTTTATTTGAGGTGATAAATAATTTGCCACGATCAAATGCATAAAATAATCCAAGATTTTTGAAAGCATCAAGCTCTCTAGTTTCAATTGAATTTATTTCTCCAGATTTAAACCGGAAATCATCTTTAACAACCTCTGATGCTTTGGTACCATCTGGCAATAAGAAATTGGAAATTTTTGAGCTAAGAGATATATTTGCTAAAACTTGAACTTCTTTTTCCATTTCAAGCATTTGATTTTTGGCAGAAGCAAGATCTTTTATGTTCAAGATTAACCCTGGATAGAAAGCCTTATTTTCTTCAAGAACCAATAAGGCTGATTCATTATTAAATAGATCACTTAGATTATTTTGAATATTGTTTTCAAAATAGCTTAAAATAATGTTTTGCTGCTCAGAGATAGAATTATTATTATTTCCCTCAAAGAGTTTTTTAAGATTATATTCCAGATCGCCTTGTAGCATAAAGAAAATGGCATCTTCTGGAATTTCATTAATCAAATCGAGCGTGGAATCAGTGATATTTTTAACAGCTTCTTCTGAATAATTATCATCCATGTAAACAAAAGATTTTATCTGAATGCTGTCCTCCTCTTGATGCACCCAAATCCCTCCACCTTTTACACGATTCAATAGAGAGTAATTAAACAACCAACCAAATTTTTCTTGAATGCTAGAACTAACATCAAAATATTCACTTAAATAAATATTGTTAAAATATACGAACAAGTCATTATCGAAACCTTTCTTGCTAATATATTCAAAGTCTGGATTATTTGGCAAAGAATCCCGAATGCCACTATAACACTCAATAGCTGTTTTAATTACACTTGCATTATTCGAAACAATCAAATTATTATCTTCAATAAAATAATAAAATGAAACTTCCGGATATTGCTTCAATCTAACTTCATGAATGTTTTTTTCTTCTTCTTTTTCTCCTTGGAACGCTCTTGAAATAAGATTCAAAGCCTTAACTTTATTTTCTAGTGGGATGGCAAGCATAATCCCGTTTGGCTCAGAGTCCTTATGAAGGTTAACTACACCCAGCGAAATTTTATCTCCAATAATATCTTTGATTTCGCCTTGGTAGTCAAATTGAGCAAATCTAGCAAAAGGGCTTAAACCTTGGTCAGTTTGTTTTTTATCTTCTAAATTAGAGATTAGATCTTCTAAATCAATCAAACTATTGGAATCAAAGTCAGCTCTAATTGTTGTATACACTAATGTTTCTTTTGGAAAAAATTTAACTGCTCCGACATCATCTTTAAGAAAAAAAGTGGCTAAGATTACGATCACTCCTACTAATAACAAGAATAAAGGTACCAAGACCACAAAAAGACGTCTGGCTATACCAGAAAACCTTTTTGCTTTATATTCTTGGGTAACCTCGTTCATTACTCATTTAAAAACATATTGGTTGTCGCTATCTAACTAATCTTATTTCTTATCCTTACCCTTGTCTTTACTCTCTGCTACTCTTTTTGAAAGATTGATTCGACCCTTATCATCAATTTCAAGCACTATCACTTTAACTTTGTCACCCTCTTTGAGAACATCAGTTACTTTTTCAACTCGGTGGTCAGCTAGTTCGGAAATATGAACCAAGCCTTCTTTCCCAGGTAAAACCTCAACAAAAGCGCCAAAGTCCATTATTCTTGTAACTTTACCATCAAACATTTCGCCAGGTTCAACTTCACGAACAAGATCATTAACCCATTTAAGTGCCTTGTCGCAAGCCTTGGTATCTGGAGAACTGATTGTAACCAATCCATCATCATCAATATTAATATCAACGCCTGTTTCATCAATAATTTTATTAATTGTCTCTCCGCCTTTGCCGATGACATCTTTAATTTTTTCAGTTTTGATTTGCAAGGAGACAACCTTGGGTGCGTATTCTGAAAGCTCAGCGCGTGATTCTGGAATCACAGCCATGATTTTTTCTCGAATAGAAGCGCGATCTTCTTTTGATCTTTTTAACACCTCGCCAATCAAATCAAAGCTGATTCCATTGATCTTAAGATCGAATTGAATCGCAGTGATACCATCTTCTGTACCCGCAACTTTGAAATCCATATCGCCTGCGTGATCTTCAATCCCCTGAATGTCGCTTAAGATTTTATCAGATCCTTTTCCGTCCGTAACAAGCCCCATTGCAATTCCGGAAACTGGTTTAATTTTTACTCCAGCATCCATTAAAGACAAAGAGGTCCCGCAAACAGAAGCCATTGAGCTGGATCCATTCGAAGATAGAACCTCCGAAACAACTCGAATAGTATAAGGAAATTTTTCTTTATCTGGAATCAAAGAATCAAAAGTTTTCTCAACCAAGTTCCCATGTCCAATATCACGTCTCCCTGGACCTCTTAATGGAGCGACTTCGCCTACGCTAAATGGCGGGAAGTTATAGTGATGCAGAAAGCGTTTTTTGTCATCAATATCCATATCATCAATAATTTGTTCGTCTCCAATGGAACCTAAGGTTGTGATTGAAAGTGCTTGGGTTTGGCCTCTTGTGAATAATCCAGAGCCGTGGGTGCGTGGCAAAAGACCAGCTTCACAGGTAATCGGACGAATTTCATTTAGCTTACGACCGTCAGGTCTGATTTCTTCTTTCAGAATTTTTTCTCTTACTTTTTCACTGAAAGCATTGTCAATTGTTTCAGCTAAAGCCGATGAACTTACCTCGTCATTTTCTTTATATTGTTCTAAAACTTTGGTTTTAACTTCTTCAAGCTTTTGATTACGGAAATCTCGGTCATCAGATGCAATGACTTCGTTTAGATCACCATCAATTGCTTTTTCGACTTCTGCTGTAATTTTATCATCTAATTTAGCTGTTACTAACTTATCTTCTGGAAATTTTTGAGCGAATTTTTTAAGTTGTTCTTGTAATTCCAAAATTGGTTGCAAAGCTTTATGACCAAATTCAATTGCCTCTAGAATTTTTTCTTCAGAAACTTCTTTGGAAGAAGCTTCGACCATCAAAACTTTTTCTTTTGTTCCCGCAATTGTTAAATCCAACTCGCCTTCTTTGGCTTGCTCATAAGTTGGATTAACAATAAATTTATCATCCACAAGGCCAACTCTTACTGCACCAACAGGTCCATTGAAAGGCACCCCAGCAAGAACTAATGCTGCAGAAGCAGCGTTAATCGCAAAAGAGGCTGGATCGTTTTCCAAGTCTGCTGAAAGCACCGTAATTATAACTTGGATATCATTTCTTAAATACTTATTAAAAAGCGGACGCAATGGTCTATCAACCAAACGTCCGGTTATAACGGCCTTCTCGCTAGGCCTACCTTCTCGTTTAATAAAACGACTACCTTTAATTTTACCAGAGGCGTACATCTTTTCTTCGTAATCAATCATAAGCGGGAAAAAATCAATGTCTCCCCTGATTGATTTAGAGATCACCGCTGTTGCTAAAATGACGGTATCTCCGTAACGAACTGTAGCTGCACCATCTGCTTGCTCAGCTAATTTGCCAAGCTCAAAACTTAATTCTTTTCCCCCAACTTCTGTCTGAAGTTTTTTGTTTTCCATAACAAAAATCCTTTCCGCGCCATGTACCGCATGGTACATAGGCTTCGTGCTCTGCAGACTATCGATTACAACAGTTTAGCTGTAACCTCTAAGCCTGCAGATCACAAAATTAATTGATAATTAATAATTGATAATTTCTGCCTGCCGGCAGGCAGGGATAATTATTCCTATTTTCTTAACTTTAATTTCTTTACAATACTCCCATAGCGTTTTTTATCTTCTCGAATCAGATAATCCAGTAATTTCCTGCGTTCATTGACCATTCCCAAAAGCCCTAAACGAGAATGATGATCTTTGCGGTGGTCTTGAAGGTGGTCACTTAATTGCTTGATTTGCTCAGTTAATAATGCGACTTGGACCTCCGGAGAACCCGTATCTTTGCTTTTAAGGTGATATTTCGCAATAATTTTACCTTTTTCTGCTTTAGTTAACATTTTTGTCCTTTCTTAGTTTATCGTTAGGGATATTGAATAATAAAAAGCAGGTTCCCTTGCCGTGTACCGCACTCGCTTCGCTTCGCTTGTCGAAGCGGGTGGTGTATGGCCTGCAATTAGGATTTTAGCATATTTTTAGCAGTCAATCAATAAAATTTTTACAGGGGCAAGCTTTTGATTTTGGACTGGTGCCCTCACTAGGACTTGAACCTAGAACCAATTGCTTAAGAGGCAACTGCTCTACCAATTGAGCTATAAGGGCGAAATTAATGGTTAATGGATAATTGTTAATGCTTGCCCGCCTCTGGCGGGGTTAATTGAAGTTCGATAATTATTCATTAGCCATTAATCATTCTTCATTAACTCTGGTGCCCCCGACAGGATTCGAACCTATGACCTTTGGTTTAGAAAACCACTGCTCTATCCAACTGAGCTACGGGGGCAAAATTAATGGTTAATGGATAATTGTTAATGATTAATTAAAGCTATAAATTGTTCATTGCTCATTAATCATTAGACATTATTTTTTGGGGTGACCGGAGGGATTTGCCCCGCCACAAGGGCGGGGCACCACGCCGAATGGCGTGGTGAACTATATTACCTTTTCTTTTTTCAAAATATCTCTAATTTGTTGTTTTAGTAACTTTATCCTAATACTTGTTTTTAAAAATTTCTCTCTCCGCAGAGCATCTGATTTTAAAAGATAAATTTCGTAATGAATTAATTTTAATGGTCTTCTAAAACGAGTTGATTTAACTTTGCCCAACTGGTGGTCTCTAATTCTTTTTCGTAAATATTCCGTAAATCCCTTGTAAAGTTGTTTGTTTTTTAAAAGTAAAATGTAAACATAATACATAGTGGTCCCTGTTAATTTTTTGAAATTGGGGTGACCGGAGGGATTTGAACCCTCGACCTCCAGAGCCACAATCTGGTGCTCTAACCAGCTGAGCTACGGCCACCATAGGATTAATGGTTAATGGATAATTGTTAATGCTTGCCCGCTTTTGGCGGGGTTAATTAAAACTCGATAACTATTCATTAGCCATTAATCATTATTCATTAACCCTGGTGCCCCCGGCAGGAGTCGCCACGCCATGCGGCGGGGCGCCACGCCGAATGGCGTGGCGAACATTTCCTACACCAATGGTGCTCCCGCTAGGATTCGAACCTAGAATACGAAGTCCGAAGCTTCGCGTGATATCCATTTCACTACGAGAGCAAAAATTAACTATTACATAATCATTCTAACAGATTTGGAGAGTAAATAAAATAACAGCTTTTTAAAACTGTTATTTTATTTTTAGCTAACAAATCAGTTTTAGAATTTCTGTGAAAGATCATGGAACAAAGGCATTTCCCAATACTCACCTTGTAAAGCCTTAACCAATCCCATAATTGCGAGGACCAAGATAACTAGCCCGACAATTGGAGCAATAATCCAACCTAAAAATGGGATAACTCCAATAATTGAAACTATAAATCCAGCAATAAACAAAGCTAATCCTTGTTTTGCATGTGCTTGAGCAAAAGGACTATCTTTTTTTGCTAACAAGGGAATCAAACAAAGGATTCCAATATAAGCAATTGCTGCTATCACTTTGTTTTCTTCAACATCTTTAGGATCAAACCCAGATGTTTTTGGTGTTTCTTCTACCATTTTTTACTCCTCCGCCCGGTACTGAATGGTACGGGGCTTTTTTAATTAATATTAATTACATTCAAAGTATAACTCACCACTCCTCACCCGTCAAACATCTTCCATCTAATATCTCACATCTGCTTTCTGATTTCTGTCATTTACACTACATCATCCCTGGCATTCCCATTCCTCCAGGCATTCCTCCTGCTGCTGGCGGAGCGATTGGATCAGCGCCTTTTCCCTCTGGTTTATCTGTTACAACAACTTCTGTAGTTAAAAACATTGAGGCAACTGAGGCAGCGTTCTGCAAAGCAGCACGAGTGACTTTCATTGGGTCAATAATTCCTGCTGCTATCATATCAACAAATTTATAATTCTTAGCATCATATCCAATATTTATATTTTTCTGTTTTTTCTGTTGATTGATAATCTCATAAAGAATCAAAGATCCATCCTTACCTGCATTTTGAGCAATTTGTTTTAGTGGCACCAAAACTGCTCTATCAACTATGCCTTCTCCAGCAGTAACACCATCTAACACACCTTGATCAGAATCTTTGGTTTCAATTAATCTGGCGAAAATATCCGCAGCAGCAGCTAGAGCAATTCCTCCGCCGGCAACGATTCCTTCTTCTTTGGCAGCACGAGTTGCGGCAAGCGCATCTTCAATGCGGTGTTTTTTCTCTTTGATTTCTGTTTCAGTCGCTGCCCCAACTTTTAGAACTGCAACCCCGCCAGCCAATTTTGCCAAACGTTCTTGAAATTTTTCTCTATCATAATCAGAGTCAGCTTTTTCAATCGCAGATTTAATTAAGGCAACACGCTCATCAATTATACTTTTATCCCCTTTGCCTTCAACAACCGTTGTATTATCCTTAGTAGCAATAATTTTATGCGCACTGCCAAGCATATCGATTTCTGCATTTTCTAATTTAATTCCAAGTTCTTCTGAGATGATTTTCGCACCAGTTACAACTGCAACATCTTCTAACATTGCTTTTTGATTATCACCAAAACCAGGAGCTTTGATAGCGAGAACATTAAACACTCCACGCAATTTATTCACAACCAAAGTTGCCAAAGCTTCACCTTCAATATCCTCCGCAATAATAACAAGATCCTTTTTGCCTGCTTGGCTTAACTTTTCAATCAAAGGAAGAATATCGTTAACAGCAGAAATTTTCTTATCAGTGATAAGAACCATCGGATCTTTCCATTCCGCTTCCATCCGATCGGTATTGGTTACCATGTAAGGAGAAACATAGCCTTGATCAAATTGCATTCCTTCAACCACTTCCAAATCCATTCCAATTGTTTGAGATTCTTCTACAGTGATCACTCCTTCGTCCCCAGCTTTTTCCATAGCATCAGCAATGATTTCTCCAATTTCTTTATCATTAGCAGAAATCGAAGCGACTTGAGCAATTTCTTCTTTTGTGGAAACTAGTTTCTTATTTTTTTCTAAGACTTTAATAATTGCTGCCACTCTTAAGTCAATACCTGTTTTAATCTCAATAGGGTTTACTCCTGATTCAACTAATTTTAAACCTTCTGTGATCATCGCTTGGGCCAAAATGGTTGCCGTTGTTGTCCCGTCACCTGCCACATCATTTGTTTTTGAAGCCGCCTCTTTAATCAAAGACGCGCCAATGTTTTCAAATTTATTTTTTAATTCAATATCTTCCGCAACTGTTACTCCATCTTTAGTTATTACAGGGCTACCAAAACCTTGATCCAAAACAACATTTCTTCCCTTAGGACCAAGAGTGACTTTAACTGCACTAGCTAAGACATCTACACCTTTTTTCAAAGTTTGACGCGCTGTACTTTTAAATTTAATATCTTTTGACATAGGAATAATGGTTAATGATTAATATTTTATTGTCATCCCGAACTCGTTTCGGGATCTCATCATAAAACAAGCCATGAGACCCTGAAACAAGTTCAGGGTGACATTTTAATTATTACTCTAACACTGCAAGGATGTCATCCTCACTGACGACAAGCATTTCTTCACCGTCGATTTTAATTTCAGACGGACCGTATTGAGAGAATAAAACCTTATCTCCATTTTTTACTGCTAACTCACATTTTTTACCATTTTTAATTTTGCCAGGGCCAACAGCAATCACAGTTCCCTGCTCTGGTTTTTCTTTTTCAATAGTACCAGGAAGAATAATTCCTGATTCTGTTTTTTCTTCCTGAGAATCTGGCTTGATTACAACGCGCGCCCCCAAGGGTTTGATTTTCATACTTACCTCCTCATTAATTTATTTAATTATAGTTAATTTTAACTGTTTATAGCCATATGTCAAGATTTAGTCGGATCTTTTAAAGCTAATCCAATTAAAATCCAAGTTAAGAAAAACCCGATCATTGAAGTTAACAAATAATGGTCGAATAGACCTGCAAAAAATAATACAAAAAGAGAAATGAAGGAAGCAAAAAATAACAGATTCTTATTAAGTGTTTTCTGTTTTATTCTTTGAAATAATTCTTTAAACATAAAAAATACGAAAAAGAGCATAGCAATGAGACCGAAAATTCCTGTTTCTATAAAAATTAACAAAGGAATATTATGAACAGGTTGATAAAGAGAACCTTTTTGTGAATCATCAATTTCGACATAAACCCCACGCACATAATTACCCATCCCAACCCCCTTTAGCCAATAGCTACTAGCAAGTTTTTCTGTTTCTGCTAAATAATCATAACGCGATTTAGAAACTTGTTCTGTATACAAAGGTCTTTCGGAAATTACTTCTAGAGAAAAACGAGATCTAATTGCATTTGGAAACAATAACACGCTCAATAACAAACAAAAGATTAATAGTAAATTAAATTGCAATAATTTCTTTCTTGATTTTGTTTTCAACGTCTTTTTGAAACGAAGAACTAAAATTACAATGGATTCAAAAAATAATATAACAGCAATCGCAAACCAAGCTGAACGCGAAAATGAAAATAATAGGCCAAAATAAAGCAATAAAAAAGCAAGGATAAATAATAGAAATTCTATTGTAATTTTAAATTTACCAACCCTTTTTCCCCAATTTAAATACCAAGTGGTAAGAAAAATCAAACCGACCGCAACTACCCCACCAAAAATATTTGGATGACCGAGATTCCCATACGCCCTCAAAAATCGATTACCAATCCATTCAACCGTCGCAATATAAAACTCACTTGAATTTAAAACAGGTTCACCAATTAAAAAAACAAGTCCGATTTCACTTTGGATCGCAACCTGAATAATCCCTAGTAACGCCTCCAAAGCAATAAAAATAATCATTAACATCTGCCAAAAAGTATTTCGAAGTTTTAGATTAAGAATAATTAAATAACAAAAAAAGCCCAGGACAAATTGAAATAAGAAGAATAAAGAGATAAATTGATTTAATCCCAACAAACCAGTTACCAAAATTAAAGTAAAAGATATCCCGGACAGAATTAAAAACCAGGTCGGACCAAAATCAATTTTTTCCTTTGTTTTGATTTTATAAAAAAACAATCCAAAAAAGTACAGTACAACAATAAAGTAGAAAGGATAAAGCGAGAAGGATTGATATTCAATCAGATGATCATTCCAAAAAGTTTCTTTTAAAACCAAGCGATCTTGTAAAAATAAAAAAGTAATAAAAAAAACCGTTAAAAGTTTCCAGAGATTACTTTTCAAAAATGAAATTATTTTTGACATAAAATGCGTTTTTTAAATAATTTTTAATTGCTCAATTCTTTTCTCAAATTCATCTCTATATAATTTCCGACGATCAATTGGATGATATTTCAACATTTGGTTATTCATCACCATGTCCTTCTCTTTATAATGCTTGCCTGTAATTGATTTTACCCTTTCCAAACGCTTGAGTTGAATATATTTTCCCAGTTGATTAAAAATAAAACCCAGCCCCAGTCTCAAAATAAACTCATCAATTTTTTTCAAAAAAACTATGGATGAATTTAGTTTCTTTATTTCCGCAGAACGGTCAAAGTATTTTGGATAGGCAGGGATTAATTCTTGAACCCAAGAATTGTTTTTTTGAAATTTCTGATAAACTCCTTCATCAAAAACAGGAATAATTTGAGCAGACCAATAAGCTAAATGAATATCATATGGATATTTCGCGATCGGCTTAAGATCAAGATTATCCTCAGAAATGAAAAAACTTAGGCAAACTCTTTTGGCCGATTTATCACCATGTCGTCTTAAACGTAAGACACTAAGCCCGATGAAAGCAACTCCCTTCACAAACCAGATATATTTTTTATCAGTTATGATTAAAAAATCAATGTCACTGTTTTGATTAACATTGTTTATTGCTAAATTATTACAAATTCCAATGAATCGCAAAAAAGGAATCATGCTTAGAAAAAAAGCGACTTTTCTAGCAAGTTTGGAGTGATTGATTGCATAATTACTATATCGATCAAGACGTGATTTAGCTAAATCATCTTCTTGAAACAAAAAATAAAAACCTTTTTCTTCTCTAACCTTTTTTTCCGTAATTAATGTATTCAATTCTTTTTCAATATCCAAAAGATTGGCCTTATATTTAAAAAGATTGTGTTTAATTTCAATCAACGTCAAGGGATAAGGATTGCCTAAAGAATCAAAATAAGCCAGGGTTGCGAGAATCGCCTGACGCAAATTTAATTTTTGGAATGTTTTTTCGGCAACAATCATGGGAGAATTATATAATGTGAAAAGAAGGGAGGGGAATTTTCCCATTCTACCTTCCTCCTACCTCCTACTACATTATTTATTATACCACAGCCCGATTCAAAAAAACCGCTTTTTATGTTAAGTTTAATATGCAACATAACACTTGTCATATATTATATACCCTATGCGAGTTCTAAGTGGCATAAAACCAAGTGGTCGCCCCCATCTCGGAAATTATCTGGGCGCGATGAAGTATCATATTGAAATGCAAGAAAAATATGATGAGCTTTTCTTTTTTATTGCAAATTACCATGCCCTGACCACTTTAAAAGACCCAAAGCTCCTAGAAGAATACACCAAGGGAGTTGTTTTGGATTATCTTGCTCTTGGGTTAGATCCAAAAAAATGTATTATTTTCAAACAATCCGATGTCCCAGAAGTAACCGAACTCGCTTGGATTTTTTCCTGCATTACCCCCATTCCTTGGTTAGAACGTGCGCATGCGTACAAAGACGCACTTGCCAAAGGCAAAAAAAATGTTAACCATGGTTTATTTGCCTATCCAGTTTTAATGGCAGCAGATATTTTAATTTACCAAAGCAACCTTGTTCCAGTTGGCAAAGATCAAATTCAACATGTTGAGATCGCTCGTGAAATTGCCAGGGCTTTTAATAAAACTTATGGGAAAATTTTTATTGAGCCAAAAGAAGAGATCAACAAAGAGACTCAAACCGTAATCGGGACTGACGGACGAAAAATGAGTAAGTCTTATAATAATATTATTGGAATTTTTGAAGAGCCTAAGGAAATGGAAAAAAAGATTATGAGCATGATTACGGATCCAAAACGAATTAAAATAACCGATCCCGGTCATCCTGATCAATGTAATGTTTTTCAGTTGCACAAGATTTTTACACCCAATCAAATCGAAGATATTCGCGATCAATGTGAAAATGCTAAGCGAGGATGTGTTGATTGTAAAAAAATCCTCGCAGATTCAATTATTAAACATTTTGAACCAGCTCGAAAAAAACGGAAAGAGTTAGAAAAGAAAGAAGGATTAGTAGATGAAGTTTTGATTGAGGGAGGAAAAAAGGCAAGATTAGTTGCGCAGAAAACAATGGATGATGTGAGAAAGAAAGTTGGAGTTAATCAATAGTCGGAAAATTGTCTTTAGAAATAAAGTTTTTTATTAAGCTTTATTTTTTATTTGACTTTATTCCAAGATATGCTAAGCTATAAGTGCCTTAATTAAGGTAACAGTATCGAGAAGTACATTAAGAAAATATAAAGATCCCCAAAAAGGTACGTTATAGGGTCCCCCCCGGCCCAGCCATAACGTACCCGCTATCATAATTTATTTTTATCATAAGATTTTATCCGACATCCAATAACTTACAACAAGGAGGTAAAAATCTTAATTAGGAAGATTGTAAATAGGGGATCATAACTAAAACGGCAAAAAACGGGGAGAAAGGATATGTGTGAAACACAAGGACAAAGGACGGATACAGGTATACCACCCCAACTAGACCAACCAGTCTTCAAAGAAATAACATCAAGGGCTAATGGTAAGGGTTGGTTGTTTATTTCGGCAGGTCCAGGATGTCCGCGAAACACATTCGTCATTCAACCAATGGCGAAAAAGGACAGTACTGAAGAAAGGATTATTGGCGAAGCTATTTTCTGTACAGACGCCGATCATCCCATGTCGAAACAATGGGTAATTGCACTATTCGATAAAAACAGCAGGGATAGGATCGACCCTCTTACGGGCGAACCTATAACAGACGAAAAGTATAACTATTTGGCTACCGTCTTAACTCCTTATGGAGAACACCTGCGAAAGCGATGCGGCTTTTACCCCATTTTCAACGGGTCACTTAACACCTGACTATCCGAAGACGGTAAACCCGTCTAACCCAATGTCTCCTTTCTAAGAAGCAACTAAACCCCGGATGTTTACATCTACATCCGGGGTTGAATTTTGTCTAAAAATCTTCAATCTGCTAAAATAAGGATGAAAAACTAACCCCATACCATTCAGTATGGGGCGCAGGAATTCTGGGAAAGGGGGTTATAATTTTAGTTAGATTAAACCTCTGGTTTTTTGGTTATGTTAATTAACACGGAAGGATGCCTGAGTGGCTTAAAGGGCTCGCCTGGAAAGCGGGTGTACCTTTACGGGTACCGAGAGTTCGAATCTCTCTCCTTCCGCCAATTTATTTAAAGAGTTCGCCACGCCATAAAGGCGTGGCGCCCCGTCGCATGACGGGGCGAATCCCGACCTTTCCGCCAATTTACAATTTCAGAAGGATGCATGGTAGTATAGGTCATGTGACACCATTTGAAAGGTATTCTGAACTGTCTTTAAAAAAGCCGATAGCTTTTATTAGAAAGTTCCGCACTGATTTGTTGCACATCTTATGGACTCAGTCAGTTGTTTTTGTATTTTATTGAAATATGGTATACTATTTAGGTAAAAGTTATAAAAAATATATGTTAAATAACAATTTACATAATCATAATCATATGAAAAATATAATAAAAAGTCTCTTGATAATCCCCCTATCGTTCATTGCGTTTCTTTTTATATCCACTCCTTCTACACATGCGGATTTTACAACGGTAGATAGTACAAATCCTGCACATGTCGCAACGCTGGGTATTCCGCAGGCGGAAATCGAAGGTCTGGAAGTTCTTTGGGACGCGAATGGGGCAAACTGGACCAACAACACGAACTGGGACACGCTTACAGATGCAAATACTTGGCATGGAATTACAGTAGTCGGAGGTAGAGTGACTGAAATTCGTATTTTAGATAATAATGGGATAGGCGATATTTCCGCATTTAACATTTCTGATTTTAGTGATTTGTATTGGTTTCAACTCCTTGGAAACCAATTCAGCGGCAATCTATCGAGCTGGAATATTTCCGAATTAACGGAGTTGAATCGTTTTCTTATCAATGAAAACCAATTCAGTGGACCAACAGTAGACCCAAACGGATTTACAGGGATGTATTATATTCAAGATAACAACTATGTTTTTTCTGACATTGAGCCAAACTTGGTGAATATAGGAGCCACAAGCGAAGTGTTTAGACCCCAGAAGGATGTTGATACTGCACGATCGGTTATTGTCGCCGCCGGAGAAACTATAACTATCACGCCGTCTGTCGCTGTGAACCCAAGTGGAAATGACCGGTACCAGTGGTCTGAAGGTGGCACAGAAATTACCGGAGCTACAGACAGGGTGTACACCAAAGCCGGAGCTTCATTAGCGGATGCTGGGGTCTATACTTATGAAGTTTCCAATATCAATACCTTTGCTAACCTTCACAGGCTTGTACTTGATTCCAACCCGATTACTGTGACAGTTTATGAGCTTACCTATAGCACTTCCACCTTTACGGAAGCCGCAGCCAATGACGGATCAATTGAAACAACGGTCAATATCACTCTCGATGGAGATACCTTTGCAACCGTCGGAGAATTAAACGGAACACACTTTACCGCCAACAATGTACCGGCAGGACTCACCGCAGAAATTACAACTGTTTCCACAACAGAAGCAACACTGACTCTTACCGGAAACGCGACAGCACACGCAGACGCAGACGATATTGCAGACCTTGAGATTATCTGGGCGGATGCCGCGTTTACTAACATAACAGGTAGTACCAAGAGTGACTTTGTGGTGGACTTCAAAGATAATTCCCTTGTAGAACTCTCAGCAGACTCAGCAGACGCAGAGGCTACAGGAGGAAATCTACCTGTGATTCTCGTTAACGGTACGGTGATTAACGCGACAACCGTAGATATTGCAGATGCCGGAACCGGAACAGCCACCAGCGGAACA
>SDBS01000344.1_pt1 | contig 43609 bp, 33 predicted proteins | sample 2277091 | NCBI WGS metagenome assembly SDBS01 (sample SAMN10404972, study PRJNA504765) | marine sediment metagenome | isolation source: marine sediment core GS10_PC15, 163 cmbsf | place: Arctic Ocean: Southern Knipovich Ridge | collected 2010
ATAACGATTTTTTCCATCAATGTCAACCATATAGGTAGCCCAGTTGAGCTGGCGGATGGCATTATCTTTCCAGGTGTTATCGCCGGTCAGTTTAGCATATAAAAGTTCAATCGAAGCTTGCCGGGAGCTATGACTATTGCCTGGCACCTCATAGGCGGTTTGTTCATTTACGACGATCACGCCATACTGTTCCCATTCCCTGTTGCCGAGCCTCTGATAAACCCAATCAAGAATTCCCCTCACCTGAATTTGCCATTCGGGAAAGAGCTCCCGGTTTTCCAAAATATATTGAGCGAAGGTTACTGCATTTATCTGAGTGTCAGACCAGCCATGGACGTCTTCGAAGAAAGGTCCCCATTTATTGGTCTTCAATGGATAGTTTTTCATCCAGTCGAGAAAATTATCAATCGCGCTCTTGTAATCAACCAGGTTTCCCTTGTTCATTTTGATCAACTCAGTAAACAGGCGCATTATTCCCGTCCAGTTTGTAGTATAGGAAGAATATCCCTGCACCTTATCAGATCTCGAATCATATAATTTACCGATCTCGCCTGTTCTGGCATGTACCTTAAAAGGCAGTGGGGAGTTATCGTTGTCTCCCATTTTTACATTTATGGCAAGTGTACTGGCAATCTGTATAGCGGCATCAAGGTAATTTTTTATTCCTGTTATTTTATAAAGGGTGATAAGCTCTATACCCAAAGAACCTGCTTTATCAGGCTGGGTATAGCCCTTACCAAGGATCATATCTCCATCATAAATCCCGGAATAAATATATGTATTATACGGGTATGGAATACCCGGCCATTTACAATCTGGTCCTGAAAGGGAATGGGTAAGATAATAATCGGCCATGAATTTCATATTCTCCAATATCCTATGATTACCCGTGTAGGCATAGAGCAATGCCCAGGAAGATAAAGCCATCTGTATCTGATCCCCACCAATACCACGGTGGTCATTAACATGCTCCTTCCAGACCTGGTGGTTCATATGATAGGGCACTCCGTTCATGTCGAGGCGCATGGTATCCCAGAAATTCCATACAAGATTGATGATATGATTGTAAGACCTTCCCGGATCTTCAGAATACCAGGGAATAATGTGTCCATCCTTATCAACTTCAATATCGTGGTAAATGATTTGCTGTGCAGGCAATTTAACGGAAAGCAGGATAACTGAAATTAGAAGGAGACCGTTTATGCAGAACCTATTTATTACATGACTTTTATAAAACATAAGAAAAAATTTACTGTACTGTGAATATTATATGTTACATGACTTTCTTAATATGAGTTGACAGCTCAGTTGCTTTTGAAAATTTTAATGTATGGCTTCTGGATGATGCGGGGTTTGGGCTTTACAACGGCGATGCTGATCTCATCAAGTACCTCAGAGGCTGTTGTTATGCCCTGCAAAGCTTCAACAAGTACCTTGTTCTCAGGGTCGAAGACGCACATACCAGCTATTTCTGGAACAACCACCCTGTCTTTAAATGCTTCAATTTCTGCTTTATAAAGCAAGGCTGGTTGTCCGGTGGAGTATTCATCCTCGGTATTGGTCTCAGGGTTAAACTCCATGTAGGTCTCATTGAAATCACCGGACAGGTTATATTCTATCCAGATTATCCATTTGCTGCCGGGCTTCACCCTTACCCTCGTCCTGAAATATCCCGGCAAAGGCGTGGCACCGGTGGTAATTAATTCATCCCCGGCCATTCCAGCCCCGGTGGATCTATTCTCTTTTTCAGCCCTGTTTATTTCAGACCACAATGGCAGGGCAACCGGGACATCTGCTTTGCCTTCCCAGTCCCCCGTGGCTACCCGCCTGGTAGCATAAGCTGTATATGTTTGTCCATTATCAGGATCTTCCAGCCAGATGGCGAATGTCGGGGATTCTCCAAAGACCGATTGCTGTACCAGTTCTTCATTGATATGTATCAGGAATTCTATCTCGGTTTTGTTCCAGGTCCGGGAGAAGGCAAAAAAGACCAGGCCGCCTATGATTATTCCGGCGGATATCAAACCCCATTTTAATATAGATTTCATGGATGGATCCTTACAGGTTACATGCTCTCGTTCACTTCAAATCCTTTTCGATAATTCTGCCGGGACAGGGACAGGGCCTCATTGTCATTCGTTATGACCTCATATTCAGGAGAATATGTCAATTGCTTATTGCCCATGCGGTAGGAAAGATTGGCCAGGTGTATCAGGACAGAGCTGTTATGTCCCTGGACAATGTTACCATTGGGCTCATTCCTGGACCGTACGCAATCGAGGAAGTTCTTAATATGGGCTTCCAGTGGGTAATATCCCGGTTCCTGGGCCACAATCTGCCCGTCTTTATCGAATACCTGCCATCCACCTCCCATACGGCCCACATACATCATCCTTTTTGTTCCCAGGATCTCTATCCTGGTTGCATTTTGCATCCATTCGGGAAAATCATCACTGAAGCGGATCTCCGGACCCGATTTTTTCATATAGGGTGTGCATTGACCTGTTTCCAGGGTTAATGTAAAATTTCCATAATCAAAAGTAGCCATCTGGTAATCAGGCACATCTCTTTCATCGTTGAAGAAATACCTTCCCCCTGAACAAAAAACTGATTTGGGGAACCCCGGATCATCCAGCACCAAACGTGCCATGTCAAGCTGGTGTATAATCCCCCCGGCCATGACATGGCCTCCGGCATAATCCCAGTAATAGCCCCAGGATTTATTGCGTGATACAGAGTAGGGTACTTTTGGAGCGGGACCTAACCACATATCCCAGTCTATGGTGTCGGGAGCTTTGGCCTCCTCTTTTTCGACAAATGGGACGGGACCGTCTAAAAGTTCCTTTATATGAACAGAAATGAGATCACCAAGCTCTCCACTTTTGATATAATCCCGGGCCTTATAGGCATAATCTGAGCTTCTGTTCTGTGTACCGCATTGTACAACACGGTTGTACTTCCTGGCCAATTCTATCATTTGCTGTCCTTCTTCGATCGTATGGGAAATACACTTCTCCACATAGACATCCTTCCCGGCCTGGCATGCCCACATGGTCGCCAGTCCATGCCAGTGCTCAGGGGTGGCAATAAACACCGCATCTACTTCCTTATCGTCGAATACCGTCCGCATATCACGGACGCGAAGGGGATTACTGCCCTGGATCTTTCCAACCTCTGTTATACCATATTCTCCTCTTGTATCATCAACGTCACAGAAATATTTCACATGGATGTTCTCACCCAGTCCGGCTGCATCCGTAATGACCTTAATGCCATGATGGCCGCAACCAATAAGCGCCACCACCAGTTTATCATTGGCGCTTCTTTGTGGGACCGATAAACCGGATGGGGATTTACTATTTCTGTAGGCCGGTGCCTCCCCGGGCATATCCGGTTCACTGATCCCCGAACCGGTATCTTTTTTCTGGTTTGTACAGGATGCAGCCATGGTTAAACCGGCTGCACCGGTCGTAGCTAACTTAAAAAATTTTCTACGTTTCATTTCCTGAATTTATTGCAGATTAAAATTCAACTTCAATCTTATGTTCTCCGGAACCAGTGGGAACAGGAATCCTTAAACCGGCTGTGGATAAGGGTATTTTCTTGCCATCTACTTTAATGGCAGAGATTTTTCCCGATTCTTCCTCCAGCCAATCGGCCAGTTCCAGGTTCCATGAGGATGTCCGGTTGTCGAAATACTGGCAATAGTGTGGGTCATAACCGACATTGAGTGTGAGTTTTGCATCCTCCTTCATCCAGACTCCTGAATTATTGGCATGGATATAACCTATAAACTCATTTATACTCATGAAACGGCCCTCTGGATACTGACTGAAAACCGTGGCAAATTCCTCCGGGTTTCTCACTATCCCAAAATCGTGAGCATCAGGGGGTGCTGCAATGATCAGAGGGGACTCACTGGTGCCAAGAAATTCCCATCCTATGATGACCATATCGGTGCCACAATAGCCCTCTTCCCATCCGCACCATCCAAATCCTGCCTGTGCAGCCAGTTTGAATGTATTGTTATAATACGAGATGGACGTTCCATTCCCGCCTGCACAAAATTGGAGGGGAGTAACCCCGAACTGTTCAATCAGCCATTGTTTGCCTGTTTTCATGCGCCAGAGCTGCTCGGCTGCCGGAATTTCCATTTGCCGGCGGGTATCTCCGAACTCACGGTACCAGCCCACTTCAGCCTTTTCCTTGTCCAGGGAGGCCCCATACCATCCTGGATCGGAAACAAGATCAGGCTGCATATGTGTCAATCCATGGCACAACACTTCAAAGACACCGAGTTTAACCCCTTTGTCGTATCCGCGCTTGCCTGAAATATAATCCTGTTTGGTCCCGAATTCATCGGTAAAATTCTGGTTCCAGGCAGGTTCCAGTCTATTTGCTTCTCCATTCACGAAACCCGGTACGAAATTGACATTGAGTATGGCATTATTATCCTGCAAAGGCCCTATCAGATACTTTTCTATCATCTCCTCTGTCAGTGTGGGATACTGCCAGTGTTCCAGCCAGGCATTCTGGGCACCTCCCGGGTCATCCATGATCATAATGATATCATTATCCCATGATTTATAAAGATTGTACCCAATGGTCCAGGTAATGGATCGCCTAAGGAGTGTCCGAATATCCTGATACTTAAACATAGTATTATGATCGTTCCCGATCCAGACTGCCCTTCCGCCCGATTCATATGTCTTAGCCGTTGCCTGTGGATAGTCCCCCTGCACCGCCAGGATCTCTGTACCCTCCAGAACCTCTACCCTGTGACGCTTGAAATGTGATCCATAAAAAACATCCGAAGTGGCCACATCAGGCTTGAAAATAGAAGCAAGTCCCTCGGTCAAAAAATGCTCACCTGCCGGTGTCATCTCTGCATTGCTCTCCCAGCTGCCGACATATTTAAATCCCAGTAACGACTGTATCTCTGCCTGCCTGATCCGGTCCGACAGGGCTATCAACCCTATCCCGTAATCCTCTACCATTTCCTGCACGATGGAATAGTCAGGATGCAATAATTTTTCACTTTGATTGACATCCCAGATAATGGTACCATACATCGGCCTTCCCTGCATATCAAGGAACATGTGACGATCAAGGAATTGCTGATCCAGCCGGATGACATCATATGGGATGCCCCATGATTTGAGCAGGATCATAAGCTGGTGAAAATCATGCGGTCCGGATACCTCAGGATAGGTAAAGTATCCCGAATAATCACCTGTTGGTTCAGGGCGGTTAACCATATAGCTGGCCGGATCTTCCCATTGATCCCCAATGACCACCAGCACACGGAAGGGCCTCATAGCCTGGCCAGTCCCAGCAAAGATCATTAGACAAATAGCGGATAAAATGAACGTTTTAAGTAATTGCTTCATCTTCATTGTTTTTAAAAAATTAAAATCCGGATCTTGGTGGACGGAAGGAAGATATTTCAACCAGGGGATTGAGTTCAAAAGCCTTGCTTCGATCTGTTTCCGCTTCTTTCTTCTTACCCAGTCCCTCCAGTGCCAGTGACCGTGTAAATAATGATATTGCCTGGGCTGATCCAGTCATGTCTCCATCCAGGGCTTTCATCATATTCTCATAAATAATCTTTGCTTCCTGCTTCTGTTTCAATGCTTCCATTGCCCTGGCACGATAAAATTGATATGCATTCCCATCCTCAACTTTATCAGCAAGCACATGTTCATAATATTCCCGGGCTTCTTCTGTTCTGCCCAGTGCTTCCAGTGCTTTCCCGATCTTGTATTTCTTCCGGGCATGGATCGTATTGGGTTGTTCAGCAACCTCAAGATTATCAGGATAGAGTAATGATTGTTCATAATGCCTTAGCGCTTCTTCGAAATCACTATTTTCAAACTCACTATCCCCCTGTTTAATATTGGCCTGTACCCAGGTCTGATGTATACCATATTTCCCCTCCCAGGAGTTAAAATGGGTGTTGTTTAAAAGTTTCAAAGCCTCAGCGTTTCTATCCGTCAATATGTAGAGCAGGACCAATTGTGAGACGGCCTGGTTGTATTCCAGGACAACCTCAATATTATCCTCGAACATGGCTATCTGTTCCTGAAAAGCCAGCTTCAATTCCCAGTTGATCAATCCCAGTTCAGTGATCGCCTTACCTGCTGAAGGATCAGCCTTGATGGCCGCCTGGTAGGCTTTCTGAGCTTTAGGCAGATTAGCCTCTTCAAAGTATACCTGCCCAAGATTCCGCTGTGCGACTACGTTGGCAGGATCCAATTTTACTGACTGTTCCCAGTGCGCTATAGCCTCCTCAGGACGTTGACTAAATTTCAGGAGGTTGCCCAGAAGATAATGTGCCAGCGCATCATCAGGATCTTCTGTCAATGCCCATTCCAATACTGCGAAGGTTTCCTGGCGGTGAGGAAAACAATATTTCGGGCTTACCCTGGAAGCTTTCACTAATAAAGTACCGGACTTGTCAGATTCTTCCAATTGCTTATGATAATAGGCCTGGTAATAATACACCAGTGGAGAAACAGTCATTTCTTCAGATTCACTGGCTGATAATTCAAGCACCTTTATAGCGTCAGAATAATCACCACAACGTGCGAAGCGGATGGCCATTTCAATATGATTTTCAGCATCGGCCCTGGTCAGCTCCAGCAATTCAGCATCCATTGCACCCAATACTACATCTTCCGTACCAGAGGCTTCTGAAGCAGTCACCTGCAACTGTTTTGAAAATAAATCCATGGGATCGGTCATCAGATTTGTCCGGGTCACCTCCAAGGCTTCATCGGATCTTCCCATGCGTATTAAGATCAATGCTTTAACCGCATGGGCCTGTGAATTGTTGCCATCTCTATTGATACTCTTATGAATATGTTCCAATGCACGGTTCATCCGGTTTTGAGAAGCAGTAAGCTGTGCCAGTTCAAAATGGGCGATTGCATACCATTCCAGGCTGTAACTTGCCCGGTTCAGGCATTTTTCGGCATCTTTCATATCACCCAGGCGGATTTGCGTCAACCCTTTGTAATACCATGCCTTGAAATAGCTCTCATCCCGTTCGATAGCTTTATTAAAAAATTCCAGTGCGTCTTCATATAAGCCGTTTTTAAGTGCCATTTCACCCAGGGCGGCGTTGGTTCGAAGGTCACCAGGATCCCTAACAAGAGCTTCCCGGAAGTAGGATATTGCCTTTTTGGGATTATCATACCGGTAGAACCTGTCGCCATAAACGAACAACAAGTCCTGTGAACTTACCTCATCCGGTTCAGGTGGAGCTGTTTCCCCTTCAGGAAGCGGTGGGTATTCGGGCTTTGCATGGCTGAATGCCAGCAAAGTATCTCCAACAGATGAAAGAACTGCCATTTTCAACTTATACAGGTCAGTCATGCCATTGCCAGTAGCTTCGCCAAGAAAGGGATCTGCAGGACCTGCATCTGTATCCTTGTTGAAAATTTCAGTCTCATCATAAGTGACAGTTATCTTTGCATCTTTGTTCAGTCCCGTAGGTGACCACCCGAAAATGGCTTTCCCATCACTTAATTCCAGGTTGATCGAGCCTTCAAGATTGGCATAATCGTAAACCCCGATATCCCTTACCGGGAACCAGAAATGGCTGAAAATTTTGGTCTCTCCGGGCATCAGCCAGAAAAAACTGGGTTGATTGTCTGAATAAGCCCCTGCCTGTGGTTCAAAATATGGCAGGTCTCCGTCCGTCAGAATCTTTTCCCACAGGCGCCCTGCCGGGGCAGTACCCCATGTCCAGAGTTTCTTTCCCCTTACAATGTTATGATCGGCAAAATGAACTATGCCCGCCTCTTCTTCCGGACTGTACCCTCCAAAGTAATCCGAGGTGGATCCAACCGCAAAATAACTTGATGCCCCCGGTATATTCTTCCAATAACTAATATCTGCACCATCGTGTACCGGCCAACGAAAAAATTTATGCTTGCCATGCCCGGTCATTATTTCTCCGGGAATTACTGCCTGGTAGTTATGGGTTGCCCTGACAGCACTGGTGGCCCAGTACTGGAAGCTTTGTATATACGGTGTGCAATTTTCAAGCCTAATCTTTGTCTCTACCCAGTTCCTTCCGGGATGTACCGTAGTTCCCACTGACCATCTCATCCCTTTGAGCCTTTCAATCTCACCCACCCAGACGGTCTTGGTGCCATCCTGATTTTCGGTGATGGTCCAGTCCGTATCCCTGAATCCACTGGGACGATGGCCTATAGGGAAATTCCATTCCACGCCCCCTGATATCCAGGCTCCCGTCACAGCGACCAATCCTGGTTTAATTACCTTTTGATCGTATAAAAACTGGTAACCGTTGGTTTTATCCTGAGCACCATGGAGCCTCCCGCCCAGTTCAGGAAGTACCAGGGCTTTCACGTATTCATTTTCAACATAAAGGGCATTATAGGTTCTCATACCTCTTTCATTTGTCAACCTGTCCATCATCGTATAGGGATAGCGGTTGGTCCTCCAGTCCGGCATTATCTCAGGTTCCGTGACACCATAGGTTGGCAATGTGAGAGGCTCCTGGTATGCCTCAACCTGGGCCCTGGCAGGAAGAGTCACCAAAATCAAAAGGGCCATGCCTGATACGTTTCTCAATAAATCCAATTTCATTGTTTTCTATTTGTTTAGTATTAGTTTAATTTAAGGATGATTTTATGTTCTGGTCCGATTACACCAAATTTGTTTACACTCCTTGCCTTCAGGTGATTCTGTCCCTTGTGAAGCTCCCAGAACAGTGCCGGCTCCGATGCTTGCCAGTCCCCATTGTCAACCGAAACCTCAAACCTTTCGAAATTGGGCGTATGTGTTTCCAGCTGTACCTTTAATGATGAATTCCCATTATCATAAAGATGAATATATGCCTGGTTAAGGGTCCAGAAAACATCACCATTCCGGCTTGTCCTGGTCCCAATCCTGTCCCGCACATCCGTTTCTCCCCGGTATTGCCATGTTATGTTCTCATTATACTCATCTTCAACGATCAGGTAATTAAAATTCCACCAGGTAAAGGGGATCTCAAAAAAGTTATTTCTCGTTTTATAGGCCACCCATTCGTAACCCTCCTGGCGATACTGATAGGCACCATCCCTGTCACGCCTTTCCAGGGTAACCCTTTCTGCCCTTTGCTCCGTTCCAAAAACCATTTCCATATCCACACCGCCATTGCGGTAGAATTCCCTTCTGATCTCATTGCTGTTGAGCGGAACAGCGGTTCCTAGCAGGCGAAAATACGAATTGCGGCTGGGATCGATCTGCATCCATTTGCGCCAGTAGTTAGACCATACATCGAGGGTCCCGTGCCCGACAGAAGTAATTTTCCTGGCTGTAAAACCCAGGGAAGAATACATCTGCATCAGTGTAAAAGACAAGAAGGTGCAATAAAATGTCTGGCCGTTTAATCCATAATGAAGGACATGTAATGCCTGTGGCATGATCGGTGGCGGTGAGCCAAAGGGTACATGGTTCACAAGCCATTCATTGAGCAGCAGTATTTGTTCGAAGTCGTTTTTCCCCGGTGCAATGATCTCATGCAGGCTGTACTGATTCCTCAGGCGCTGCAGGTCCGGATTTTCATATCTTTCATAAAAGAAGGGATAATTCGACCTGATCACCGGCTGGTTATCAATACCCAGGCAGGTGATATCCGTCCCATCCTTCAACCTGAATTCACCACCCATCTCAAGATCATTGAGTTCTCCCGTTATTTCTTTCAAAATGGGACCACAAAGGGCCTCGTTGGCAGCCAGCATATTGTCCATATTTGATTTATGGATAGCCGGCAATGAGGATCTTAATTCGCCAATCTGTTTATTGGTAAGTGTTCCTTTAAATAACAGGTGTCCGAAATTTTCTGCATCTGATGTTTTAAGATCCATGGGGGTGGAATGGTAGGTCTCCTTGTTTGCTGTCGCTGAAAAAGAGACATTGAAGCCCCAGAACTTGCCAGCTGATTGCTGGCTGGATATTTTATTAACCGGGATCCGGACCTCCGCGAAAAACCTGCCATCTTCCTGTACTGTCCCGGATGTCCATGGAGTGGTCCAGGACTCATCATCCACCCTCAGGTCCTGTCTGTGCCCCTGGGGATCGATAACAAATTTATAATAAACCCCGTGCTGGTGCTCGGGATCCAAGGTGATGGTAATATTGGGTACACGTCGAAGATCATACTCATCACTCAGGAAACATTGCTTTGGTTCATTTTCACTCACCATGGCTGGCAGATCGAATCCTAAAATCAGGTTTTCTCCATCAAAGAGTGCAAGGACCCTGGCATTAATTGTTGTGGGACTCCCACTTTCAGTCTGGTAGAATTCCTTAATGATGCAGGCGTCTGACCAGCTTTGCTCTGCGAGCCTGCCATCAATATCAATCTCATCAGAAATGCTAGGAATTTCATAAATGACGGAGCTGGAAGGATCCTTGTCCCATGTTGAGGCGACCATAATAAAACAGGTAAGTATGGTTAAAGGAATGATGATTCGTCTGCTTTTCATGGTCTATCTGGAATTTTTGATTAATGCTTGTGCCAGGATGGCTACCGAATCAATAACTATGCTTTGTTCTATTCTGGTTTCATGGATGGCAAGGGGAATTTCGGAACAGCCCAGGATAATGGCCTCCGATCCCCGGCGCACAAGTGATGAAGCTACTTCCAGCAAGTCATGCCTGGATCTGTCTGTAACCGGGTCAGAGAAAGCCTTGATGCCGTAGCTCTTATCATATATGGCGGGATGGACCATGCTTTTTTGCATACTCTCCTCCGGATAAAGGACTTCGATATTATAGGCAGAAAGAACATCGGTATAGACTTTTGAAAGGTATGTTCCGTTGGTGCCCAGTATACCTGCTTTCCTGATCTCCGGATAATCGGTTGATATATTCCTGCCCACCTCCTCTATCATATGAAGCAGCTTTATATCTCCCGGGATCCTTTCCAGTATTTCATTAAAAATTAAGGGTGAGTGAGCCGTATTACATGGTATACCAACGATCTCTGCTCCGGCAGAAGCAAGCTTTTTGATGATCCCGGCGATGGCTATCCCCGGGTTTTCCTCCACCTCTCCCTGCAGGAACCGGGTCCGGTCCAACACCTCAACCGGAACGGATACCAGGGCAAGCGGCAGATGTTCCTGGTCGGTCCTGGCATCAGTATGTTTATATATCTTCCTGTACAGGTCAATCCCTGCGAATGTCCCTACCCCTCCTACTATACCGATCATTTTGCCCATATATTACCTTTCAACCGCTTTCCCATAGACCTCTATCCAGTCAACCCGGGAACAGGCATCACTCCTGCCACCTGCCATCAGGTCCGAAAAACCGATTTCATCAACTTTTGAGAGATCCGGATTCTCGACAGGTCTTTTTTCCGTTATGGTTTTAATATCCAGGGCATACCATTTGATATCCGCTATATTGAATTCTTTTATCCTCCAGTCCCCGGATAGGCAGTCACACTGATCACTGACCAGCCATGTACCATCTGCCAGTTTAAGTAGAATATGCAGGCAACGGAACCCGCTTTGCTTTGTCCTCCATTTGATTTTGGCATACTCACTTAGGTCAACAAATGATCCAGCGTCCTTTAAGGTTACAGCCCAGTTGCCCTGGCACAGTCCTGACCACACATAAAAAGGATCATCATCAGGATGATCATGATTGCTTTTTCTCATACTATCGACGGCTCCGCCGTACAATTCCAGGACCAGATTGGGATTGGCCACATGGTCCTGGTTAACAGGTGTTTCCGGTGGCGTTTCCTTCCAGTCCTCCCGGAAAAACAGGGAAGGCCGGTACTGGGCCTGGCATGTTGTTGACAGCAGCAAGGGGATAGTGTAAATAATGAAGAGAAGCAGGTTTCTTTTAAAATTAATAACAGACATAGGTGAATTCATATTGGTTAAGAACAATTAATATAAGACAAATCTTGATATTATTTCAGATTGAACGTACGTGGTCCGTAATGCGGAAGCTGTTGCCCAACTTCGTATGCTCCACAATCCGGTGCCTTTCCTTTGTAATTATTATTAATGTTGGGTATAAAAACGGCCGCATCTACCACCCTTGATCCGGCTTTTGGCCTCAGGTCCGGCACACCCCGTTCAGGCACCGGGGGATTGGGGAACTCAATATCATTGAAAACATCATGCAATATAAGTCTTTCCACGCCATGTTTTTCTACTTCTGAAAAATCTTTCGCGCCAATTTTAGCAATATAAGGTGTATCATAGACACCCACGGCATCATAATCAAAACTACTGTGTACCCCAGGATCCCTGATATCAGCTGCCCATGGGTTTCCTACACCCCACTTGCCCCACTCAACATCCGTCGTCGGGCCTCCAATGGCCAGGTTGTTCCTGAAAAATGCATGGTCCATCGGCGCATTGCCTCCCAATCCCCTGCCAATTTTTATCATCGTATTATGCAAGATCACATCCCCCTGGCTATAGCGCTGAAGCTTTAACCCTCCGTTAATCAAATTATACATGGCATTTCGGACAAAATAATTTGGCCCGCCCAATCCTGGTTGGGAGCTTAGTCCCATGTAACAATTGGTGATACGGTTACGGAAGATCCTGCAATTTGAGAAGCAGAAATCTGCTTCAATGGCATCATCCGCTGCCCTGTATATATCATTGTTGTAAATGTCAATGCATGTCTGGTTGGAGACATGGCTGTCTTCCATCGTCGAGATGCAATCCCTGAACCCGGTCACACGGTTATAACAGATCACGTTCCCTGCACCGGTTAACTGAATGCCCTCTCCAATATTGTCACCATTTGAGCCCATTGCCCTGCTGCTCCACTCGCAGATGCCTGTGACAACATTATCGCTAATGTAACAATTGGTCGCTCCGGGTAAATATGCAACGATACCATATATTGCATTTATGGTACAGCCTTGTATTACACAATTCTCGGATCCGTTAAATTGAATGGCTATCCCTTTGTCATTAAGGTTTATAATGGTGAGTCCATCGATAAAAACCCACTCCCTGTTTTGCAGGTCAATATGTTTGTAGATTGCCTTCCCCTCGCTGCAACGATAAACAATGGGACGGTTATGAGTCCCGCTCCTGGTAAACAAAGTATCATGGGTCCCGGCCTGCAATTCAATAATCTCTGCATTCCGGTCAATTTTCGGAACAGGTCTAGTACGTGCATTCACGGTTCTCTCATCAGAACCCCCATCCGGGTCAGAAAGCTTTAGCCTGATCTCATAACCGGTATCCGGGTCAAGGTCAAAAATACTACCTGAATGCTTGTTACTCCATGTAAACCCGATATTTTCACCGGCAGGGACCCTGAACAGGGGCATGCCCTCTTTCCATGCGGTTGTCCCTGTCACGCGATATGCAACCTCCACCCTGCCATTCAGATTATCATCACCCTGGATATTCCATTCTACAGCCAGGTTTTTTAAAGTGGGAAACGGGGTAATTATTGCCCCGGGGATGGTATGGTCCTGCGCAAGAATTCCGGTCCATGCATAAAGAATATATCCCAGCAGAAATGAGATTTTACAAATTGTTTTCATAGAACCCATAGTATTACAGTCAAAGTTTCTATTGTTTGTCCAGATCCCAGATCCTGAAATTATCATAAATACCTTCAGAATCATATACCTGCCGTATGCCAAACCTGCCTCCGCTGTATGGCTTACCACCAGTAGTTCCTTCATCCGTAAAATTCATGAATTCCTGCTGATCAATTTCCAGCTTTATATGACCGCCTAATTTTTTAAGGACAACATGATGGGTATTGCCCGTTGAAAGTATGCAGGAAATTGTTTGTTGCTTCAGCAGGGCACCGTTTTGCTCACCGGGATTCTTGCGCAGGTTGCTGGTCGGATTGGCATTTCTCCGGTAGGATATATGATAACTGTTTATTTTTCCCCTGGTGTATTTCTCAAACAGGGAATAAGTGGTGAATTGATTATCAATATGATCCAGAATATCATCCCGGTCATTCTTTTCCACACAAAAGAACATCAGGAAAAACCCGCTTTCAGAAACAGGCGTAAAATCATATTCCACCATGAAATTTTCGGGCAGGGGATTTTTGTACCATACCATCACCCCGTCGACACCTTTCTTAGTGCTTACTATCATCCTGTTTTCAGAATACCCTACAACCACTGCATCCCTGTCAAATTTTTCAACCACCCAGTTTAGGGGTTCTCCGCTGAAATCATCCTCGAATACAAGTTTCCCTGGACGGGGACCGTAATGCGGGAGGGGTTGTCCAGCTTCATATGCCCCGCAATCGGGTGCACTTCCCAGGAAATTATCATTCATATTGGGAATCAGCATCCCTGCATCGACCACCCTGGAATCAGGCTTTGGCCTAAGGTCCGGCGCCATCCTTTCCGGGATTGGGGGATTTGGAAATGCGATATTGTCGAAGGTTTCTTCAAGTGTAATGTCTTCAACACCATGTTTCTCCACGGCTGAAAAAGGTTTTCCCCCAATCCTGGCTATGTAGGGAACCTCATACACACCCACTGCATCATAATCGAAATCACAGTGGATGCCGGGATCAATGATATCAGCAGCATAGGGATTTCCGGGACCGTAATCACCCCAATTGACACCACCTGTGGGTCCCCCAATGGCAAGGTTGTTCCGAAAATAGGCATAATCCATGGCACTGTTGCCACCCAAACCTGCCCCTACCTTGATGGCAGTATTATGTAGGACCACATCTCCCTGGCTGAAACGTTTCAGCTTGAATGCAGCATGCGTAATATTGTACATAACATTCCTGAAAAAGTAATTGGGCCCTCCCAACCCGGGCTGTGAGCTCAGGCCGACAAAACTGTTGGTGATCCTGTTTCGGAAGATCCTGCAATTTGAAAAGCAGAAATCCGCCTCTATGCCATCATCAGCACCTCGGTATACGTCATTGTTATAAATATCAATACAGGTTTGATTGACCACATGCTTGTCTTCCATGGTTGAAATGCAGTCACGGAATCCTGTCACACGATTATAACAGATCACATTCCCCGGACCGGTAAGCTGAATGCCTTCCCCAATATTGGCGCCGTGGGCACCCATGGCTACATTTGTCCATGCACTGACGCCGGTTACGACATTGTCGGCGATATAGCAGTTTTCTGCACCCGGTTTATACGATACAATGCCGTAAACCGCATCTACCGTACAGTTTCTGATGACACAATTCCTGGCTCCGTTAAACTTAATGCCAATGCCTTCATGATCGAAATTGATGACTGTCAGTCCCTCAATAAAAACCCATTCCCGGTCTTTGAGGTCGATGTGGGAATAAATTGCCTTACCACTGCTGCAGCGGTAAACGACCGGTTTACCATGAGTGCCATTACGTGTAAAAAGGGTATCGTGGGTCCCGGGCTCCAATTCTATGATCTCGGCATGCTCATTATATTGGGGGACCGGCCTGGTTTGGGCCTCGACCATTCTCAGCTCCGATCCTCCGTCCGGATCCTCAAGCTTCAGATTTATCTCATACCCGGTGCCCGGTTTCAAATCAAAGATGCTTCCTGAATGCTTGTTTTTCCAGGTGTATGTTGGCCGGGTGCGGTTTCCTGAATCTCCGGCAGGGACCCTTCGAAGCGGCATACCCTCTTTCCATGTCATTTCTCCTTTCTCCCGGAACTGTACAGTCACGGTCCCGTTTTGATTATCATCACCCTGGATATACCATTCTACTGCAAGATTAATAATGGTAGGATATGGCGTAATTACCTCGCCTGGAATGGTGTGGTCCTGAGATAAGCCAATTACCCCGGTTAGCATAAATAATATCAGAGAAAACAAGCCCGGGTAAATTGGTTTGTAATTTTTATTGGTAATCAAGGCCATAATTAAAAGGTTATCGTAAGCTAAATTAGCATAAAATCTTTCATTTAGTTTCATTAACAAATATAAATATTATTTTTACTTTTTGTTAAATGATTCTGCAATAATAGATATGAAAATGCTAGCAAATAGATGGCCCCTGATAATCTTCTTTGTAATACTGACCGTAGGCTGCCAGGACAGATCATCCAAAAGGGATAGAGACAATGATTTTCCCGTGGAAAATACCTGGAGGGTAATAGGACCGGGGGGAGGCGGGGGTGTAATGAAACCTACCATCAGCCCCTTTGACGAAAATTTTGTCATGACCCATTGCGATATGACAGCAGCCTACCTGACGCTGGATGGAGGTGAGCGCTGGAAGATTAAGAACTTATGGACCGTGCCTGAGGATTTTGAGTTTGACCCGGTGGATCAGCATACGGTTTATGCCGCTGTACGGGGTTACCGCTACAGCGAGGACAGGGGATCCGGATTAAGCATTCTGTACAGATCAGAAAACCGGGGAGAGAGTTGGCATATTGTGTATCCTGACCTTGAAAAGGTAAAAAGGTCTGAGCGATTACAGGGCATTGATTTTCTGCCTTCAGAGATCATTGATGGAGCCCTGGATGGCACTATTGCCAAGGTTAAGGTGGATCCCGTGGATAACCGGCGCATATTCCTGGGAATGGCACCTTTGAGAGCTTATATGGGAAGCAGTGGTCAGGATGTTGCTGATTCCGCCATGCTGGTCCGGTCAACCAATTATGGCGAAGACTGGGAATTACTTACCAGACTGCCGGGTAAAAGTATAAAGGCTATTTTTCCCTGCCAGATCTACGGGAGCCCGGGAGAAGTCCTCGTCTTTACGGAAAGTGCCTGTATCAGTGTGAATGAGCGTACTGGAGCCACCAAAATCCTGCCTGTGCCGGTCGAAACAATAATAGCTGCTGAAGGGGGTTATGAGAAGAATAGCGGACTCCTCTATATACAATCAACATTTGAAAACAAAGAGGGAAAAGTCCAGGGCGGTATGTATGTGAGCCGTGACCTGGGAAGAAGCTGGACCCTTTCCAACAATGGCTTATTCAAAGAGGTACCTGAGGGGATGGTCCCCCGCTTCAGGCAGGGCCTAGCCGTATGTGAAAAACAGCCGGCTGTTGCCTATATATCTACCATGAGTCCTGTTAAAAATAAAGATGGAAATACCGAGATCATATATAGTGTTTACCGGACCGTAAATGGGGGAGGTGAATGGCATCCGGTACTCCTGTCCTCAACGCCCGGCGGCTATATCACTGATAATTTTGAAGGCTCCTGGATGGAGGAAAGTTTTGACCCCGGCTGGGGAGGAAGTCCCATCGACTTGGGAGTCGCTCCCGGGAATCCGGATATATGCTATGCAGGGGATAATGGCCGGGGATATAAAACCACCGATGGTGGGAAGACTTGGGAACAGATATACAGCCATAATCTTGAGGATGGGTCGTATGCCAGCGGCGGACTTGATGTAACGACCTGTTATGGTGTTCATTTTGACCCCTTTGATGAGGAGCATTTTTTTATTTGTTATACTGATATGGGCCTGTTCCATACTTTTAACGGAGGCGAAAGCTGGTTCCATTCAATTACAGATGTGCCCAGGTCCTGGCAGAATACCTGCTATGACCTTATTTTTGATCCCGAAATAAAAGGCAGGATCTGGTCGGTCTGGGCCAATGCACATGACCTGCCCCGTACAAAAATGTTTGGCATACGGGGATTCGACCGTTTCAGAGGGGGAGTAGCCGTCTCCGAAGACGATGGCCGCCACTGGATCAAAAGCAACGGGGGCATGCCGGAAAATGCCATATGCACGAATATCCTGCTTGATCCAGACTCGCCCCCTGATTCCAGGACACTTTATGTCAGTGTATTTGATAAGGGAGTCTACAAATCTGTTGATGGAGGCAAAAGTTGGGATGCAGCTAATGTGGGACTTGCTGACAATCTGTTTGCATGGGAGGTAGATCAGAATTCCAAAGGCCGTTTGTTTTTACTCTGTGCACGTGGTGAAAAAAACGGGGAAACTGTTGACGGGTGCATCTATTTCAGCGATGACGATGCCGGATCATGGCAACAGCTGGATCTTCCGGAAGGAGTTAACGGTCCACATGACCTGCTCATTGATCATGAAAATCCGGAAATTATGTATGTTAGTTGCTGGCCGCGCAGGGAGGGGGACCGGGACGTTGATGGCGGTGTCATTAAAACCGAGAACGGGGGAATGAGCTGGGAACAGGTATTCGACGAGAGGATACGGGTCAATGCTGCCGGCATGGAGCCGGGCAGACCGGAAACCATCTATATCAATACCTTCCATAATGCAGCCTACCGGAGTGACAACGCCGGAAAATCATGGAAAAGGCTGGAAGGGTACCGGTTTAAATGGGGACAAAAAGCTGTGCCCGATGTCAATCATCCCGGGATGCTTTTCCTGACCACTTATGGCGGGAGTGTTTACTACGGACCGGCAAAAGGAATTCCGGGTGCATTTGAAGATATTGAGAACATGCCGGAAGGATGGTGGTAATTTTCTAAAACTTGTGTAATTTCAGCCCATGTATAAAAAGATTAAGAATGTCTTCAGGTCAATAGGTCCGGGGCTTATAATAGCAGCGGTTGTATTGGGACCGGGCAGCATCACGGTTGCTTCCAGAATCGGCTCAGAATATGGATATGCCTTCCTCTGGGTGATTGTTTTAGCAACCGTTTTCATGATTACCTACACTTCAATGTCAGCACGTTTTGGGGTCGTAAACAGTGATTCAATTTTACAGTCCATAGCAGATAATTATGGCAGATGGTTTGCCCTTTTGATAGGCATCTCCGCCTTTCTCTCAACATCCAGCTTCCAGTTCGGCAACAACCTTGGAATCGGCATCGGCATGCAGGGTATCACAGGAATTAATGAACGTGTCTGGCCCCTGATCTTTACCCCCCTGGGGGTCATACTGATCTTCTGGGCCAGGAATCTCTATAAGGTCCTGGAGAACCTTATGAAGTTCATGGTGATGATCATGATCATTGCCTTCTTCATCAATCTCATCCTGACCAAACCTGAAATTGCTCCCCTTGCCAAAGGATTGGTCCCTTCAAAATTCTCGATGGACAGTTTACATGTTGTATCTGCACTGATGGGTACATCCTTCGCCCTGGCAGCTGCATTGTACCAGTCATACCTGGCACAGGACAAAGGCTGGAAAAAGGAGAACCTGAAACGCAGCCTGAAAGACACCTACATTGGAATTCTGTTTCTTGCCCTCATATCTGCTACCATTCTGATTACATCTGCAGCAGCCCTGCATCCAAGGGGGATCCTGGTCAATTCGGCCGCTGATATGGCCCTGCAGATGGAAGCATTGTTCGGTGCTTATGCCAAAGTTATTTTCAGTGTGGGTCTTTGCGCAGCTGCCTTTTCATCCATGATGGTGAATTCGGTGATCGGGGGAGGCCTATTGGCTGACGGTTTGGGATTGAGCCGTTCAATGAACGATACCAGGACCAAAATATTCATTATTGCCGTATTGCTGATCGGTATGTTTGTGGCTGTCTTCTTCAGGGGAAATGTCATCTATGCACTGATCATGGCCCAGGCTTCCACAATGTTGACGGTTCCCCTTATTGCTGTGGGATTATTCCTGGTTCTTAACAACAAAAAAGTGATGGGTGAATACAGGAATAATATCCGACAGAATATAATCGCAGTGGCAGGATTTATTGTTGTAAGCCTTATGGTTTATTTTATGTACCAGAATATTGCAGCCCAGATAAGGACAACCTGAGATAGAAACCGATAAACATTGTTCAAATAAATAAATACATAATAAACAGGAGGAAATATCATGAAAGATTACCCGGATAAAATAGCCAACCTGGACATATTGGAAGATCTGTTATCCACACCTACGGCTGAGGCTGTAAAGATGTTTTCAGGCATAGAAGGAGACATTATGTTCCTTGGGATCGGGGGCAAAATCGGCCCTTCCCTTGCAAGAATGGCCAAGCGTGCCTGTGAGCAGGCAGGCGTTAAAAAGCGTATGTATGGAGTTGCCCTCTTCGAATCAGAGGAACAGCGCAAGCAGATTGAAAATATAGGATTTGAAACTTATCATGGTGATTTACTGGACCCGGACTTTATTCACAGCCTGCCCAAAGTCAGGAATGTTTACTTCCTGGCGGGCATGAAGTTTGGTTCTGAAGAAAACCTTTCCATGACCTGGGCTGTCAATTCCTACATGCCGGCACTTGTTGCCGAGTATTATAAAGAATCAAATATTGTTGCCTTTTCAACAGGTTGTGTCTATCCCCTGGTCTCCGTCGAGTCTGGTGGATCGCTGGAGACCGATGCACCCGGACCGGTAGGTGAGTATGCACAGTCATGCCTGGGCAGGGAAAGAATGTTTGAATACGGGAGTAAACAGCATGGTACAAGGGTCTGTCTGATCCGCCTGAATTATTCAGTGGAATTGCGTTATGGTGTTCTGGTCGACATCGCGCTTAAAGTAAAAAACATGGCCCCCATTGACCTTTCCATGGGATTTTTTAATGTCATCTGGCAGGGTGATGTGAATGATGTGGTACTCCGTTCACTGGAAATCTGTGAAAGTCCGGCTAAATTTTTAAATATTACAGGTCCGGATACGCTGTCAGTTCGTGATGTTGCCATGGAATTTGGTAAATTATTCAAAGTAAACCCCGAATTTGAAAATGAAGAAGCCAGGACCGCCCTGCTAAATAATTCTGAGCATGCATTTCAATTATTTGGCAGGCCGAAAGTATCAACAGGACAGATCATCAGATGGATCGCTGACTGGATAAATGAAGGCGGAGAAATGCTTGGCAAACCCACCCATTATGAAGTGAGAGATGGAAAATACTAAAGAATTACCTGAAAACATCCTGAAAACCCTTCATAAAGGGGTTGTCATTCCGGCCATGCCACTTGCCCTGGATAAGCACCGGAAGCTGGATGAAAGACGGCAAAGGGCAATCATCAGGTATTACCTGGATGCGGGTGCAGGGGGAGTGGCTGTCGCAGTTCACACAACCCAGTTCGAAATCCGGTTGCCGGAGATCAATTTGTATGAGCCTGTATTAAGAATTGCCAGGGAAGAGTTCGATGATTATGCTGTAAGCACCCAAAAACCGGTTATCAGGATTGCTGGGATTATCGGACAAACCCAGCAGGCTGCACGGGAAGCACGCCTGGCAGTATCACTGGGTTATCACGCGGGACTGTTAAGTCTGGCAGCTTTCCCGGAAGCTTCCAATCAAACCATACTGGAACATTGCAGGATTATTGCTGATATCATCCCAATCATTGGATTCTACCTTCAGCCTGCAGTGGGTGGAAGGATCCTGGATGTTGATTTCTGGAGGGAATTTGCACAGATTGAAAATGTAATTGCCATCAAGATTGCTCCATTTAACCGTTATCAGACACTCGATGTTGTGCGGGGTGTAATTGAATCCGGACGTGCAGATGAAATTGCTCTTTATACCGGGAATGATGACAATATCCTGGTGGATCTATTATCCGAATATAAGCTTCCCGCAGGTTCGAAAATCATTAAAAAAAGGATAGTGGGTGGCTTACTGGGACACTGGGCCGTATGGACCCGGTCTGCGGTAATCCTGCTGGAAAATATTCAAAAAGGAAATTTAAGCGGGGACATACAGCAACAACTGGACCTGGGGATGCAGATAACCGATAGCAATGCAGCCTTCTTTGACGCAGCCGGTAGTTTTAAGGGTTGTATCGTTGGACTTCATGAGGTATTGCGGCGGCAGGGACTGATGGAGGGATTGTGGACCCTGAACAGGGATGAGGTGCTTTCACCCGGACAGAAAAAAGAGATTGACCGGGTTTATGAGGCATACCCGGATCTTAACGATGATGACTTTGTAGCTGAAAATCTGCATAAGTGGTTGTCATGACCATTAAAGAAGCCAGGTTCCTGAAAAGCAGCACAGGACTGAAGGGTTGTCCCCGGGACGATCTGCCTGAATATGCCTTTATTGGCAGGTCAAATGTCGGGAAGTCATCCCTTATCAACATGCTTACTAACCGGAAAAAGCTGGCCAAAACATCCTCAACCCCGGGAAAAACCCAATTGATCAATCATTTCCTGATCAATGAGGAGTGGTACCTTGTCGACCTGCCAGGATACGGTTATGCCAGGATGCCGGTTGCGGAGAGGGGAAAAATGATGAAGATGATCCGGGAGTATGTACTGAAAAGACAGAACCTGGTCTGCCTGTTTCTCCTGATCGATGCACGCCTGGAGATGCAGAAAACCGACCGCCAATTCCTTGAATTTCTGGGCAGCAACCGGGTCCCCTTTGCCCTGGTATTTACCAAAACGGACAAGATCACCCCTATGCAGGTCCGGCAAAATATAGACCGATACAAGAAAAACCTGCTTGAATCCTGGGAGTCCCTTCCGCCTGTTTTTCTTACATCCGCATTGCATAAAAAAGGCCGGGGGGAGCTGCTTGAGTTTATACAGGAAACCCTGAGGTAAAATGAAATTAATTTGTACTTTTAACGCCGAAGAATTACCAGTAGGAAACACTATTATTTTCTTAGGATGAGACCCAATTCCCCCATCAAGTTTTTCGCAGGTAAACAATCCATGTACCTGGCTGAAAAGATCGCAAAAGCATTTGGAAGTGAACTTGGTAAAACCAATGTCCAACGGTTCAGTGATGGTGAATTCCAGCCAAATTATGAGGAATCGGTCCGGGGTTGTACCGTATTTATCATTCAATCAACCTTCCCTCCTGCCGAGAATCTGCTGGAATTACTTTTGCTAATTGATGCTGCCAAGCGTGCCTCAGCCTACAAGATCGTAGCTGTAATCCCCTACTTTGGTTATGCACGGTCTGACCGCAAGGACAGACCCAGGGCAGCCATCGGTGCCAAGCTCGTAGCCAATCTCCTGACAGCAGCAGGCGTGGACAGGGTGATGACGATGGACCTGCACGCTGATCAGCTTCAGGGATTTTTTGATGTCCCCGTGGATCACCTGTATGCGTCTTCCCTGTTCGTACCTTACCTGAAAAACCTGGACATGAAGAACCTTTCCATTGCGGCCCCGGATATGGGCGGGACCAAAAGGGCCAATGCCTATTCCAGGTTTATGAAAACGGAGATGGTGATCTGTTACAAAGTCAGGAAAAAGGCAAATGTAGTGGAAGATATCAAGGTGATCGGGAAAATCAAGGGTAAGAATGTAATCATTGTCGATGATATGATTGATACAGCAGGTACCATCTGCCTTGCAGCCGATATGCTTGTAAAGGAGGGAGCCACTTCAGTCAGGGTTTGCGCCACTCACCCGGTCCTGTCCGGCAAGGCCTATGAACGAATTCAGAAGTCCAAGATCAAGGAAGTCATTGTTACCGATACCATTCCCCTTCCCAGGGATAGTAAAAAGATCAGGACCATCTCCGTCGCCGAACTTTTTGCTGATGTGATCAATAAAGTCTACAATTATCAATCCATCAGTTCTAATTTTATCCAATAAAGTATTATATTTGCGGGTCTTTTTTTGAGGGATAATTTCTAAGCGTGTGTGATGGGGAATTAGCGCCCTTTAATTCTGAGTAGCACTTTATAAATTGTTAAAATGAAAACATTAGAAATCAAGGGGTCCCTTCGCCAGGATCTTGGGAAGAAGGAATCCAAAGACCTGAGGAAACAAGGGATTGTCCCCTGCGTAATTTATGGTGGAGAAAAGAATCTGCATTTCTCTGCTCATGAGAACCAGTTCAAGAAGCTCGTCTATACACCGGATGTATTTCTGGTGAAACTTGAAGTTGACGGACAGGCTTTTGATGCCGTCATGCAGGAGATCCAGTTCCACCCGGTAACTGACAGTATCATTCATATTGATTTTGTACAGGTCTTCCCGGACAAGAAAGTAACCGTCAATCTACCTGTCAGGTTAACAGGCAGTTCAGTGGGATTACTTGAAGGTGGAAAACTAAGGCAGAGAAGGCGTTATCTGAAGGTGAAAGGCTTGATTAAGGACATGCCGGACAGGCTCGAAATAGATCTTACGGACCTGAACATAGGTGAAAGCATGAAAATTGGCGACCTTGTCTATGATAATCTTGAGATCCTGGACCCGCCCAGGGCTATGGTGGCAGGTGTTGTCTCATCACGACTGATTGCAAAAGGCTTACGCGAAGCCCTGCCCGAAGAAGTTGAGGAAGTCGCTGCTGAAGAAGTCGAAGAAGGAGAAGCTCTTCCGACCGACGAGGCTCCCGCTGCCGAAGAGGAAGGATCTTCCAAGAAAGAATTCTACAAGGAAGGATAAAATACAGTTCCCTTGAAATACCTGATTGCTGGGCTCGGCAATATTGGAGAGGAATACTCCGGTACAAGGCACAATATAGGTTTTACAATATTGGATGCACTGGCCAGTGCATCCAATATTCATTTTAAGGATACCCGCCTGGCATTCTCAGCAAACCTGAAATACAAAAGCAGGATTTTCGTTCTGATCAAACCCACCACCTATGTAAATCTGAGTGGCAGGGCGGTACATTACTGGATGAAAAAGGAGAAGGTGCCGGTGGACCGGCTGCTGGTCGTAGTAGATGACCTGGCTCTCCCATTCGGCACATTACGCCTTCGCCCGTACGGGGGAGACGGTGGACATAACGGACTGGCTCATATCAACCAGATCCTGGGCACCCGGCAATATGCACGCCTCAGGTTCGGGATCGGAAATGAATTCTTTCCCGGCAGCCAGGTGAGACATGTCCTTGGTGAATGGACAACCGAGGAAGAAGATGATCTTGCGGAACAGATCAAGGTCGCCAATGATATTATTTTAAGCTTCGGCACCATAGGAGTGGAACGGACCATGAACCAGTTCAACAACCGCTGACAAAACCTTCCAGAACCCTTTGTCCACAGGCCTGTTAAAGATTTGTTAAAGCCTGAACACCAGCCCTTTTTACCCGTATATTTGTGCTGGCAAAAGAGGCATGCAAAAATCCCAGATCACCATCATTATCCTGGCCGCTTCCATTTCACTGCTTGGCCTGACCATCACCCAGTGTTCCTGGGTCTGGAATGCCATCAATCTGGTCCAGGAACAACATGACCACAGGGTTGATATGGCCCTGGAAGAAGTTATCGATGGATTGGTCAACGCCAATGACTCTGAGTTGAACCGGTCAGAGAACCCATTTTATTCAGCAGCCCAACCAACAATTACCTTTTTTGAAGTGATTGATACTACTTTGCTGGCTTCCCTGCTCATGCAATATATAGATTATCACAAACTTGATCCGGACTTTGAATATGCGATTCTCAGGACAAGCAATGACTCCATTATTTATTCCTCCTCGGAAATCATTCCAAAATCATTGAAAAAGGATTGCCATAAGGCATGCCTTTCCTGCCTCTGGAAGGAAGAATTTTTCCACCTGGAAGTGTATTTCCCTTCACAGCGTAAAGTGGTGCTTGTTGAGATGTCAGTCTGGCTGATCTTTACGGCCATCTTCTTCCTGATCCTCATTTTCACTTTCATGTATATCATTAACACGATCATAAAACAGAAAAAGCTGTCGGAGATTAAAAATGATTTCATCAATAACATGACCCACGAGTTCAAAACCCCGATATCTACCATTTCACTTGCATCCGAGGTATTGTTGCATACGAATGCAGACGCCTCGCCGGAAAGGATTAAAAAGTATTTAAAGATCATTTATGATGAGAACATCCGGATGAGGGGACAGGTAGACCGTGTCCTGCAGGTGGCCAGGCTTGACAGGGATGAATTCAGCCTTACCAAATCAGAATTTGATCTGCACCAGCTGGTCAAGAATACCGTCCAGCACCTATGTTTCGATCAGTGTGAGGAAGTAACAACAGTAAATTATCATTTTGATGCTGACCAGTACATACTCAATGCGGATGAAATGCATATTAAGAATGTTGTTACCAACCTGGTAGACAATGCTATCAAATACTCCAGTAACGGAACCTCCCTGGATATTCAGACCAATAATAAACAGGAAGGAATATTATTATCCATAGAGGATAATGGGATTGGCATGTCGAAAGAAACAATAAAGCACATTTTTGATAAATTTTACAGGATCCCAACGGGAAATATTCACAATGTAAAAGGATTCGGCCTGGGCTTGTATTACGTTAAAAACATGGTGGATGCCCACGGTGGACACATAGAGGTAAAAAGCGAAATCAACAAGGGCAGCCGCTTTGATATTTACCTTCCTCTTGATACGCCCATATAATTTCTTTAAATTAGCTGATCAAGCTAATACCATGAAGAAAAAAACCAAAGCAAATATCCTCCTTGTCGAGGATGATAAAAACCTGGGCTTTGTTCTAACCGATTTTCTAACCATGTCAGGATATAGCGTGCAGCATGCCGAGAACGGTGAGGCGGGACTGGAGCTATTTAAAAATGGCAAATTTGATATTTGCATACTGGATATTATGATGCCCCTTAAAGATGGGTTCACCCTGGCAGAAGAGATCCGGGTGATCAATGATGTCGTACCCATTGTTTTTCTGACTGCCAAAAATCTGAAAGAGGATAGGATAAAAGGTTTTAAGATCGGAGGTGATGATTATATGACCAAACCATTCAGTACCGAAGAGCTGAACCTCCGGATTGAAGCCATTCTCAGGAGGACCAGGCTCAGCCTGCTGAACGGGGAGAAAGAAACAGTATATGATCTGGGAAAGTATAAGTTCGACTACTCCAATCAATTATTAAATGGCCCGAAGGGTGAGAAAAGACTTACCAAGAAGGAAGCTGAGGTTTTACGACTGCTGTGCATTAACAAGAACAAGATACTCAGGCGGGAGATTGCCCTGAAGATGATATGGGGAGAGGATGATTATTTCATGGGACGCAGCATGGATGTTTATATCACCAAACTCCGTAAATTTCTCTCTGATGATCCTGCGGTGAACATTACCAATATACACAGGACAGGCTTCATGCTGGAGGTTAGCGAGTAGAGAGGAGGATTAAAATGCTGATCGATAAGCAGATCAGGGTCGATAAATGGCTATGGGCCGTCAGGATCTTCAAAACCCGGAACCAGGCCACGGAGGCCTGTAAAAAAGGAAGGATCCTGATCCGGGAACAGCCTGTAAAACCATCCAGGGTACTCAGGATCAATGATATCATTCAGGTCAAAAGACCCCCGGTTGTTTATTCCTTCAAGGTGACCGGCCTGCTTGCCAAAAGGTTATCAGCCAGGCTGGTGAAAGACTATATTGAAGATATCACCCCTGAACAGGAGCTGGAAAAACTGAAGGTCAGGGAAACATTTTTTATAAGCCGGGATAAAGGCAGCGGCCGTCCTACCAAGAAGGAAAGACGGACCATGGATAAACTCAGGGAGGACTAAGTATTCAGCTTATGATCATTGCACAGGAAAAACGAAAAACGAACATTGCAGAATTCATTCTCTACATGTGGCAGGTTGAGGACCTGATCAGGTCATCAAAGTTCAATTTTTCCCATATAGATAAGATCGTAATCAGCAAGTTCAGCCTGCCGGATGAAACGCTCAATGAAATACGTACCTGGTATACCAACCTGATCACACTGATGATAGACGAGAACATCCAGGAGAGGGGACACATGTCATTCCTCACAAACCTGATCAGGGAACTCAATGACCTTCACCTGCGTCTCCTCCATTCTGCCGATGAGAAGAAATACCAGCAGATCTATCAGAAAGCCGGTGAAAATATCAGGAGTTTCAAACAGAAAAGTCCGGAGACATACTATTCCGAGATTGAAGTCTGCCTTACAGGATTATATGGATACCTAATGCTCCGGCTGCAGCAATCCGAAATCTCAGCTGAGACAAAGGCAGCAATGACCAGTTTCAGCAACCTGCTGGCTGCCTTGTCAACCCGCTTCCGTGAGATTGAGGAGGGCCTGAAGGAATTGCCCTGATACAAGAAATACCTGTCATTCTTCCGGCATAAAACAACTGTCCCTCATGCCAAACAAACGGTACCTGCTCCGGGCGATCAGGTCATAGATAAAATCCCTGAATTTTCGCGGAATAATCATGCATACATAGAACAGGCGCCACCCCTTGCCCAGTTGCCTGGCTATCCTCAAAGCTGCTGTGGATTTCCTGTAGACAATTCCATGTTCGATCAGCACTATGGAGTGTTCTGCCATTTCTCCAAGACGGTACAGACCAATGATGTTTTGTCCCTCAGGTGTCTGTGAAGCTGCAAAGGTGAAATACCCTTTCTTATCCCTCCTTATTATGAACAGCACAGAACGGGAACAAAAGTTGCAGTACCCATCAAATATGACGATTCCCTTCTCCATATTCTACAAATCAAGTGATGTTATCTAATACCTTATCCCAATATAATGAATAACTCAAGAATTATTTGAACCCGATATATTTATTCACAATAAATTGTATTAAGTTTAATCTATGCAATGTATGGTTGATGGAAAGCATATTGTCCGGTTAATGTCTGCTGACAACAGATCGAAATCATTGGATTAAAATAATTATTTGAAAATGAAATGATTATTATGAAAAAGTTAATTTGGCTCATAGCCGTCACAAGTCTCATCCTCTGTACCTGTCAAACCCCTGACGATACAGCAGGGAATCTGCTTGTCAACCCGGGGTTTGAAACTGTCAGCGGTTCCTTCCCCAAAGGATGGATTCCCTTGATGGCAGACCAAAAAGGCATTTTCCGGTTTGACGTAAAAAGGGACCAGGCTCATTCCGGGGATAATGCCATGGAGATCGGGAGGGTATGGAGTGATGCATGGGATATGAATGGCTTTAAAACGGATTCAGCCATCCGGGTGGATCCCTCAAGGAAATATATATTGTCCTGCTGGTATAAAACAAACAGCATTGTGGAATATCCCATACCTCTGGTTTGCAGGTTCAGTGTTAACAGGGCTCAGGGCGAACCACTCCGGTATAGTAAATTTCTCTCGACCCGGGACGACTGGACGAGGATATCCTGGTTGCTTGATACCCTACCTCCGGATGCAGTAAGTACCGATCTTTCGTTTTTTCTATGGATAAGAACAAAAGGTACTCTTATTGTCGATGATGTAGATTTCAGGATAGCAGATGAATCTGACATTAGGCAATTTGATAGCTGGAGAAGGATCCCTGCACCTTCACCTGAAGGTGATGCCGGCCGGGCTGCTTTTGAAGGTACCGGGTATTTCCAGGTGCTCAAGGAGGCGGACAGATGGTGGCTGGTCAACCCTGATGGACGGGCAACCTGGGCCATTGCCTCGATGGGTGAGATCCCCGGAAATAAACACGGGAACAGTGACTATAAACTTTCTGATTGGTTTATTAAAGAATACGGGGGAAACAGGCTGGAGTATGCCAGGATGCAGTATGAGCTGCTTGAATCCTGGGGATTTAATTCATTTGCCGGATGGACAGTTGGTGAGTTTGCAAAGATAAGCAGCGAAAAACACGAGAAGGGAGAAAATTACATGCCCCTGTACCGTGTACTGAATTTCTCTATCATGGGGCCCGACAAGGACTATTATGTGAAGGATAACAAGGGCAATTATAAAGGTGTGCACGACCATTCATTCCCGGATCCTTTTAATCCCCAATGGAGAAGGGATGCCCGGGAAAAAGCTGAATCATCGGTCCGGGAATACAGGGATAAGGCATGGTTTGCTGGTTGGTTCATGGACAATGAAATTGATTACAGTTCCTTGTACAGGTATGTCTGGGGAGACTATTCTGCAAAGGAGTTCATAAAGTTCCTGGAAAACAAATACAGGGTTATTAAAGATCTTAATACGGCCTGGACCTCTAAATTCAGGGGCTATGATTATGATTCCTTCGATGACATTTTAAACGTCAAACCGGAGCCGTTCGAGTGGGATGACCCCCTTTTCATTGATTTTACAGCTTTTGAGAGGATAATGATGGGGGAGTATATTAACTATACCTATGATCTTGTCAAGGAACTTGATCCAAATCACCTTTTGATCTCTAACAGGCTGAACCTTGGCCCGATGATGTGCCTGCACAGGACCATCGACCTTTGGTCCAGGTACGACGTGATCTGCGTTAATGTCTATCCACAGAACCTTTTTATTGGGTTCAGTAAGGGTGAACTGGAAATTCTTGACTGGATACATGAAAAGACCGGTAAACCACTGATCATTGGTGAATGGAGTGTGCCGGCGATGGATTCTGAATTATATAATTTTGGGAATGATCCCTTTGATCGTCCCCTGGACTGGAGCTGGCCCCAGGTTATGAAGAACCAGTCAGAAAGAGGGGAGGCGTACAGGACCTGCATGATGCAGCTTGCATCAAAACCCTATATGATAGGGGCTGGCTGGTTCAAGGTTTTGGATGTGAATTCCACCACCCGCAGGGCAAACAGGGGTCTTATCGACAGTGAGCACCAGGTATACAGTGAAATGATCAGAGCCGTTTCCTCAACGAACGATGATATCAAGGAAAAACTGAATTTACCACAGTAAGTTCTGAAAAGGAGAATCCCATTTTATCACATTGGCGTACACATCTAACTGCATTCATATTCATGCTGTTAATGGCCTGAGATTTTATACTTTTGTCCAGATGATTTATAATAAAGCCAAAGAGGAAGCGGAGAACTTCCTTAACAATGAAAAACAGTTTCATCTTGGAATGTTGCCGACCGAACAGTCCAATCCCAAAACAAGGAATATTGACCTGACGTTTGAAAAAAATCCGGCGGATGGAGTAGCATCATTATTATCAGTAGACCGGGACATTCAAACCATGGCCAAAAATATCCTGAAGGGTAATGAGTTCCGGGAAATGGTCAATGCCGGAGTGCATACGATTGCTAAAGGGGGAAAAATTGTTTTTTCCGGATGCGGATCTACCGGCCGTCTGAGCATACTGCTGGAAGCAATGTGGCGTTATTTCTTCCGGGATCTGCAAAATAAATATCCTGATATATATATTAAAATTAAGAAAAATGAAGACAGGGTGTTCAGCATTATGACTGGCGGAGATTATGCAATGATCCGTTCCGTTGAATATTTTGAAGACTATCAGGAGTTTGGCAAACAGCAGGTACGTGAACTGGGAATGTCAACCGGAGATATGCTGATCGCAATCACAGAAGGTGGTGAAACATCATCGGTACTGGGAACAGTTGAAGAAGCAGCAGACCGTGGTGCAAAAGTATTCCTGTTATTCAATAATCCAGTGTCTGTCCTGGTTGAAAATATTGAGCGTTCAAGACGTGCAATCGAAGACCCCCGGGTAACGGTGCTTGAACTATATTGCGGGCCAATGGCGATAGCCGGCTCAACAAGAATGCAGGCGACCACTGCGGAACTCCTGATTGCCGGGGCCGCACTGGAGATTATTTTATGCCGTTCAATCAGGAACTTTATCCCCAAAAATCTACAGGATACACTGAATATCCGGGAGATAGATTATGCCATGGCATTCAGCACACTTTTGGATGAGTTGCTCACCGTCAGGAATACTGAATCAATAGCAGCTTATATTAACCTTGAGAAAGAGATCTATCAGGAAAAAGGATTGGTTACCTATTATGCGGATGAATTCCTTCTTGATATTTTTACCGATACAACAGAAAGGGCTCCTACTTTTATGTTACCACCTTTTAGAAAGTTTGATGATTCCATTTCTCCTGTATCCTGGGCTTTTGTAAAGAGTCCGCTTCAACCGAACCCCGCCGTATGGGAACATATATTGGGCCGCCCCCCCCGATGTCTGGAATGGGACAGCGGACTTTACCTGCAAATGGGCGTTCCTGAAAGTCTGGCCTCTGCCCCACCCAAACTGGATAAAAATGAAATCCTGAAATTCCTTATCGGAAATGAAGAAGATGATTCCCGGCTGTCAAGGACTCCCAACATCGCAGTAAGTATCCTTGGGAGCAAGGAAACCCTCAGTCCGGCATACAATGATTACCAGCATGCCTTTCAACAGAGTGCATCAAAATTCAGGCAGCAACTTACTTTGATCATAGGCAATGGTGATGCAGATGCAGATTACCGGATTGCCTGTCATCCCGCTTCTTCGGTTCTGAACCTGACGGAGCGCCTCGCGGTTAAATTGATCCTGAATACGATATCAACCGGAACGATGGTACTTTCTGGCAGGGTGACAGGCAACTGGATGAGCTGTGTAGAAATCTCGAATAAAAAATTACGGGATAGGGGAATACGTTTGATATCCGAGATATGTGGCTTAAGTTACCGGGAAGCTTGCTATACACTTCACGATGCGATTGAAAAATTAAAGGAAGAAACCCCCACCGGCAGCGAAAGACTTTCCCCGGTTCAATTCACCATAAATCAATACAGAACCAGGGATAAAAGCAAAGGTTGACAGGTCTATAACGCATTGATAATATAACTGTACTCATTCCTGATTTTATCGGAAAAACTGCTATCAATGACCACGAGCATTTTTTGCTTTATGTTTTCTACGGCAGTTGAGTCAAACCAGGTCATGTTTCTTCTCAGGGATAATGCAATGCTGTCGCCTAATGTCTCAAGGTCTTCTACATTATATAATGATGTGTTTTTCTGCTTATCCAAAGCATCGGACAACATGGTTACATGTAGATATTGTATGCCTTGAAAACCGGACTGCATCCCTACATCCCCCGGCTTATCAGATTCATTTATTTTATATGCAAGATCAAGCATTTTCTGGGTAATTAAAATCCCGTAAATGTAGATGCCTATCAATTCCTCATTATAATATTGTTCCCGTCTATAATGGTCGGTATAGATATCGATATACTCACTCTGAATATGGAGAAAAGATTGTATCCGGTAGGCTTTTTCATAAAGGGGAAGAGTGTCAATATTCAAAAACGACAGATTATCCATGCTGACCATGTGTTCAAAGAGCTTACCTGATTTCCTGCTGCCTTGTCTTGGTAATGAGTACGGTTCATTATTTTGAATATCACGCAGTGTTCCAATTACATCCCCAAATTCACTGATTTTCCATGCCCTGTTAAAATCAGGCATGCCGAGTTCCTGGTATTTTTCTGATGGATATGAATAATCTGACTCCTTTTTACAGGATACTACGCAAAGCAGAAAAACAAGGATGAAGAGAAGAGAACTTTTCATGTTGAAACAAATTTTTATGGCGGACAAAAATAAGAAAAACAAAATCCAAATCGATAGAATTCAATATCAATTTTTTACTTCATGTGATTTAGGTTCAACCAAATTGTATATTTTTAGTAAAAAAACATGAAAGAAACGATTTCGAGACGTAGGTTCATTGGCACCACAGCAACAGGACTAGTAGGCATTTCGGCCGGATTCAGTGCAAAATCATATCAAAGGATCACCGGGGCGAATGACCGGATCAACATAGCTTTTCTTGGTACGGGAGCCCGGAGTTATGGCCACCGGCGAATGGTAAAGGGTTCCTATGATGATAAGAACCTGCATGCATCTGCTGTATGTGATATTTGGAAACAAAACAGAGAAAAGGCAGCCGCTGACTGCTTTGATAAGTTCAATACCAGAGTTAAAGAATACAAATACTCAGAAGAGCTGCTGAATGATAAGGATGTGGATGCAGTCATGATCGCCACCGGTGATCACCAACATGCCAGGATCCTGGCAGAAGTTGTTCAGGCAGGCAAGGATTGTTATTGTGAAAAACCAATGGCACAGGATATAGCCGAAGCCAAACTCGCACGTGACACTGTATTGAATTCAAAACAAATTGTCCAGATGGGCTCACAATGGGTTAGTGAACCAATACACCGGAAAATCAGGGATATTGTAAGATCTGGAAAACTCGGACAAATCACCAAAATTGATCAGTGCTGGAACGATAATAATCACCGCTGGCACGATCCGGACGATCCGGATGTGGCTTCCATTCGGGAGGAAGATACAGACTGGAACCGATGGTTACTAGGGAAACCATACGAGCCTTTCGATCCATGGAAATATTTTGAGTTCAGGATTTTTGAAAAATACTCCGGCGGAATAACCTCACAATGGATGAGTCATGGTATAGGACTCGTTCATTTTTATACAGATACCGCTATTCCGGATTCGATGGTGGCCAATGGGGGTATATTCGGATGGCCTGATATTCGGGAAAACCCTGACACATTCCAGGCATTGGCTACCTTTGAGAAGGAAAAATTCCTCTATTCTTATGAATCAAACTATGCCAATAAATTTGGCGACCATACGATTATTCGAGGTAAAGAAGGCACCTTATTTGCCCATGGCGGGGAAGGCTCTCCCCGGTGGTTTTTAATTCCGGAACACCTGAACCTTCCCGGCGGATTCGACTTTTTTGGAGGTCTGAAACAGGCGGTTAAAAATGGTGAGGCCGAAATGATTACCGTACCGGAATTTGAAGGCAAGATAGCTCCCACCGTATTAAGTGACGACAGCAAACCACATCTTGACAACTGGATCGACTGCATCCGTGATGGTAATCCCAAAACAAACGGCCATATCCTGACGGGATACTGGCACTCTATTGGCATTATTATGGCCACACGTGCTTATCGCGAAGGGGGGGAAATGTACTGGGATAGCAAACATGATAAGATAGTTGAAGAGCCACCGGTTCAGGGATCCTGAATGCATTGATCGGGCTTTTATTCCTGAATGACCCTGAATACTTTATGTGCGTTTTTCCTTCTGGGCCCTGTCTGCCCTTGCAATGTGTTGCTTTAATGTAAGAATACCGAATTCATCCATAATATCCTGAACCTTAATTTCAGGAGACAGGCTTTCAATAATGGTCCATTCCTCTTCATCAAAAGTCTCCAACCTTATATTCCTGCCATATTTTTCCTTAATATCCGGGAAGTCTTTCACATAGGGCCAGGTGTGGATAAGTGTTTTTTCAAGATTAACAGGTGCGCAAATCCAATTGCGGTTCCAGGACTCGGTCTGAGCTATCACCGTTCCCGGGAGATCGCATATTCTTGAAGGCCCTTTTATGGTACTGCTGACAGTAAAAGCAGAACATTCCCATGTCTTGGTCTGGATAAGCGTCCTGCCGGGGAAAGCTGATGGCCAGAAGATGATATCCGGATTTTTTTCCTTCAGGGCTTCCCAGCCATCCTTCCATTCTATATCAAAACAGATCTGAATTCCGATTCTTCCAAAATCCAGGTCAAATACCGGTGGGTCGAGAGGTCCCGGGAAGATACCCTGATCCATTTCACCTATGGTAGGATGTATTTTTTTATAATTGCCAAGAATTTCGCCCTGCCTGTCTATCACAACGGCGGCATTGTAAGCCTTGCTATTTTCTCTGATGATTATTGGACAGATCAGGTAACAATGATTCTTTTTTGCATACTCTTGGAAACGTATCAAGGATGGAAAAGGACTTAATTCTGCACTCTCCCCAAATGATATACCTGAAGGATTGCCATAATGTGTAAAGGTCTCCGGAAGACAGATAATATCGAGCTGATAGACTTTCATAGCCTCAAGAAATCCAATCATGGAATCTATTACTTCTTCCCTGCTATCAACTTCCATTCTGTCCTGTGAAACGGTCCCTATCCACACTTCGCGGGGCAGCCTTTCCTGCTTTTTATTCAACATGGTTCCATGCACATTTCCTGAAGCCATTATTCCACCAGCCACTCCAATGGCTGATTTCTTGAGAAATTTTCGCCTTGAGGTAATTTTCATTTTGATTAAGGTTTTTATGGCATTGTATTACTTTGGTTTTTGGGTCTCAAATTAAGAGCCTGAAATGACAATAGGAGATACTCTGGGTTGGAGGCGGAATATTCCATGAATATCATTGAAAACAAACTTATTGAATTTTTTTATATTTATATACACTTAAAAGAATCTAACCACCAATCCTATGAATCCCCCTATTAAAACATTTTATACGAATGAAAAGAAGAACTTTTTCCAAAGCGCTGATATCTTCCATAGGTTTAAGTGCCATTGGCGACAAGGTATTACTTGGCAGTCCCAGGCAGATCAATACAAGCGGTAATCATTGGTCAGCGAACGGCCTTAAATTGGGGATAAGCCATCAGAGGCCGGAAGAACTTCATGAAAAACATATTAATTATCTCAAACAGATGGGAGTGGAATACCTGGAGATCAGAATTCCAAGTGAACAAAGCTCCCTTAGGAACATCATAGAGATTCGAGATAAGGTGGAAAAGGCCGGCTTAAAGGTGTTCGAAATTATGCTTGCTGATAAATACAATTTTAAAGAAGCTGCTTTGGGACTTCCGGGAATGGATGAAGAAATATTGTTCTTTCAAAATTTTGTAAAGGACCTCGGTAAGGCAGGCATTGACACGACAACATATGCCTGGCAAACAGGAGGTGTTTATAAAACTGGAACAACGATGACGCGGGGCTGCAGGACCCGTTTATTTGAACTTGAGTCAGCTCAAGCTGAACCAAATTCGTACGATAAAGATTTTTCAGAAGCCGAATTATGGGATAATTATAAATATTTTATAAAGCGCGTTCTGCCGGTTGCAGAAGATGCTGGTGTAAGACTTCAGTTGCATCCTAACGACCCTCCAGTTAAGCACAGGGGCGTGCCTAGAATATTTAGCAGCACGAAGGCATTTCAAACTGCTATGGAAATATCGGATCATAGTCCTTATTCGGGAATGTTATTCTGTACCGGGACTTTTGCAGAGATGCCAGGACCTGATGGTAAAGGAGAAGATTTGGTGGAAGCTATTCATGAATTCGGATCCAGGGGCCATATTTACCAGGTACACTTCAGGAATGTGAGCAGTACCCTGCCAGATTTCCATGAAACATTCCCTGACAATGGGTACCTTAATATGTATAAGGTGATGAAGGCATTAGGAGAAGTCAATTTTAACGGGATAGTCGTCCCTGACCATGTACCATTCTGTGAAAACAGTGAGGCAGGACCTGAAACAGGTGAAGCCTATATTTTTGGTTATATAATGGCATTAATAAAAGCTGTGGATACTGAATTGGAACGATTAAGCTGAATTATTGTACGTTCGGAAGAACAATAAAAAAATCAGTCTGATACACATGTACGAATAAAAATTTAACGGATGAAAAAGTATCGAAGATTGATCATTGTTGCGATGACAGTGCATGTCTTGATGTATGCATCTGCCATGGGCCAGAATCACCAGATTAATACGGGCAGTTGGTCAATTACTGCGGATCCGGAAAAATCAGCACTCACCATTGAATATGAACATCTTGGTGTGGTGCTTGACAATGTTCAGCTTCTTGTTAAACAAGGGGATGACTGGATAGAATTGTCCGATTGGCAGGTCACTGAAGAGGATCAACGTCTGCTGATCCATACGGAGGATCCGGCGACAGACTGGACGCTTTACATCCGCAACCGGGTGTTGGGAATGACCACATCCGTGAATGAGGGTCTGATTACTGCGGTAGCGCCTGCTGATAAAAACCGATTTCCCGCCCGCATGATCGATTACAGTGGCAGTGCCACACCGGTTGCATGGAAAGGAACAGATGAGATCGGGTTTAGTTTCGGCGGAAACCAGACCAAGAATCTCAGCTTTCTTCCTGCAGAAAATCCTGAAGTGCTCTATCTTTCCTTAGGCCAGGTTTCCAGCCGGAATATGCACTGCCTGTTTGATCGCAATAACAACATTATGATTAAATTTCAAAACAGCACTCAAATGTTGCGCAGTGATGAGGATCATCTGCTACAAATATCCATTCCTGTTGGCGAGGAAATGATTGTCATGTATTCGGATTATTACACAAAACATTTGGGGCTTCCGGTCTATGAGCCCATGGATGACACCCATTTTAAAAATCCGCCTGTCATGTGGAACAGCTGGACAAATTACTATTATATGGTAACCGAAGATGAAGTCATAAAAACCGTAGACTGGATTGTGGAGAATTTTAATGATTACGGGCTTCAGTATGTTGTGATTGACGACGGACCCGAACGCGGCGAACATGGCGAGCATTACTGGATCAGTAATTGGAGTAAGGAAACATTCCCGCATGGCGGTAAATGGCTTGCAGAATATATCAGATCAAAGGGATTGACTCCCGGCCTGTGGCTTGTCCCCAATACATATGCAGGGGCACTGGATGATCATCCGGAATGGTATCTCCGGGATAAAGACGGAAAGCATATTATGGTCTATCATACACCTTCGCTCGATTATACCAATCCGGAAGTGCTTGATTTCCTGACAGAATTGTTCTCAACCTTAAAGAGCTGGGGGTTCGAATATTATAAATTTGACGCTGAATTTGCATTAACTGAATACATCCCTTATGTGGACATGGACAACCTGTACGATAAAAACATCTCACAGATCGAAGCATACCGGAACAGGCTTGAGGTAATCCGGAAAAGTGTCGGAGAGAAAACATTTTTAGAGGGCTGCCCTTCTGGCACACCACTTCAGGGGATAGGATATTTCAATTCATATTTTAACGGCGATGATATTTATAATAGCTGGCTGGGCATGTACCCGTTTTTCCTGTCCCTCAATGCCAACCTGTTTCTCAATCATATTGCCTGTTACCTCATGCCGGGCGAAGGGATCTGTGTGAGTCCGCAAATGGATATCGAGAAGGCTAAATCAGTCTATAATCCTGAATTTATCAGGGTGGCTTCAACTCGTGAGACGGATATCTCAAGTGTCGGAACGACAATGAATGAAGCCCGGACCATAGTTACTTTTGCCGCATTGAGTGGAACGCCGTACAGTTTTGCGGACAGGCTTCCTGATCTGCCTGCCGAACGGATCGACCTGCTAAAAAAGTCGCTGCCTACCATGCCCATAGTTCCCATGGATTTATTCAGCCGGGGAGGGTATTCAAGCTGGGACCTGTTCGAAGAATTTACGCCGGAAACATATGAGCATAGCTTCCCCCGTATTATCGATTTAAAGATTAATGCAGCTTCCGGCAAATATGATGTTGTTGCGGCAACCAACTGGACAAACGAAAGTCAGTCCCGCGAAATATCCTTTGCAGGTAACCTGGGACTGGACCCGGAAAGATCCTATCTGGTATTTGATTTCTGGAACCAGGAATTCCTGGGGATATTCAAAGAGTCTGTTGAATTGAAAATAGAACCGCATGATACCCGCGTGCTTCATATCCGCCCGTTGCTGCAAAGGCCGCAGATTCTGGTAACGGACCGCCATATTTCCGGAGCATACAGCATCGAAACGCTGGAATGGGATACGGAAAAACAAACTTTAAAAGGTTCATCGAAAACCATTGTGGGCACGCCCTATTCTCTGTATGTATATGTTCCGGGTGAATTTTCGCTATCGGAAATTAAATCGAAGGCAGAGACCGTTCCGGAAACAATAAACGACAATGTCTTCAAGGTAACCATGATAGCAAATGAAAAGGTGACCAACTGGTCCATAATATTTAAGAATTAAAATAACCATTTTAAAAACCTCTAATCATGAAAAAGATCTCTTTTCTCCTGGTATTATTCTTGTTTTCTTCCTCGTTATTATTGGCTCAAAGCAGGAATACCAAAATATTTACCGTGTTTACTTCATATGGTTGTGGTTGTACAGGATCCGGAGGTGCTCCCATGACTTTTACAACGAATGACCAGGTTTTATCTGCACTTCAGCAGGCATGCAATGGAGTAGATTTCATTGTATGGGAAGGTACACGAAACGCTGCTTATGTTGAAATGCAATTGAAAAAAAGCAGCTACGATGGAGTACTGATCATCGGGGGGATAGATGGAGACTACAGGTTGGCTTTCACCGGATTACCTACAATAACTGTATATAATCTCTGGGAGTTTATGAATCAGCCCTGGGACTTATTTGCTACCGGGAAGGTACCTGAAGAGGCGGTACTTAAAGGAGGCACTGATTACAAAGATGTGAGAATCTTAACCGCTCAGCTTGACAGACGGAATCTTTGCGCTCCATCTGTGAGTGAAAAAATGTTCAAGGATTTGGTATATAAGATTAAACTGATCCAGGTCATTAAGGATCTTAAGGAAACCAGAATACTGATGGTGAAAAGAGCAAAAGATGAAATTATCGCCAGTGTTAACTACAGGGGGGACATCAACCAGTCCTTCCCCGACGATCATAACGAGCGTTATCTTCAGAATTTCAAAGAGGTATTTGGTGCGGAGATTGTTCAGGTTGAAGCCGAAGAATTTTACGAGACATATCAAAAGATCAATATCAGGGATGCAGAAGAAACTGCAGATCAATGGATCAATGGTGCACAAAGGGTAGAAGCCTCAAGATCAGAGATAACAAAAACAGCCAGGGGGTATCTCGCTCTGGATGCATTAAGAGAAAAATATAACTGCAATGCAGTGTCTACCCATATCAGATCGGTTACCGGAAGTGGTGAGATGAAAGACCGGTATAATCCCGGATTGGGTCTGGAGCTTGGATTTAAGACCAGGGGAATACAGGCTGTTTGTCAGAATTATCCGGATATACTGATGAGCCAGGTCCTGGCATATTCACTGACCGGGAGGACAAGTATGCTTGGCGATGTCATATATGATATTTATAACGATGTAGAAATTGTCCTGCATTGTGGTATTCCCATTAATCCGTACGGTAGTGAACACAGGCTTCCCTATATTATACGGACCCATGCAGAAAGTCCCGTGAGGGATATACCTGAAGAACCAGGTTCTTCTACCGGGATGACAGTAGAATGGCCTGTAGGTGAGCCTGTGACTTTCTGGGAGATCCATTCCCTGAACAGGAAAATAAGGATGCATACAGGTGAGACAGTCAACGGCTATGATATCTATACCGGTGGTGAAGACATATACAATGTTATGTGTACGGCAAAAGTGATAGCCAGGGTTGAAACTGAAAGAATCAGGGATCAACATTTGCCATATTTATATGGAATCCATACCATTGCAACCCTTGGTGACCTGAGACAGCAAATAAAAGACATATCAGTTCTGCTGGGTTTTGATATGGTTGAGTCAGATAAATAATCTTATATAACTACATAATTAAAAAATAATGAAATCATCCTCAATTCGAATTTCTCTCAGGCAAATAGTCCTGTTGGTTTTACTTATCGGTCTGGCAGTTGCAAACCCTGTAACGGCACAGAAGAAAATATATATTCTTACCGATCTGGAAGGTGTAAGTGGAGTTTTCAAGTTTGGACAGACCCGGGAAAAAGACTCTCCGTGGAACGTCCAGGCCTGTGAATATTTTATGGACGACCTTTCAGCGGTAATTCACGGACTGCTTGATGGAGGAGCAACTGAGATCCTGGTTCTTGACGGACATGGAAATCAATGTGTAATTCCGCACATGATGGAAGCGGGCATAAAGTATGTTACCGGCATACCAAGGCCAGGTCCCATGTGGGGATTGGATGATTCGTTTGCGGGAATGGTGCAGTTAGGTGCCCACGCAATGATGGGTACACCAGACGGGGTATTGAACCATACCCAGTCCTCCAGAAGTGAGAATAGATATTGGTATAACGGGGTAGAATGCGGGGAACTGGTCCAAATTGCTACGATCGCGGGATATTATGATGTGCCTACAATTTTAGTTACCGGTGATGTCGCAACCTGCAGGGAAGCAGAACATTTCTTTGGTGAGAATTGTGTAACAGTGGCCGTCAAGGAAGGAATAGCAAGGGAAGCTGCTATTCTATATCCATTTATCGAGACCCGCAAGGCCTTATACGAGGGTGCTAAAAAATCTATGGAAGTCTTATCAGAATGCAAGCCCTATAAAATGGATCTGCCCATTAAAGGGAAAATACAATATCTCGATCTGAAATCCAATCCGAAAAAACGCAATATAATTACCAGGGAAGCGGTCTTTCAGGATCCCCGTGATATTGTAAAATTCTAAAGTATTCTCACTGTATGTTATGGTCCCATGTTTCAATAATGCAAAGCAGTTACTTACCTCAGGTCAAATGACCGGGCAGGCGCTGGAATTTCAGTAGAAAAAACCTGCTCGCCATTAATCGATAACTGCTTTCCGTCCACCATATATGCCTGAGAATATCCACCACCGTCCACATCATTCCTCAGCAACAAAGCGGTTCCATGAAATCGAACATCACCGCAAGTCATCTCCACCGGACCATCGTATGAAATAAGAAACAGATCATCGTCATATGTCAGGGCCGCACATGTTACCGATCCCCCGGAGATTACTTGCATGGGCTGAACTTTCTTGATTTCAGGTTTGCCCGGTGGCAGAGCCTGAATAACCGTTTCGAAATGGAGGGGCAGTTGTTGTCGGCGGCGGTAGATTATATCGTGGGAAGGGGTAATCGCAAACAAGGCGAACCAGCCGCGCACAGGATCTGTCTGTCCAATGATATCATGCGTTTCAAAGCTCTCTCCTTGTGCAGGAAGGATGGCCACGTTGCTGTGTTCGGTTTCCCTGGTAACCACCGAATTGTCCGGATTAATTTCCAATTGAACCGCTCGCGCCTTTCGGTTAACACCTTCGCCCTGAATTACAGGAGCCGGGTGGAAGAGAAGATCAACCTGATGTTCACCCTCGCCTAACACACGATCACAGACAATGGCGTACTGGCCTTTCAGATAGAAGATACAGCGCTGGTGTTGAACATCCCTGATTGCCGTATTCTCATCTGCCTCACGATCCTGAGCCTTGCTACCCCAAAGCGGCGTATTTCGGGGCGAATAGGCGCGACGGTACCAACCCTCGCCGAAATCGAAGTGCTCGCTGATGACAAAACGCCGGTCTGGATCGGGCATCTCTTCCGGCGGACCGAGTGCCCTGTGTTGAGTCAGTCCATCAATGACGATTGTGTTATGCCCCCAGGAGCCTCGCCAATAGGGTTCGAATTCATCGCGTTTGTAGGAATAGATACTGGGATCGCCGATGAGTTCACGGCCACCGGCATAATAGACAAAGTTAAGCTTGTCTTCATGTTGATGCCCACTGCCGAAATATCCCGCATCGAAGATCAACACCTGACCGTCAGGTCCCCATTTATCGCGCATCACGCAGTAACCCGCATGGGTAAAATCGTGCGATGGTTGCACTGGCATTTACCCATGCCAAACGTTTCATGGCAGTATTTTGACATCCTCCATCACCAGAAGGAAATGGATTCCAACAAAAAATATTGGTCAGTACTTCCTCGCGGTTTCCTGCAGGTTTCTGTTTCCGACCACTTATGTGATTCGATTCACAGACCATCCCCGCCTGCAAGGGCAAACGCATGAAAAAAGTTAGCGGATTTTAGACAGCCATAACTGAGCTGTTCTAAGGCTTATCTTGAACCCCCATTTTTTAAAAACTAAATCCTGGACTAATAATCCTGTCCATTTGCTGGTTTTATATCCTTGTTTTTTCGGGGATCGCTTCACGATACTCTTCAATACTTTTTCTTTCCCGGCATTTAGTTTGGATCTCTTCCCTACTTTTTTCTCTTTTAGCAGGCCTTGTAAGCCTTCCTTTCGCAGTTGCTTTCTCCACAAGCGGATACTTTCTCTTGTTACACCAAATACATTACAAACTTCTTTCATTGGCACACCTTTGCTTAGCGATATTATAGATTGACATATTAATACTTTACGTGTCAATTTATTTGACTGCATCCATTTCTCGATTTCTTCTACATCTATTCCAGTTATATCAACTGGTCTCCCGGTTTTAACTTTGTTCATAAGTGCCCTGTATATAGTTTTCAACA
>SDBS01000345.1_pt1 | contig 43566 bp, 30 predicted proteins | sample 2277091 | NCBI WGS metagenome assembly SDBS01 (sample SAMN10404972, study PRJNA504765) | marine sediment metagenome | isolation source: marine sediment core GS10_PC15, 163 cmbsf | place: Arctic Ocean: Southern Knipovich Ridge | collected 2010
GTCAAAAAACTGATTTTGGAAGCAAAGGAAATAATGATGAGTTAAAGAAACAGTTAGTAATCTTGAATGGAAAAATGGATCAACTTATTAAGGCGGTAGAGGCTATGGCAAATACTAAAACCATAGAGAAGAAAGCAATAAAAAAGACGCGGACAGTTAAGGATAAAAAATCAGCGAAGAAAGTAGTAAAAAAGAAGAAAAATTAAATGGATAAAAAGCCGTCTTCTCGGGCGGTTTTTTGTTCTTGAGTCCTACAACATAGAAAAACCGCCTTCTCGGCGATTTTTTATTAGCTCCCCTGGCTGGACGATGTTCGAACCTGTTTAGCCGGAAAATAGAGCTAATCTCTTTCTCAAGCCGATCATTTTATTTTTCTTGATTTATTGGAGTAATAAAATAATAAGACGCTGAATATTAAAAAGAATAAGAACATTAAAATTGCCCAGAGCGGCGGTATTTCAGAATCTTTAATATAGGCGTGAACTCCGAAAACGAGCAATAACAGACCGACAAAAGCATAGACAAAGGCAAACATATATCCCACAGGTATTACATCAGAAAGCGCCTCTTCTTCGCTTCTTTTATAAAATCTTTTAATGAACAAAGCTATAATTACTCCGATTATTAAATAAGCAAATAATCTAATACCATAATTTGCTGGTAAATGTTCTAAAATAAGATATAAAATAGCGGGAACAAAAAGTATGATTCCCAGCGACAGCCTGAATATAAATTTTAATGTTTTTCTTGGGTCTTTCATCACTCCCATTCTACCAAAAAACCGCCTATAAGGCGATTTGATGCGGCTCGGTCGCCCAGAACCGAGCACTAGCCTGCTCCCCCTACAGGACGCGTTCAGAACCATTGACTGGAGAAAGATTGAGCGAATTAAACGTAGTTTGAATAAAAAAAGAGCAACCGTGATAGGTGCTTTTAAAAAAAAAAGAAAAGCTGATAAAACGACTAGAACCCTTTAATAAGTTCTCTAATTTTTACCCTAATTTCTTGGGAGAGATTTGGGTTTATCGCATATAGCTTTTCTGCTTTTGGTGGTCTCGAATTACCTTTGGGGGTCATTTTAGAGACTAAAATACCTGCTCTTTCAAGTTCATTCAGATTTGAAAAAGTCAAAGTTGTAGGAAGATCAAGCATTTTAGCAATCTCTGTAAGAAATACACCTGAATAGCCATCTGTTTGCTTTTCAAAAATATACTTAACTATTTTAGGTCTGTACTTATTGCCAAATAAGCCAAGTAAGATTTCATTCATTTCCATTTTCCTTTCACTCCTTATAGGTTTTCAATGATACTGTCTTAGACTCTAATCAAATTTAAGCTTGATGTCAAGCTCGAAAATCGTAGCTCCGGCGGTAGGATTCGAACCTACAACCTAATGCTTAACAGGCATCCGCGCTACCATTGCGCCACGCCGGAATGATAATATACTTTATTCAATATAAGATAAATTCTTAGATTTGTGAAGAGCTTAATATCCTTTTAATTTTTTAAGCTTATGATGCTCTCTGATTTTCTCTAAAGCTTTAGCTTCAATCTGACGAATTCTTTCACGAGTTACTCCAAACTCCTGACCAACTTCTTCTAAAGTATGGGTAATCCCGTTTTCCAAGCCAAATCTCATTGATAAAATCCTCTGCTCTCTTTCTGTTAAATCAACAAGAATTTCATACAGTCTTTCTCTCAGTAAAACCCTTGCTGCATCTAAAGAAGGAGGGGTTGATTTTTCATCTTTAATAAACTCAGCTAAAACTGAATCGTCTTCAGCACCACCTACTGGTGTTTCAAGCGATACTGTGCGCTGGGAAATTTTCGCTAAATGACGCACTTTTGCAACTTCAATTCCCATTTCAGCAGCAATTTCTTCGGCTAAAGGTGGTCTGCCCAAGCTTTTTAAAAGCTTTCTTCTTACTTTATTATACTTAGAAAGCGTTTCAACCATGTGAACAGGAATTCTAATGGTTCTTGACTGATCAGCCAAAGCTCTGCTAATTGCCTGCCTTATCCACCAAGTAGCATAGGTTGAAAACTTATAGCCTCTTCTCCAATCAAATTTCTCAACTGCTCTAAAAAGTCCCAAATTACCTTCTTGAATTAAATCTAAAATTGTTAAATTTGGAGATCTGCCAATATATCTTTTAGCAATTGAAACCACCAGTCTAAGATTAGCTCTGGCCAACTTCTTTTTCGCTTCTATTTCTCCTTTCTCAATTCTTTTGGCAAGCTCTTTTTCTTCATCGGCAGTTAAAAAATCAACTCGTCCAATTTCTTTTAAATACATTTGAACAGGGTCAATCTTTTTTCTTTTTGACACTGCTTTTTCTTTCTTAAATGTCAAAAGCTCTTTGACTTCTTTTATTTCAATTCCATTTTCCTCTAACCTGTCATAAAGCGCTTCCAGCCCTGAAATATCTTTTTCAAAACCAGGAAAAGTATAAAGGATTTCAGAGCTGCTAATAAACCTTCTCTCTTTGGCCTTTTCAATCAATTTCTTAATCTTCTCTTCTGTGAAAACTTTTTTATAGCGACCTCTTTTAACAGGTTTTTTCTTTTTTGCTACTGTTCTTTTTCTTTTTCCAGCCCTTTTTTTCACTCTTGGTTTCACTTTCTTTCTTCTGGGCTTTGCTCTTTTTACTGGCTTTCTTTTTTTAACTTCTTTGGTTTTTGTTTTTTTAACTCTTTTTTTAATTGGAACTCGCTTTGAGCGTTTTTTTGTCCTTGGCATAAAATTAATTAGTCATTATTTTTTTTGTCAACTGATTAAATCTTTCACTGAGATTTTTAATTTTTTTAATATCCTGTTCTTGTTCAGCTTGTCTAATTTGAAGAGAAATTTCATCAAGACTCTTCTTAAGTTCAAGGGATTTAATTTCTTTCAAGCAAAACTTAAGGTCAGGCAAAATTTCTTTTTCTTCAATTTGCTCTATCTCTGCTTTTAATGAAAGCGATGCAATAAGGCCAGATAATTCAGAAGAAATTTTATCACGATTTTCAAAGTTATTTACAATCTCTTTTGTTTGGGAGGAAAAATAAGGAATTATTTGCTCATCAATAACATTTAAGTGCTGAGGTGCTTTCAGTAATAAAGAAATTACTCTTTCTTCTAGAATCTCTTTTTTTGTTTTTTCAATCACTGGATTTTTAACCTCTGAATCTTGAACATTTAAATCTGAAGCCTGTTGTTCTGGCTTCACTTTTTTAAGTTCTTCTTCAATGTGTTTTTCTTTTACGCTAAGTTTTAAGGCTAATTCCTGAACCCATGACGACTGCTCAATCCTGTTTGGAATTCTTTTAATAATAGGAAGTAAAATATTTGAAATTTCTCTTTTCCCTTCAGCAGCTTTTTGATCAAATCGAGAAAAAGCATTTTGAAAATAAAACTTTAAAATAGAAATGGAATCTTCAACCATTTTTTTAAATTTTTCGGGATTTAAAGAAATAATATCAGCAGGATCCTTGCCCTCAGGCATGCTCACTACTTTTATATTAAAACCCCTAGCTTGAGCTAAATTTATTCCTCTTTTTGTTGCAGCGTCACCTGCAAAATCCATGTCAAAGGCCAAAGACAGATTATTAGAATATCTTTTTAAAATAGTTAGATGAAAAGGAGTTAAAGCAGTGCCAGAAGTAGCCACAACGTTTTCCATGCCTGCTTGATGAGCTAAGATAACATCAATATAACCCTCAACTAATATACAAGAATCACTTTTCCTTATTCCTACTTTTGATTTGTCTAATCCGTACAAAATCCTGCCCTTGTCATACAAAAGAGTGTTGGGTGTATTCATGTATTTTGAAACTTCTTTTTCTTTTTTAAGCACTCTTCCTCCAAAACCAATAATTTGAGAATTCAAATCAAAAACAGGAAACATAATCCGACTCCTGAAGCGGTCGAAATAAGAACCTTTCTCGCTTTTAATAACTAGTCCTGTTTTCTCAATTTCTTGATTACTATATCCTTGTGAGCTTAAAAAATCACTCAATCCCTGCCATGACTCAGGAGCCCAGCCTAATTTCCATTTTTCAATTGATTCTTCATTTATTCCTCTTTTTAAAAGATACTCTTTTGCTTTTTTACCTTTTGAGCTTTTTTCAAGCTGTCTCTGATGAAACTTAACAGCTAATTCACAAATTTCATAAAATCTCTGTCTTTTAGTTCTTAATTCCGGCTTTAATGGTTTAAGCTCTACCCCAGCTTTCTGGGCCAAGATTCTTAATGCATCCCCAAACTCAATTCCCTCAACCTTCATAACAAAGTCAAAAATACTATGACCTTCACCGCAGCCAAAACAATGCCAGATTTGTCTTGAGGGAGAAACAAAAAGCGAAGGTGTTTTCTCACCATGAAAAGGACAAAGCGCTTTATAGTTTACCCCTGCCTTTGTTAGCTTTATATAACTACCAACCACTTCAGCTATATCAAGCTTTGATTTTACTTCTTCAATTGGGGAAGAATACATAAATTATTGTTTTTTAGAAACTACTGTAACTTTGCTGTTAGGAATTGAATGAATTGAACCATCTTCAGATTCAATAATTGTTTTTCGCAAAGTAATTTCTTTAACCTTGCCTTCAACACCAGCAACCTTTATTTTTTCTCCAATATAATACTGATTTTCCATGATAATGAATAATCCTGCAATAAAATCTGAAATTATATCTTTTGCTGCCATGCCAACTGCTAAACCCATTACTCCAACACTAGCTAAAATAGGAGCAATTTCTAATCCAAATTCAGGAAGAATCATTAAAAGAGCTATAACCCAAACAATAAATTTCAGTGTTCCCTCAAAAACAGCTATCAAAGTTTCAATACGCATTCTTTCTTCCTGTTCAGAAATGTTGCCTTGAATCTGCTTTTCAATTGTTCTTTTAATAATAGTTTTTGAAAAGCGATTTATTAAATTCGCAGCAATTAAAATAATAACTATCTTTATTCCATGAGCTAAAAACCAAGATGTTAAGTTTTGAATTAAGTTTTGAATCTCCATATTTTTTTAATTATTTATCGCTTAATTATTTGATTTTTTTTATCTTCAGCTAATTGATAAAGCCATTCAAAAGGGTTTAATTGCCTAATTTTTTTAGCTAATTTTTTTGCTGATTCTGTTTTTAAACTTTTTTCTGAATGGTCCTGCCATATTTTACGATTTTTTTCATCTTTATAAAAATACTCCTGCTGTAAAACCATCTGGTCAAGCAAATCAGCATCTTTAGAAACTACAGCTTCCCTGGTTTTCTGTTCTGCACGTTCTTTTATAATTCCTATCATTTCTTCAGAAATAGGTAATCCTTGCATCTGATCTTTAAATGCTTCCTCCTCACGTACATCAATATACTGCTGATTAATGAAATTCGCATCACCTATTCTAGCTTCTGCAACATCGTGGAATAAGCACATTTTTAAAACCTTATTCTCATCACATTGTTCAAGATTAGCTAAAATCATGCCAATTATGGCAACTCGAAAGCTATGATCAGAAATGTTATCACTCACCTCTTGAATCATTTGACGATGAGAACGCGTTAACCTTCTTAATGTAGCGATTTCAAAAAAGAAATTGGTAATTTTATTATCATCCATATTTTTTCACTAAATACAACATACAAATACTAATCATGCGGAGAGGACAGGACTCGAACCTGCAAACCCCCAAAGGGGTCCTTGCTTTCCAGACAAGTGCCTTAGCCATTCGGCGCACCTCTCCTTACTTAAAAGCCTATCACTTTCTTTTAATTTTTCAAACCTTCATCCCCCTCAAAGCTTTTAACCTTTCTCTTACTGGTGGATGAGTTGAAAATAAGTTTGTTAACCAATTCTTTTCTTTAAAAGGACTGGATATGTACAGATGTGCAGTTGAACTGTCAGCTGTTTTTAAAGGAGTTCTATTACTAGATATCTTTTCTAGAGCCCTGGCTAAACCTTCTGGATATCTTGTTAAAAGAGCTCCTGTTGCATCAGCTAAAAACTCTCTTTTCCTTGATATTGCCAACTGAATGAAAGTAGCAATAATGGGCGCTAGAACTGCTCCAATCAACCCCAAAATCATTATTATACCAGCTGAGCGATCTCTACCTCTTTTTCTGCTTCCTCCTGAATAAAAACTCATTCTTAAAAACATTCTTGATAAAAGAGCCACAACTCCAACCAAAACAACTATCACTGTTCCCAAGAGCATGTCTTTGTTCCCAATATGAGCTAATTCATGAGCAATTACTCCTTCAAGTTCTGTTCTTTCTAATTTTTCCAATAATCCTCTTGTCACAGCAACAACAGCATGTTTCTCATCTCTTCCTGTTGCAAAAGCATTTGGTTGAGCTTCATCAATAATATATATTTTAGGAGTAGGAAGTCCTGCAGTAATAGCTAAGTTCTCAATAATTCTGTAAAGTTCTGGATTATCTTTTTTTTGAATTTCTTTTGCCTTTGTCATTGCTAAAACAATCTTATCAGAATACCAAAAACTAGCAACGCTTTGAGTAATACTTAAAAATACAGCAATAATTAAAAAAATACTGTTATCAAGCAAATAACTAAAAAACCATCCCAATCCAATAATCAAAACTAAAAACAAAGTTAATAAAATCCAAGTTTTACGAATATTGGAATCCGCTTGAGTATATAATGTGGCCATACATTAATTAGAATTTTACTTTTGGAGCTTCTCTTTTTTCTGGTTCTATTAATTCAAAAAGATCCATTCTCTTAAATCCTAAAATACCAACAATAAGATTAGCAGGAAAACTCTCCAGTTTAATGTTTAAATCCCTGACATTGCCATTATAGAATCTTCTGGCAGCTTGAACCTTGTCTTCAGTATCACGAAGTTCTCTTTGAAGTTCTAGAAAATTAGTTGACGCCTTAAGGTCTGGATAGCTTTCTGAAACAGCAAAAAGGCTTTTTAATGTTTGAGAAAGAGCATTTTCTGCTTGACCCCTTTCTTTTACATCCTTAGCTCCCATGGCCCTAGCTCTTGCTTCAGCTATTTTTGTGAAAATCTCCTTCTCATGAGATGCATATCCTTTGACTGTTTCAACTAAATTAGGAATTAAATTATATCTTCTCTTTAATTGAACATCTATGTCAGCCCATGCTTCTTGGGCTCTGTTTTTGAACTTAACCAAACCGTTATAAACAAAGATTACCCAAACAAACACTACAGCCAATATTGCTAAAATAATTTGAGTCATTTTTTCATTCAATCTATTAATTGAACTCGACTAATGTTCATTATATCTTAATTTTAGGTTTAACTAAAGCTTGCCATCAGCTTGTTGCTGATGGCAAAATAGTAAGTTCAAAATCTATCAGGGTTTAGTACATCCCAGGCATTCCTCCTGCTGGCATTCCAGGAATCTGCTTCTTTTCTTCAGGTATTTCTGAAACTACAGCTTCTGTAGTTAAGAACATTGAAGCTGCTGAAGAGGCGTTTTCTAATGCCAATCTTACAACTTTAGTAGGATCAATAATACCATCATTAACCATATTAACTAATTTTCCTGTTGCAGCATTATATCCTAATGCCCAATCCATTTTATCTGCTTGTGTTTGTTCTTTTTTCTTATCATCAATATCCTTCAAAACCTTATACAATACAACCTCATCAGTACCAGTGTTCTTAATGATTTGTCTTAAAGGTGATTGACAGGCTCTTCTGACTATGTCGTGTCCTGCCAGATAACCTTCTTTTTCTAAATTTGAAAGTTTTATATCTCCTACTGAAGAATCTGTTAAAGCAGATGCTACTGCTAAAGCTACTCCTCCACCAGGAACAACACCCTCTTCGATTGCTGCCTTAGCAGCTGACAAAGCATCTTCTATTTTGTGCTGTTTGGATTTTTGCTCAACTTCAGTAGCTGCACCAACCTTAATAACCGCAACACCGCCAGCTAATTTGGCTAATCTTTCCTGAAGTTTTTCTTTATCAAAATCAGAATCACTAGTTTCTATTTGGTTTTTAATATTAGCAATTCTTGCTTCAATATCTTCCTTCTTTCCTTTTCCTTCAATGATAGTTGTTTTTTCTTTTGTTGAAACAACTTTCCTAGCTGAACCTAAGTTAGAGATTTCAACAGTTTCTAGTTTTAAACCAAGCTCTTCAGAAATTAACTGAGCTCCAGTTAAAACTGCTATATCATGAAGCATTTCCTTTTTTCTATCACCAAAACCAGGAGTCTTAACAGCTAAGGTTTTAAATATTCCACGAAGCTTGTTAACTACTAATGTAGCCAAAGCATCTCCTTCAATATCATCAGAAATAATAACTAATTCTTTCTTCCCTGCCTGGCTTATTTTTTCTAAGATTGGCAAAATCTCCTGTAAGCTTGAAATTTTTTTATCAATTACTAAGATATATGGATTTTCATAAACAGCTTCCATTCTTTCTGTATCAGTAATCATGTAAGGAGAAATATAACCCTGGTCAAATTGCATTCCTTTAACAATTTCTTTTTCAAGACCAAATGTTTTTGATTCTTCAACAGTAATCACTCCGTCTTTTCCAACCTCATCCATAATTTCAGCAATCAAATTACCAATTTCTTTGCTTTCAGCAGAAATTGTTGCCACTTGAGCAATTTCTTGTTTGCTTTCTATTTTAATTGAGCGTTTCTTTAAAAACTCAACAATTTTATCAACCCTGCTTTTTATTCCCTTATTAATGTCAGCTGGAGTAAAACCTGCCTCAACAAGCTTTAAACCTTCTGAAATGATGGCCTGAGCCAATACAACTGCAGTGGTGGTTCCATCACCAACTATATCATTGGTTTTTTCAGAAACTTCTTTTACGATTTCAGCTCCTAAATTTTCTATTCTGTCTTTGAGATCAATTTCTTTGGCAATGGTTACGCCATCATTAGTAATAGTGGGAGCTCCAAAGCCTTTGTCCAAAACAACATTTCTTCCGCCCGGACCTAATGTTACTTTAACAACATCAGCCAGTTGATCCACGCCTGCTTTTAATTTCTTACGAGCCGCCTCTTGATAATCAATTTGTTTTGCCATAGTTTTATTAAAATTTGTTATGCTATAACTGCTAAAATATCTTCTTGTTTAGCAATAAGATATTCTTTCCCATCGACTTTAATCTCGCTTGGACCATATTTTGTGAATAAAACTTTTTGTCCAACTTTTATGTTCATAGGAATCATTTTATCAGCTGAAGTTCTTTTGCCAGGACCAACAGCAATAACTTTACCCTGTTCGGACTTTTCTTTGTCAGCTGTTTCTGGCAATAAAATGCCAGATTTTGTTTTTTCTTCTTCTTTAATCGGTTCGATTAAAATATAATCTGATAATGGCTTTATGTTCATAATAACTGTTATGTTATACTTTTTATCTTTTAGCAGGCTAGACCTTTGAGTGCTAATTGTCCTTTATCTTAATCAAGACACCTATTCTTGTCAAGGAAAAGAAGCAAACAGGTTTTCCGAACATGATTTGGAGTGCGCTTTGTATTTTGCTATCTTTACAACCACGACCTCGCTTTGAGCGAGAATCTTGCTTCTTGCCTCGTTAGAATGAAAGTGTATAATAGAAACATATGGAAAAACTCTTTTGGTATATTGTTGCTGGTATTTTATCAATATTTCTGGCAGCAAAATTCATTACTGGTATAAGCTTGGAAGTCTTGCCCGGAAGCAGCTTCTTAGGAATTGCGCTCACAGAATATTGGCACGTTTTGGTTTTAATAGGAGGAATATTGGGGCTTGTTAATTTTTTTATTAAACCTATTCTTAATGTAATCACGCTTCCTTTAAAATTCTTGACTTTAGGCCTTTTCTCAATATTATTAAATATGGCCGTAATTTGGTTTTTAGATGTTTTATTCTTAGAACTTATAATTACCAGCCTCACTTCCCTATTTCTTACAACCATAGTTGTGTGGACTGTAAACTTTTTCCTGGGATTAAAAAAATGAAACAATATCTCTTTATTGCTCAAATTGTAATATCTGTGCTTTTAATTATCTCTATCCTGCTTCAGCAAAGAGGCAGCTCTTTAGGTTCTGCTTTTGGAGGAGGTGGAGGTTTTCACGTATCAAGAAGAGGTGCGGAAAAAAAGATTTATTGGGCAACAGTGGTTTTTGGAATAATCTTTGTGATTTTAGCCATGCTCAATCTTTTCTTAAAATAAATGAATCTCTTAAAAGTCTAAAAAACTATGAATTATCAGTGGCCTTCAAAAAACCAGTGGCGTCAGCTTTTCAAAATCTTAAGCAAAAGAGAGAAGAAAGTCTTTATTTTCTTCGGCTCTTTATTTCTTTTTTCATTTATTTTCCTCTCAACTAGCTTTTATCTAGACCACACAAAGGTTGTGCCAGCTTTAGGCGGTTCTTATACTGAAGGAATAGTGGGCTTTCCAAGATTTATAAATCCTGTCTATGCTCCGCTCTCAGATGCAGACAAGGATTTAACAGAACTTATTTTTTCCGGCCTCATGAATTATGATGAAAACGGAAACCTTGTGCTGGATTTAGCAAAAGACTATCAAGTCCTTGACAATGGAACTATTTATGAATTTCACTTAAAAGATAATTTGGTTTGGCAAGATGGACGTAAATTAAGCGCAGACGACATAGTATTTACAGTTGAAATGATCCAGAATCCAGACATTAAAAGTCCTTTACGTTCAATCTGGCTTGGAGTGGAAGTAGAAAAAATATCTGATTCAACTGTACGTTTCACTTTAAAAAACAGCTCATCAATTTTTTTAGAAAATTGTGTTTTGAAAATAATCCCAAAACATATCTGGGAAAATGTTTCAGCTAAAAACTTCTCTTTTAGCCCAAACAATCTCAGCCCCACTGGTTCAGGACCCTACAAGTTGAAAGATTTATCACAAGACAAGGAAGGAAGAATAACATCAGTTAATTTAATTAAAAACATATTGTATCATGGTGAAGGACCATATATTTCAAAAATTACTTTCAAATTTTTTGAACCAGAAAAAGAAGAACTACTAATTGATGCTTACGAAAAAGGAGTGGTGGAAGGATTTTCTGCCAGCACATTTAAAAATCTTTCTTTTTGTCAAGCCTCTGACCAAACTCCTGTTAAATGCAAAGATGCAAACCTTTATGCTTTATCTTTACCAAGATATTTCGCTGTTTTCTTTAATGATAAAAATTCAAAAGTCCTTTCTGAAAAAAACGTAAGGATAGCTCTCAATCACGGGATTAATAAGCAGGAAATCATTGAAACGCTTTTTTCAGGTTATGGCCAAGAAGTTCACTCTCCTATTCTTCCTAATATTTATAATCTACAGCAGCCAGAAAAAACTTATGAATTTGACCTTGAAAAAGCAAAAGGTATTTTAGAAAAAGCTGGCTTTTTCATGACAGATGAAGGTGTTAGAGAAAAAACAGTCAAAAAAGAATTGTCTTTTGCTTTCAAAAGCACGCTTGTTGTTGGCTCCAAGGGCGATGAGGTAAAAGAACTCCAAAAATGTCTCTCAAGAGACCCGGAAATATATCCTGAAGGAAAAATCACTGGTTATTTTGGAAGTCAAACAAAAGCTGCTGTTATTAAATTTCAAGAAAAATACAAACAAGAAGTCTTAGCGCCTTTTGGCCTTGAAAAAGGCACGGGTGATGTTAAAAGTAAAACCAGAGAGAAATTAAATGAAGTCTGCTTTGACAGACCAGAAGAGAAAATGTCTTTAGAATTCTCTCTTTACACAGTTGACCAATCCCTTATGATAAAAGCAGCTAGAATCATTAAAAGCCAATGGAAAGAATTAGGCGTTAAAGTCAGAGTTGAAACTTTTGATATTAATACTTTGAAAGGAGAGATTTTAAGAAAAAGAGAGTTTGAATCACTTTTATTTGGAGAAGTTTTATCTTTCATCCCAGATCCATTTCCCTTCTGGCACTCTTCTCAAAAAGGAGAATTAGGGTTAAACTTAGCAAACTATGAAAACAGAAAAGCTGACAAGCTGTTAGAAAGCAACAGGCAACTATTGGATGAAACAGAAAGAAATCAGAAATTAGAAGAGTTCCAGAATATTTTAATTGATGATGCACCTGTTGTATTTTTGTACAATCCAGACTATCTTTATCTTGTTCCGGAAAAAATAAAAGGGATGAATGAAAAAATAATTACTGACCCGTCAAAAAGACTAGCTGATATCCAGACATGGCATATCAAAACAAAAAGAGCATGGACAACTACAAAGAATTAATAAAAAACAGAAAACCGGACATACGTCGTCTGAACGACATGAAAGAAGTTATTTACGATAAAGAGTGGCTTAAGAATGCTTCTGATTCTGAACTATATTACATGTACAGAAAGGTTAAAGAGAAAGATGGTCTTGTTAATCATATTACTATTACTCCGGCCAGGATGCTGGGAAAGGAATATATTAAAACAAAGGGTCATTATCACAGCAATGATAATTATGGAGAGATTTATGGAGTACTAGAAGGCAAAGGAATATTTTTAGCACAAAAGAAAAAAGATAATCCAGAAATAATTGAAGATGTATTTTTTGTCAAAGCAGAAAAAGGAGATTACGTTGTGATACCTGCTGGATATGGCCATGTTATGATTAATGATTCATCAGATGATTTAGTAACAATAGATTGGTCATCAGAGGACTGTAAGGGAGTTTATGACCTTTTCATGGAAAAACAAGGGGCTTGTTATTACTACACAGAGTCAGGCTGGATTAAAAATAAAAATTACAAACAAGTTCCTGAGCTACGTTCTGAGAAACCATTAAAATCAATGCCTAAAAATTTAGACTTTCTTTATGGAAAACAATAACAATTCAATTAAAAAAGTGGTCATTCCAGCTGCTGGTTGGGGAACGAGATTTTTACCAGCAACCAAAGCAATGCCAAAAGAAATGCTGCCAGTAGTAGACAAGCCTGTGATTCAATATGTAGTAGAAGAGGCAGTAGCTTCTGGTATTCAGGACGTGATTATTATTACTGGCTGGCAGAAAAGAGCTATTGAAGACCATTTTGACAGGTCTCTTCAACTTGAAGAACACTTAAAAAATAGTAAAAAAGAAAAAGAGCTTTCAGAAATTAAAAGGATTGCTCAATTAGCTAATTTTATCTATATTCGCCAGAACGGAGAATTCTATGGAAACGCTATACCTGTTCTTGCTGCTGAGCCTGCAATTGGCAAACAACCTTTTGCAGTTGTCTGGGGAGATGAATTTATTATGGCAGAACCTCCCAGATTAGCTCAAATGATTGAAGCTTATAAAAAATATCCTGGAATTATGATTTCTGCGGTCCGAATTGAAACAAAAGACCAACTCTCTCGTTATGGAATAGCTGATGTAGAAAAAGTGGAGGGAAGTATTTTTAAAATCAAAAAGATTGTTGAAAAACCACTTCCAGATGAAGCCCCTTCTAATTTAGCCACTCATGGCGCCTATCTCCTACCCCCAGAAATCTTTGACGTTATTAGAGACTTGAAGCCAAGTAAAGGAGGAGAAGTCTGGCTAGTGGACGCTATTAATGAACTGAATAAAAAAGGTGTTCCTGTTTATGCTTGTGAGATAAAAAATGGGAAATACTATGATACCGGCAATAAGCTTGAATACTTAAAAACAGTCATAGAATTTGCGCTTTCTCGTCCTGAATTTTCAAAAGAACTCAAAGAATACTTAAAAAAACTAGGATTATAGGTCTTGATTTTCTAAGAAAATTAAGATAAATTTAAAAACTTGCTTAATAACAACTAAATTATTACAACACTTGAAACAAGTTTAAATACTTAAAAAACAGTGTTAAAGTTTATTTTTTCCGTAATTAATTTTTAAACTAATTAAAGGAATATTTCAGAAAACTGAATCCATGAAGCCTAAAGGTAGACCGGTTAGATGGAATCGTGAAATTGCCTATGTTGTCGGACTAATAACCACAGATGGAAATCTTTCAATTGACGGTTATCACTTGGAAATGACATCTAACGACATACAATTATTAGATACATTTAAACGCTGTTTGGGAATCAAAAATAAGATAGCTGCGAAATTTAGCACCTATACTGGTAAGAAAAGTTGCTATCGTGTCCAATTTGGAAATGTTATTCTATACAAATGGTTACTTAATCTAGGTTTGATGCCAAACAAATCAAAAAAGCTTGGGGTTTTAAAAATTCCAGATAAATATTTCTTCCATTTCCTACGCGGTCATTTGGACGGAGATGGATGTATCCGTAAATATCAAGATCCTATTTATCCAAACAGTAAAAGACTCTATATTAGATTCTTTTCAGCTAGTCCCAGACATATTCAGTGGATTCAAAAAAAGATAAAGCTATTGTTGGGGATTGAAGGTTATACCAGACATGAAGTAACAGGCCTCTTGCTTAGTTTTGCTAAAAAGGATTCTTTAAAGCTATTACCGTATTTATATCCCACAAAAAATGTACCCTGCCTTAAACGCAAGTATAAAATCATTAAAGAATTTTTAGTAAATCCAGCCGAGGTGGTGAAATTTGGTTAGACACGCAGCGTTCAGAACGCTGTGGAGAAATTACTCCATGTGGGTTCGAGTCCCACTCTCGGCACTAATAATTATTAAACAAAAATAAACTCTCATTTTGAGTCTTAATATTAATTTTTAAATTATGGAAAAAACAATTCAAAAAACTACAAAAAGAAGCACCAATAGCTTAAGGATTATTCCTCTTGGCGGATTGGGTGAGGTAGGCAGGAACATGACCCTGTTGGAATATGGAAAAAACATCATAATTATTGATGTTGGTTTGAGATTTCCAGAAGAAAATATGCCTGGTATTGATTTCATCATTCCTAACTTTGAATATCTTAAAAAAAGAAAAAATGATATTTTAGGAATCGTGTTTACTCACGGTCATTATGACCACATCGGCGCCTTCCCCTATATTATTGAGCATATTTGGAGAAAGAATTTAAAAATCTTTGCCGGTCCTTTGACTAAAGGCATAATCTTAAAAAGACAGGGAGAATTCTCAAAACAACCAAAATTAAAAATTGAAGAAGTCAAAAATGGTTCAAAGATAAAGTTGGGCCAGTTTAAAGTTGAATTTTTTAGACAAAATCACAATATTCCTGACAACTTAGGATTATTCATTGAAACACCAGTTGGAAACATACTTCACACTTCTGACTTTAAGTTTGATCCTCATCCAATGAATGACTTGCCTACTGATTTTAAAAAATTAAACAGCTTTGGAAAAAGAAATGTTCTCTTAATGTTGTCGGATTCAACTGGAGCCGAAGAAGAAGGTCATTCTTTGTCAGAAAAAGAAATCTCAGAAAACTTAGAAGAAATTTTTAAGATAGCTTCAGGAAGAATAATTTCTGCTACTTTTGCTTCTTTAATAAACAGAATTCAGCAAATGATAAGTATTTCAGAAAAATATAAGAGAAAAGTTTGCATTGAAGGTTATTCAATGAAAACAAATGTTGAAATCGCAAAACGGCTTGGCTATGTTAAAGCAAAAAAAACCACCTTTATTAATTCTAAACAAATTAAAAACTATCCTGATTCTCAAGTCACAATATTGTGCACTGGAGCGCAAGGAGAAGCAAGAGCAGCGCTAATGAGAATTGCCAGTAAAGAACATCGCTCTATTAAAATTAAAAGAAATGACTCTGTAATTTTTTCTTCTTCAGTTATTCCTGGCAATGAAAGAACAGTGCAAAATGTTAAGGATGAAATTCTCAAGCAGGGAGCTAAAGTTTTCCATTATAAAATGATGGATATTCATGCAGGAGGTCATGGTAAAAAAGAAGAATTAAAGGAAATGATTAAAATCATTAATCCAAAGTTCTTTTTCCCTGTTCATGGTCATCACTCAATGTTAATCTCGCATGCTGAACTGGCAAAAGAAATGGGTATTCATGAAAAAAACATTATCCTGCCTGAAAATGGACAGGTTATTAGTTTAACTCAAAATAAAATCAGTCTTGAAAAGGAAAAGGTTCCTTCAAATTATGTTATGGTTGACGGACTTGGGGTTGGAGATGTTGGTGAAATAGTCTTGAGAGACAGACATATACTGGCCGAAGATGGCATGTTTGTGATTATTACCATTGTAGACAGGCAAACTGGAAAGGTTATGGGTTCTCCTGATATAATATCAAGAGGGTTTGTTTATTTAAGAGAATCAAAGAGATTATTAAAGGACACTAGAAAAAGAGTGATTGGTATTATTAATAGAGCTACAGGCTCTGGAGGAGCAGTCAACTGGACCTATGTTAAAGATGAAATAAGAAATAAAATAGGCCAATTTCTTTTCACAAGCACTAAAAGAAGACCGATGATTTTAGTTGTTATAATTGAAGTCTAATTTATGAGAGTTTTTAGCGGAATACAACCAAGCGGAACAATTCATATAGGAAATTATTTGGGCGCAATAAAACAATGGGTTGAGCTTCAAGAAAAAGCTGAATGTATTTTTTCTATTGTTGATCTTCATGCCATCACTGTTCCCTATCGGGCAAAAAAACTTCAGGAAAATATTTTAGATGCAGCTATTTGCTATTTAGCGGCTGGAATTAATCCAGAAAAATCAATTCTCTTTGTTCAATCAGAAATTCAAGAACATACTGAATTAAACTGGCTTTTGAACACCATCACTCCTATTGGAGAACTATTAAGAATGACACAGTACAAAGACAAATCTAAACAATTTAAAGGTTCAGTCAGCGCTGGTCTTTTAAATTATCCTGTTTTAATGGCTGCTGATATTTTGCTTTATCAAACTGATATAGTGCCTGTTGGAAAAGACCAGCAACAGCACGTAGAATTAACAAGAGAAATTGCAAAAAAATTCAATGCTAGATTTGGAAAAACCTTTAAAATACCCAGAGCTCAAATCCTTGGTCCAGGCGCTAAAATAATGGCTTTGAATAATCCAAAAAAGAAAATGTCAAAATCCTTAGGCCCAGATTGCTATATTACTCTTTTTGATGAGCCAACTGTAATCAGAAAAAAAATAATGTCTGCAGTAACAGACACAGGACGAAAGATTGCTTACGATATTAAGAAAAAACCAGGCATTTCCAATCTCTTAACCATCCATTCTTTATTTTCAGGAAAATCAATTAAAGATCTGGAAAAAGAATTCGCAAACAAAGGATATCAAGAGTTTAAAAAATCTCTTGCTAATTTATTGATAAATTCCTTAAAACCGTTTAGACAAAAAAGAAAAGAGCTTGTTAAAAGAGAAGTTTACGTAAAAGAAATCCTAAATCAAGGAAGAAAAAAGGCAAAAACCATTGCCCAATCTAATATTTCTGAAATAAAAAAGAAAATGGGATTAATTTAGCCACTTTTCCATTCCTTACCTATTTCTGGATATTTAGCTAGTTTTTTACGAAAAAGATCTTGAATTTCTTCAAGTCCTTTTTTTGTTTTAGATTCAAAAACCAAAACTAAAACCGGCAGATTAGAAGACGCTCTGACTAATCCCCACCCATCATCAAACTTAACCCGAGCTCCATTAATATCAATAACTCTGTTCTCCCCATATTCACCCTTGAGCTCTTCAGTCAACTTATCAACAATATCGTATTTTATTTCATCAGCGCAATCAGCATGCCAAGTAGGAGAAGTAATGTATTGAGGAGTATTAAGCATCACTTCAGACAAAGGTTTGTTCTGACAAGATAAATATTCTAAAAGCTTTAAAGCAGCAAAGGTCGCATCATCATAGCCATAATATCCATGCCTGTAAAAAATATGACCGCTTCTTTCTCCTGCCAAGGTTGCATCAACTTCTTTGGCTTTTTGCTTTATGTATGAATGGCCAGTCTTCCACATAATTGGATCACCACCGTGTTTTTTAATTTCTTCAATTAAGGCTTGAGAACATTTAACATCAAAAACAATCTTTGAACCTGGTTTTTCTTTAAGCACCTGACGACTTAATAAAATCATAAACCTATCAGGCCAAATTATTTGCCCCTTTTCATCTACTACTCCCAAACGATCACCATCACCATCAAAACCAAGCCCAATATCTGCGCTAACCTCTTTAACCTTTGAAGACAGAGCATTTAAAGCCTTTAAAGCAGCTGGATTGGGTTCATGGTTTGGAAAATCAAAATCAATATTACAGAATTGTTCAACTATCTCACACCCTGCTTTTCTTAAAATTAACGGTACAATCGGACCAGCAGTTCCATTGCCAGCATTAACAACTACCTTAAGAGGTTTTTTAATATTAACTTTTTGAGCTATGTAATCACTATAGATTGGAATAATGCCAGATTCTTTTCTTATTTCACCTTTACCTTTAGCGAAATCTTCATCTAAAATTATTTTGTAAATCTGTTTAATGTCATTGGGAAGCAAGGTGGTTCCCAAATCATAACCAAGCTTAAGACCACTCCAGCCATTTGGATTATGAGAAGCAGTTATGATTGCCACTCCTTTAACTTTGAAATAATATTGTGCAAAGTAAGCAATTGGTGTTAAAACTCTACCAATTTCAACAACATTAATGCCAGTTGACAATACTCCTGCAACAAAAGCATTTTTAAGCCTTTCCGAGTATTCTCTGGCATCAAAACCCACAATTGTTTCATTAACATTGTGCTTTTTTAGAATAGAACCAAAAGCTTGACCAATAATCCTGCAGTTTTCTTCGCTTAACTCATCTTCTAAAAGCTGACCTCGGATATCATATTCCCTAAAAATTGTCTTTTTAATGCTCATGATTGATTTTAAGATGGTTTTATTATATCATTGCTCTATGAGCTTCTCAATAGGAATAATAGGACTGCCTAATGTTGGAAAATCAACAATATTTAAAGCTCTGACCGAAAAAGAGGTTAAGATTGCTCCCCGACCCTTTACTACCATTGATCCCAATGTCGGAAAAGTAGCTGTGCCGGACAAGAGACTAAAAAGCTTAAGCGAGATTATTAATCCAGAAAAAACCACTCCAACCACCATTGAGTTTGTTGATATTGCAGGTCTGGTAAAAAACGCTCATAAAGGAGAGGGGCTGGGCAATCAGTTCTTATCCCAAATCAAGAATTGTGATGCTATTTTGCAAATAGTAAGAGCATTTGATAGGCCTGAAATTGAAAATGTTTTAAAGGAGATTAATCCTGAGAAGGAAATTGAGGTCATTAATCTTGAATTGTTAATGAAGGATTTGGAAACTTTAAAAAACATAGTCTCAGGGTTAAAAAAGAAGGGAGATTTAAAAAAGAGCGAGATTCTTGAAAACATAGAAAATCAAATAAATCAAGGTAAATTAATTTCAGAAATTAACTTAACAGAACAAGAAAAGATAGAAATTAAAGAATATCAGCTTTTGACAACAAAACCGATTATTTATATATTAAACACTAATAACAAAACAAGCTTTACTAACCCTGCTTTCAAGCATTTAGTAATGAACTTAAAAGAAGAAGAGGAGCTTTTAGAGTTATCCGAAGAAGAAAAGAAAGAGCTTGAATTAAAATCTCAATTAGATAGAATAATTTTAGCTTGTTATGATATTTTGAACTTAATAACTTTTTTTACTGTAGCTGGTGGAAAAGAAGTGCGAGCTTGGACAATAGTTAAAAATTCAAAAATTCCAGAAGCAGGAGGAGTAGTTCATTCAGATTTTTATGATAAATTCATTAAAGCTGAGGTTATTTATTGGAAAGAACTAGTTTTGACAAACTCTTGGCAAAAAGCCAAAGAAAAAGGGTTAATAAAAACAGTTGGTAAAGATTATGAAGTTAAAGATGGTGATGTTATTGAATTCAAAATTTAATTACAAATAATAATTAATTTAAACGAATAAATTCCGAATAAATATGCAACTATATCAACTAGATTATTTAATTTCTCCTGAAATTTCAGAGCAAGATGCACAAGCTTTAGGAGAAAAAATAAAATCACTGATCGAAAAAGATCAAGGCTTCATCGCTAAAGCAGAACTTTTAAGCAATCGAGTTCTGGCCTATGAAGTCAAAAACTTCACAGAAGCATTTCTGGCTGGTTTAAGTTTTAATTTAAAGCCGGAAAAATTAGAAGAGCTTAAGAAAACATTGGAGTCAGAAAAAAACATTTTAAGATACGTGGTATTTAAGAAAAAATTACTGAAAGAGAAACCAAGAACGAGAAAAGCAACCAAAATTTCCAAAGAAATTAAAACCTTAAAACCTAAACAAAAGGTCGAATTAAAAGAAATTGAAAAAAAATTAGATGAAATACTCGGCGAATAAGCAGAATTTACGTTTGTTCGCTTATGGTCTCATATTGATAATATGAATTTAAATAAAGTATTTTTAATTGGGAGGTTGACCCGAGATCCAGAACTGAAGACGCTTCCCTCAGGAGATGCAGTTGTTAACTTCGGACTAGCCACTGATAGTTTTTTCACTGATAAATCAGGTCAAAAGCAGCAACAGGCTGAATTTCACAACATAGTTTTATTCGGAAGATTAGCTGAAATTGCTTCTCAATATTTAACCAAAGGTTCTTTAGCCTTTTTAGAAGGAAGGATCAGAACCAGAACCTGGGAAGATTCATCTGGCAATAAAAGATATAGAACTGAAGTTATAGGCCAGCGCTTGCAATTGGGTCCTAAAAACGTAGCAAAGGTAGCGCCAACTCAGCAAAAAACCCAAGAAAAACCAGTGAAAGAAATAAAAGAAGAGGATATTCCGATAATTGAAGAAGGTGAGGGGGAGATAGACGTCTCACAAATACCATTTTAAAAATAGATTAACAATTAATAATACATATTGAATTTATGGCTTGTTATTTTTGTCAAAGAAATATTAAGGAAATTGATTATAAGAATACTAAACTCTTGTCAAGGTTTGTTTCTGGTTTAGCAAAAATCAAAGCAAAAAAAAGAACAGGTGTTTGTTCTACTCATCAAAGAAAACTTGCTCAAGCTATTAAAAGAGCAAGGTTTTTAGCACTGCTTCCTTATACAACAAAATAAACACGTAAAGATTATAAATTAAAAACGGAGACGTTTATCAACGCTCCATTTTTTAATACCTTAATATCTAAAATTTCAAGCCTGCTCTATTATAGATTTTTTAATTCTTTTTATAATTTTTGGGTTTTCTTTTAAAAACTTTCTACTCGCCTCCATTCCATGGCCTAGTTTTACGTCTTCGTATCGCAGCCAAGCACCTGACTGCTTAATCACTCCATATTTTATTCCTGTATTTATAATATCCCCTGAATAAGCAATCCCTTCGTTATAATAAATATCAAACTCAGCAATTTTAAACGGAGCTGCTACTTTATTTTTAACGATTTTTGCTTTTATTCTGCTTCCAATAATATTATCACCGTGTTTTATCTGGGCAATTCTTCTTAGGTTGATTCTCACAGAAGCATAAAACTTCAATGCCAGGCCTCCGGGAGTTGTCTCAGGATTACCAAACCTTATTCCTATTTTCATTCTTGTCTGATTCAAAAACACAACTATTGTTTTTGTTTTTGAAATTATTCCAGCAAGCTTTCTGAGCGCTTGGCTCATCAAGCGGGCTTGAAGCCCAATTTGAAACTCACCCATTTCTCCCGCAATCTCTGCTTGCGGCACTAAAGCAGCCACTGAATCAATAACAATCACATCAACCTCACCCGATCTAACTAAAGTTTCAACAATCTGAAGAGCTTGTTCTCCGGAGTCAGGCTGGGAGATCAGTAAATCATCAAGATTAACTCCAATTTTCTTAGCATAATCAGGATCTAAAGCATGTTCAGCATCAATAAAAGCTCCGACACCACCTTGTTTTTGAGCACTGGCTAAAATATGAAGAGCTAGAGTGGTCTTTCCACTCATTTCAGGTCCATAAATCTCAACTACCCTGCCCCTTGGTACGCCTCCTGCTCCCAGAGCCAAATCTACAGAGATAGAACCAGTTGAAATTACAGTCACATTAGTAAAACTCGCTTCTTTAAGCGTCATAATTGAACCTTCTCCAAATTTCTGATGAATCTCAGCCAATGCACCATCTAAATTGATCTTTTCTTTTTTTAATTTCTTCTTTTTTGCCATATATCTTTATATTACCATAACCTTGTTTTCTTTACCTGTATACAAAATACAAATTAAACTTTCTGCCATTCATCATTTTCAGAATCAGCTTCATCATCATAGTCTTGACTTTCTTCAACAAGAAAGACTTCTCTTGGTTTGGCTCCCCTGCTCGGACCTATGATTTTGCTTTCTTCTAGCATATCCATTAACCTGGCAGCTCTTGCATAACCTACTCTTAATTTTCGCTGAAGCAAAGAAGCAGATGCTCTTTTATTTTCAACAACCACTCTTTTTGCCTCCTCATATAAAGAATCTTCCAATAAAGATGGAGAATCTTCCACTGGCCCTGCATCTGTTTGATTCATGGCTTTTGACAAACCGTCTTGGACTTCTTCTATTTCTGATCCTGCGGCTTCAGTCAAATACTGGTCATTTTTTTCTTTTATCCATTTTGTTATTTTTTTAACTTCTTTTTCAGAAATAAAAGCACCCTGAATTCTTTTTGGCTTAATATGATTAGCTGAGATAAAAAGCATATCTCCTAAACCAAGAAGTTTTTCCGCGCCTGCTGTGTCTAAAACTGTGCGAGAGTCAATCTGAGAAGCAACTTGAAAGGTAGTTCTTGAAGTAATATTTGCCTTAATTAAACCAGTAATAACTTCAACAGAAGGCCTTTGAGTTGCAACTATTAAATGAACTCCGACTGCTCTTGCCATTTGAGCCAATCTTACAATCGAGCTTTCTACCTCTCTTCCTTTAGCTGACATCAAATCTGCTAACTCATCAATCACCACCACAATATAAGGAAGGGGTTCTTCTTCGTTTTCAAGAGCTTTTTCATTGTAACTTGCAATGCTTTTTGACTTGGATTGGGCTAATGCTCTAAATCTTCTATCCATTTCTTCGGTTAGCCACTTTAAAGCATTAGTTGCTCTTTGAGCATCAACAATAACTGGACATAGAAGATGGGGCAGTTCGTTGTAAACAATGAATTCAACTCTTTTGGGGTCAATTAAAATAAATTTTAAAACATCTGGTGAATTTTTATAAAGAAGAGAAATAATCAAATTGTTAAGAAAAATTGTTTTACCAGTACCCGTAGAACCAGCCACTAATAAATGAGGCATTTTAGCTAAATTTGTATAAATAGGGTTCCCAGCAACATCATTTCCAAAACAAAGCGTCAAGTTAGGAGCATTTTGAAATTTAGAATCGGAAATCAGTCCCTTTAAACGGACAAAGGCTCTGACCTTGTTGGGAACTTCAATACCTACCAAGCTTTTGCCTGGAATTGGAGCTTCAATTCTTATGGGATGACTGGCCAGAGCTAAAGCCAAGTCATTTGATAAAGAAGTAATTTTTGAAAGTTTAATTCCCTCGGCAGGCTTAAAAGAATATTGGGTAACAGTGGGTCCAATATTAATTTCTGACATCTCTACTGGTATATCAAAACTCTCTAAGGTTTTTTTAATTATTGCTGAATTCATCTTAATATTACCTGCAGAAGGACGGCCTTTGGTTGACTCTAAGAGATCTAAGGGCGGTGAATCATATTCAGCGCCAAGTGGTATGGATTTAATTTTTTTAGGCTTTAAATCTTCTGGCTCTTTTTCTGGTTCTTTTGATTCTTTCAAAGAAGCAGGAGCTGGTTCAATTGTTTTTACCTTAAAAGAGGGTGCAAAGATTTTTTGAATTAAAGAAGGTTTTGGCTCTTCGTCGTCATCTTCTTGAGAACTTTCTTGCTTTAAAAGATGCCAGAAAATTACGCCGCCGATTATAATAGCAAGGGCAAAAACAATTTGAGTTACCCAAAGACCAAAAAACTTTAAAAGCGGCCAAGTTAAAATCTGACCCAGCCATCCGCCTTGTCTTGTTCCAGGACTTAATCTTTCCAGCATTCCAGAAACACCTAAAATCGTTGTTAATATAGCTAAAAACGAAGGCCTTAATACTTCTTTGTATTCAGCTAAGAAGAACGACAAGCCAACAAGACCAAAAAGAATAGGAAAGATAAGAACAGTCTTTCCTATCAAAAAGCTTAAGCTTGTAAAAAGAAATTCACCAGCTATGCCTGCTTTCTGAAAATAACTAAAGATGAAAATGATTGCTAAAAGAAAAAACGCTATGGCCCAAATATGCCTTTGCGTTTTTTCAGGTAAAGAAAAAGAGAGATCAATAGAGTCAATGGAAAAAAATCCTTTATTCTTTTTGCGTCTTTTTCTTTTTTTTCTTGTCATTTCTAAAGCTAAAATAAGGCTTTTAACTTAATCCTTTATCTTCACATTATATCCCTTTTTGACTATTTTTTAAAACCTGTTCCTGCGGGAATCAATTTACCAATAATAACATTCTCTTTCAAGCCCCTTAATTTATCTTCCTTTCCTTCAATTGCTGCCTTTATTAAAACACGAGATGTTTCCTGGAATGATGCTGCGGATAAAAATGAATCAGTGGTCAAAGCTACTTTTGAAATTCCCAATAAAACCAGATTAGCTTTGGCCAGTTGAATGTCTTTATCTTTTTTGGCTTTTTTCAATGCTTTCAATTTAAGATTCTCTTCAAGAAATATTGTTCTCTCAACAATCTCCCCAACAGTAAAAATACTGTCTCCTGGCTCTTTAATCTTAACTCTAGAAAACATTTGACGAATAATAACCTCGAGATGCTTATCGTGAATCTGAGCGCCTTGAGAAAAATAAATCTTCTGGATTTCTTTTATTATATAGCGCCAAGTTTTTTCCTTATTAGTCAGTTTAAATAATTCCTTTATCTCTAAATTTCCCTCAGAAAGCTGCTGACCCCTTTCTATGATTTGTTCTGGTTTAACCAAAATTGCTGACTGAGCAGGAATTTTGTATTCTAAAATTTCTGTTTTTTTCTTCTTTTGCTTTGGATCTTTTATTTCAATTTTGATTATTTTATCTTGGGTAATTTCTTTTACTTTACCATCAACTAAAGAAATTTCTGCTTTTCCAGATGGAACACGAGCCTCAAAAAGTTCCTGCACCCTTGGAAGACCTGAAGTAATATCTCCTGCGCTGGCAACTCCTCCTGTATGAAATGTCCTTAATGTAAGCTGAGTACCTGGTTCTCCTACTGCCTGAGCTGCTATTACTCCAACTGCTTCACCGAGCTGAATTAATTGATTCTTTCCTAAATCCCAACCATAGCATTTTTGACAAATACCTCTTACGCTTTTACAACTTAAAGGCGAACGAACTTTTATTTTTTCTATTTTTGATTTTACAAGCTTCTCTACCTTTTCTTTATCAAGCGCCTCTCCTTTTTTACAGATTCCTCTAATATTTTCCAAAGCAATTCTTCCAGCAACTTTAAAGATAAGATCTTGGCCAAGATGATCAGCATCTTTTTTAAAAATCTCAATACCAACTTCATCCCTACAGTCTGGTTCTGAAATAATTACTTCATGAGAAACATCAACCAGTCTTCTTGTTAAATATCCTGCAGTAGAAGTTCTTAAGGCTGTATCAGCTGTTCCTTTTCTTGCGCCATGAGTAGAAATAAAATACTCAAGCACGGAAAATCCTTCCTTGTAAGAACTTTTCACAGGCAATTCAATTATTTCACCTACTGGGTTAATAACCAGACCTTTCATTCCGCACATCTGAACTATCTGCGACCATGATCCTTTAGCACCAGCATTTATCATCTGAAAAACAGGGCCCTTCTGAGGCAAAGAGTTCCTGACTTTTTTTTCTAATTCCACTTTTGCCTTGCTCCAAATTCCTGTTATTTTTCCAGATTTTTCTTCTGGAGTAAGCAAACCTTTTTTAAAATAATTTTCAACTTTCTGTTCTTCTTGCTCAGCTATTTCTAAAATTCCCTGTTTTTCTTTGGGCACAATTAAGTCCCCCATTCCCCAAGTAATACCGGATAGAGTGGAATATTCAAAGCCGAGACTTTTAATTTTATCTAAAGTTTTTTCAATAATTTCAGTTGGATATTTTTCAATAACTTCTCCAACAATATTTTTTAAATTCTTAATTGTAATTAAACTATTCTGAAAAGGTAATTTACCTGGCAAGGCTTCATTGAAAATAATTCTACCAACCGAAGTCTCCATGAGATTATTTGATTTTTTGGAAGTTTTTAATTTAATTTTTGCTTTCAAGTCAATATTATTAAACTCATAAGCTAAAATAGCTTCATCTTTAGTTGCAAAAACCCTTCCTTCTCCCTTTAATTCTTCCCAAATCTCAGTTAACCAATAACAACCAAGCACAATATCCTGATACAAAGTCACAACAGGAAGTCCAGTCGCTGGCTTTAAAAGGTTCAAACTACTTAACATTCTTTCTCTGGCTTCTTTTTGAGCTGCTGCAGATAAAGGAACATGAACTGCCATCTGATCTCCATCAAAGTCAGCATTAAAGGCATTACAAACCATAGGATGAACTCTGATTGCTTCTCCTTCAATAAGTATTGGATAAAAGGCCTGAATGCCCAGCCTATGAAGAGTTGGTGCTCGGTTTAAAAGAATAAGCTTGTCTTTAACCTCTTCTTCCAAACAAGCCCAAATCTCATCTATTTCTTCATCAATCAACTTAGAAGCTCCCCTAACATTATAGGCTAATTCTTTTTGCAATAAACTTTTAATAACAAAAGGTTTAAAAAGCTCTAAAGCCATTTTCTTGGGCAAACCCACTTGATTAATTTTTAAATCAGGTCCGACTACTATTACTGATCTGCCTGAATAATCAACTCTTTTTCCTAGCAAGTTTTGCCTGAATCTGCCCTGTTTTCCTTTTAAAATATCAGCTAAGGATTTTAATAATCTTCTTCCGCCAGTTGTGGCTTTAGTAGTTGTACCGCGTCTCATGCCATTATCAATTAAAGAATCAACTGCCTCCTGCAACATTCTTTTCTCATTTCTCACAATTACTTCTGGAGCGCCGATTTCTAAAAGATATTTTAATCTGTTATTTCTGTTAATCACACGCCTATATAAATCATTTAAATCAGAAGAAGCGTATCTTCCTCCGTCAAGCTGTACCATTGGACGCAAGTCAGGAGGCAGGATTGGCAAGACATTTAAAAACATCCATTCAGGACGAATGTTCATTCTTTTCATTGCCTGAAAGATTTTTAATCTTCTTAAAACTTTCTTCTTATTTTGCGCGCTTACAGTTTCAAGTTCTGCTTTTAATTTTTTAATTTCTTTTGAGAAGCTCATCTCTCGACAAATTTTTTGAAGAGTTTCAGCTCCTGTTCCTGCTTCAAAAATTTCTCCATATTTAAAGGAAAAATCACGATAATCAATTTCTGACAAAATTTTCAAAAGCACAATGGAAGTGACTTCTTCTTTGGCTTTATTCCTAGCAGTTTTTAATTCTTGAAGTTTGGAACTTATTGTTTTCTTTGAAACCTTCTTTCCTTTTTTCTTTACTGTTCCCTCTGTTTTTATTTTTTTAATTTTTGTTTTATACTCTCTTTCAATGTTATTTAAAACCTCTTTTTTAGCTTGTTCGTTTACGTCTGTAACAACATAAGAAGCAAAGTAAACAATTTTCTCCAAATCCTGCATTGAAACACCAAGAATCATTCCTATTCTTGAAGGAATTCCTTTTAAAAACCAGATGTGGGAAACAGGCACTGCCAATTCAATATGACCCATTCTCTCCCTTCTTACAGAAGATTTTGTGACTTCTACTCCACACCTATCGCAAACTATTCCTTTATAACGAATCCTTTTATATTTTCCACAGTAGCACTGATAATCTTTTTCTGGTCCAAAAATCTTCTGGCAGAAAAGTCCGTCTTTTTCAGCTCTCTGAGTTCGATAATTTATTGTCTCTGGTTTGGTCACTTCACCATGACTCCATGACAAAATATCCTCAGGTGAGGCTACTTTTATTCTGATTGCTTCTAAATCTTCTACTTTCATAAGTTTATTTATTCTTTAGTATCTTTTTTTGATCTTTCTTTAACCTCTACATTCAAACCTATTGCTTTTAATTCATTAACCAGCAAATTAAAAGAAGCAGGAAGATTGGGTTCTTTAATTTTTTCTCCTTTTAATATTGATTCATAAGTAGCTGCTCTTCCTGCAACGTCGTCTGATTTTATGGTTAACATTTCCTGCAGGCTATGGGCTGCGCCATATCCTTCTAAAGCCCAAACTTCCATCTCTCCAAACCTCTGTCCTCCGAACTGAGCTTTTCCTCCCAAGGGCTGCTGAGTGATTAAAGAATAGGGTCCAATAGATCTCATATGAATTTTATCTTCAACCATGTGAATTAATTTCATCATATAAAGATAACCAACAGTAACTTGCTGAGGGAATGGCTTTCCTGTTCTTCCGTCAAATAATGTCATCTTTCCATTCTCAGGAAGACCTGCTTCTTTAAGCTCTCGTTTAATATCTTCTTCATCAGCTCCGGAAAGCGATGGAGTCACAGCATGATAATCCAAGTTTTTAGCAGCCCAACCAAGGTGAGCTTCTAAAACCTGACCCAAATTCATTCTTGAAACAACTGTTAAAGGATTTATCACCATATCAACTGGTCTGCCGTCTTCCATGAACGGCATCTCTTCTACTGGCAAAACTTTAGAAATCACGCCTTTATTCCCATGACGACCAGCTAATTTATCACCAGCCTGAACCCTTCTTATCTGGGCTATTTCTACTTCAATTCTTTTAATAACTCCGGGATTAAGCTTATGTCCTAATTCTCTTGAAAAGATTTTTACTCCTATCACTCTGCCTCTTTTTCCGTGCTCCATTCTTAAAGAACTATCTTTAACTTCTTTTGCCTTTTCTCCGAAGATTGCTCTTAATAATCTTTCTTCAGAAGTCAATTCAGCCTCTCCTTTTGGAGAAATCTTTCCTACTAAAATATCACTTGGCCCTACTTCAGCGCCAATTCTAATAATTCCTTCTTCGTCTAAATCTTTTAATTTTTCCTCTGAAACATTAGGAATATCGCTGGTTGTAACTTCTGGTCCTAATTTAGTTTCTCTGACATCACAAGTAAAACTATCAATGTAAATTGAAGTATAAACATCATCTTTCACCAGCCTTTCTGAAACAAGGATCGCATCTTCAAAATTTCCTCCACGCCAAGGGAGAAAAGCAATTAAGACATTTTGACCTAAAGCCAAATGACCATTTGAAATAGATCCACCGTCAGTTAAAACCTGGCCCTTCTTAACTGTCTGGCCTTTTTTAACAATTGGCTTTTGATGAAAACAAGTATATTGATTCGTTCTCACAAAGGTTTTTAAGTCGTATTTCTTGCCTCCTACTTTAACATGTTGAGCATCAACCTCAGTTATTACTCCGTCCTTCTCGCTAACAATTACCTGTCCAGAATCTTTAGCCACTCTTTCCTCTACTCCAGTCATTACTAGCGGGGGTTCTGGAGAAATCAAAGGCACTGACTGTCTCTGCATATTTGAACCCATTAAAGACCTGTTAGCATCATCATTTTGTAAAAATGGAATCAAAGAAGTTGCAATGGAAATTGACTGCTGAGGAGAAACATCAATAAAATCAACATCATTTTTATCAATTATGTCTGGCTTTCCCTTTACTCTTGATTCAACTTTTGAAGATATAATATTTCCTTTTTCATCTACTGGAACCACTCCAGAAGCAATATTATACTTTTCTTCTTCATATGCAGAAAGGTATTGAACCTTAGAAGTGACTTTTCCTTTTTCAACTTTCATATATGGAGTTTCTAAAAAACCATAAGAATTAATTTTAGCATAAGAAGCAAGGTGCCCTACAAGACCGATATTTGGACCTTCTGGAGTCTGAATTGGACAAATTCTTCCATAATGTGATGGCTGAACATCTCTTACTTCAAATCCAGCTCTTTCTCTTGTTAATCCTCCTGGACCTGTAGCTGTTAATCTTCTTTTGTGCTCTAATTCAGCTAAAGGATTTTCATTATCCATGAATTGACATAATTGGCTTGAAGTGAAAAATTCTCTAACCACAGCCATTACAGGTTTGGGATTAATCAACTGAACAGGAACCATTGTAGAAATGTCCAAAGTAGACATTCTGTCTTTAACAGTTCTTTCCATTCTCATTAATCCTAACCTTAATCTATTAATCAAAAATTCTGTAAAAGGTCTTACTCTTCTGTTGCCCAAATGATCAATTTGATCTGGGTTTGCTTCTGGATCGTTATTCAAACGAACAATCTCTCTTAAAACCACTAAAACATCTTCTGGCTTTAACACCCTTTCCTTAATGGAAATCTCTTCGTCTAAATCTTTTTGTTTAGATTTAGCTTTCAATGCTTGCCTTAATTCTGGTAATCTTTGCCACATACGCCATCTCCCAACTTTTGATAAGTCATATCTTTCAAAATTAAAAAACATATTTTCTATCAATTCCCTGGCAGTGTCAGGAGTTCCCATGTCACCGGGTCTTATTCTTTGATAAACTTCCACTAAGGCTTCAGCCTGATTATGCGTAATATCTCTTTTTAAAGTTTCTTCAATGTAATTTTTTTCTCCTTTGTTTACGTCTTGAAATTTCTCTTTCAGAACTTTGTCATCAGCAAATCCAAAAGCCCGCAACAATGTTGTTGCAGCTACTTTTCTGCGCCTGTCAATCTTAACTCCTATTACGCCTGAAAGCTCTGTCTCAAATTCAAGCCAGGCGCCCCTATTAGGAATAATCTTTGCTCCAAAATATTTTTTGCCGCCCACTTTTCTTACAGTAAAAAAAGCTCCTGGCGAGCGAATTAATTGCGAAATAGCCACTCTTTCCACTCCATTCACAACAAAAGTTCCTCTTTCTGTTGGTAAAGGAATGTCACAAAGATAAATTTCTTGCTCTTTTTCCTCTTTAGTTTTCAAATTAACCAGCTTTGTCCTCACTCTCAAAGCAGCCTCATAAGAATCATTATTTTCCTTTGCTTCAATATATGATTTATATTTTGGCTTATCTAACTTATAGTCTAAAAACCAAAGCTCCAGCTCTTTTTTAGCATGATCACGAATAGGAGAAATCTCTTTAAATAAAGCCTTTAAATCTTTTTCCCAGAAAAAATTCCAACTTTCTTTTGTTAGGCCCAATAGATAAGGTAAAGGCAAAAAAGTTTTTGACTTGGCAAAATTTTTTGTTTTCAAGGCTGGCATATAATGTCAAAGAATCCTTATAGCCAAAAAAACCCCTCTGCGTTAATGGGGTAAACGCTTTTTATCTAAATTTTCTAGCTAAAGGGAAACAAGTTGAATAATTATAAAATTAATAAAAATTATAAAAAATATAGTCAGAAAGACTGTAAATACAATTCTATCCAGTTTTTTAAAAAATGTCAACCCTTATTCACTCTGCTCCACTTTTAATTCACCTAATTTCTGAATTACATCCTCATTACCAGGATTTAGTTCTAGAACTTTTTCAAAAATAAGAATGGCGTCTTCTTTGCGTCCTTCAAGCGCATAAGCTGTTCCAAGAGAATAAAGAGCATTTGAGTGATTTGGCACTATGCCTAAGATTGTTTCAAATTGAACAATCGCTTTGCTTACTTCTCCTTGATTAAAATACATTCTTCCAAGATGGAATTTTACATCAATGTGAAAAGGATAAGTTATTGCTAATTCTTCTATTTTCTTGATAGCTGTATCTAAGTCCTTTTCTTTTTCATCCATCAACACTTCCTGAATAAGAACGTCAATATAATCAGGCTTTATTTCTTTTGCCTTGGCAAAGCTTTGTTTTGCTTTTTCATTTTCATCCAAAACTGAATATAATTTACCAAGCTCTGTATGAAGAATTGGATTTTTGCTTTCAAGCTCAATAGCTTTTTCAAAAGACTTGACTGACCAATCAGCAGCTCCATCAATTAAAAGCTGAAAATCACGATAAATCATTCCTAATCCCTCCCAGGTAAAAACACTGTTTGGAGAAAGCTCTGTTGCTTTCCTTGCCCAATTGATACTGCTTACCATATGGTTCTGGGCTTTTGTTGCATCCTGCTGATCTGCAGGCTTCTTTATTTCCTCCAATAAAGAGACTGCATAAACTCTGGCTAAAACTGCCTGGTAAGTAACTAATTTGGGATTTAAGCGAACAGCTTCTTCTACTAAGCTTATTCTCTCGTCAAGAACAAGAGCTAATTGAGATTTGGCATAATTCATATCAGCTAAATAAAATCTTACAGCAAAATAAGAAGTGACTGAAAAGGCCAGTAACAATACAACCAAAACCGTGGAAAAAACCAAGCTCAATTCAGGAAAATCTTTCAAAGATATCACGAAAGATTTGTCTGTATGTTGCCAAGCCATTACACCCAATCCCAGAATCAACCAAAACGTAAAAGACAGAATAGTGTTTTGATAATAAACAAACTGAGTCACTACCAAAGCAGTAAAAGTCATCATATAAGGGAAGAGTTCTCTTTTTTCACGCAAGACCCAGAATACTAAAAAGAACATTATGATTATTAATGAATAAGAGATAAGCCCCAAAACTCCTGTTGTAGCAAGAAGTTCTGAGAAATAACTTCCTGCTCTATCAAATCTAATCTGCCACCAAACTGTATTATTAAACTCACTGGGTTTGAATTTTGAGAAATCATAAGACCATGTTCCAATACCTGAACCTAAAAAGAAGTTTTGGAAACTGCTTGTTATTCCATTAGAAGCTGTTTGCCAACTAATACTTTGTCCCAAAACCTGTTCTTTTGCCAATGCAATTCCTGTCCATTGGTCAAGGTTGTTTACAAATAAAAAGGTAACTGATATTAAAATGAAAATTATTGGCAATAGAAGTCGATTAACATCTTGCTTGAAAACCCGTGTAGCAAGCGAGAAAATCAAAAACAAAATCAAGCTTATTATTAAAACCAACCATGATGGATTAAAATCAATGATTGCCATCAGCACTACCATCGCAATCAATAATACAGTTAAAAACTTGCTGTTTGTTCTTTTTTCTCCTTTACTTCCTATCACCATTTTCCCTATCACTAAAGTCATGACCACTGAAAGAAGCATTGATAATCCTTCTAAAGATCCGGAGATTGGATTAAATGTTTTTTGGAGCATAAAGGAAGGTAAGGAAGTGGAAATTTTCTGCCAAAGCCCAAAAACTGAAAAATAAGTTATCAAAGTAGTTAAAAATACTGACCACAAGAAAACATTTATTAAAGAATCAGGTTCTAATAAAGGAACAATATTTCCTTCATTAGTTGATTCCTCATAAACACCTTCTGGGGCCTGAGTTTTGGTTTTTGAATTATTTGTAATCAAAAAATAGAATAATCCCATTAAAAGCAATCCGATGAGTCCATTTGAAAAACGGCCGTAAAAACCAAACAGAGAAAAGTTTTTATCCACAGAAAGAAACACTGAGATGACTGATATGAATAAAAACAGAAGAACAAAGATGTTCAAAGGAGTTTTACGAAAACGAATTTCTTTGTCCACAAAAATCATTTTAGACAACCAAGCAACAAAGCCAATGGCAACTAAAAAGAAAATTAAGTATTGTTTTGAAAACTCATAGATTTCAAAAGAAAAAGGGAGCACAAACAAAGGTACTAAAAATACTAATGAATATACACTAAATTTTATAATTTTTTCTAAAAATTTCATTGTGTTATTTTTTTTATTTATTAATTATTAATTGTTAACCTTTTTAATTTTATCCTTTATTTTACATATTATCTGTTGAAGTTGCAATCCCGTCAGTGGAAGTGCTGATTATTATTTCATCCGTAGAACTTGTATTAATAATTGGCTCTGTTGATGTAGAATTTATAATCACATCTGTTGAACTAGAAGTTGTTTGAGTTACAATCTCTTGAGTTGTGGTAGCAATGGTTTGATCAGTAGTTGTTGGTGCAAGAACCTGCCACTCAAACAAAGCTGGCATAGGATCTTCTTGATTGCCTGAATCTATAGCTTGAACTTGAAATTGATGATTGCCGATAAATAAATCAGTATAAGTTATTGGTGATTCACAGCCCTGCCAGAATTCAGTATCTATTTTACAGGTAAATTGACAATTCTCTTTTGTGGCGTGAAAACTAAATATGGCTTCTGTGGAACTAGTAAGCTCTAATGGATAGCTATCAATGATTGTATCTGGTGGAGTGTTGTCAACTATTGTTTCAGTTGTAGTTGCAACATCTTCTTCAATAATAATCCAAGAGAAAATGGCTGAAGTATCATCGTAGTTTCCCTGAGAGTCAGTGGCAAAAACCTGGAAGATATAATCTCCAGGAACTAATCCTGAATATATTTTAGGAGAAGCGCAATTCTGCCAGTCCCCTGAATTAATCTTGCATTGGAAAAAGGCATTCTGCTCAGAAGAATAAAAGATAAAAGTAGCTTCAAAAGAAGTAGTAGCTGGTAAAGGATGACTGTCAATAATTGTTTCTGGCGGAACCAAAGGATCCTCTAGAACCTCTGGATTCGTAACAACAGATTGTTCTTCAGCCGGTTCAGGATTGGTAGCAGGTGGTTCAAAAACTTGGGCGATTTGGCTGACTGGCGGTTTCACTACTGGTTCATATCCTAGTAAAACCTTGTCTTTTATATTTAACACTAAACCAATTAAACCAGTATATTTCGTTGTTTTAACGATTTCAGTCTTGCCTTTTGTTTTTTGAATATCCTGAACTTCTTTTAAATGAGAGAGTTCATAATCCGCCACTTCACCTATTTCTTCTTGAACGTAAAGCCCTAAATCACGATCAAGTAAAAATGCTTTGGAAACAGTTAGTCTTTGCTCTCTTAAGACCGACTGCCAAATATTGTCTTTAATTGCTAAGATCTTAAACTGATAATCAATATAATGATTCTTATTATCTTGGGTAACATCAGTAATAGTCATTTCTAAATCAAAGCTCTCCAAATCAGTAGCTAAAAGTTGGGAGTTGTCAATTCCTTCCAAGGTTTCAATCTTTTCGCCGATAACCGTGTCCCTGACAGTTTCACTTGCCATAGCTGTAAAAGATAAGGTCAAAATTAAACTGACAGCTATTGCCATAGCGTTGTGGTATTTTATGAAGTTAGTGATTTTTTTGAACATATTTTGAATTTCTTTTCTCTTCTCTTGTTAGGGATAAGCCAAGCTTATCCAAACTTGTTAGTGATTTTTAAAGATTAGACAAAGCTTGCTCTACTACTGTTTTTAGTGTCTCGTAAGGAACAGCTTCTAGAACTAACTCTCCGTTAACAAAACTGGCTGGTATTTTTTGAATCTCCATCTTTATTGCATCTTGATAATCAGCTTCTATTTTATCTTCATATTTTCTGGAAGCAACGCAGCTATTAAATTGCTCCATGTTAAGCTCAAGGTCAGTAGCTAATTCTTGATACAAGCTTTTTCCTAATTTTGTCTGATCTTCAAATAACTTCTCGGCAAATTCCCAGAATTTACCTTGTTCAGCAGCACATTCTGAAGCTTCAGCAGCTAGCCTAGCTTCAGGATGAAAATTCGAAGGAAGATGTCTGTAGGCCCAATTAACCTGATAAGGATATTCATCTAAAATCTGATTAAGAGTTATATAGAATCTTTTAGAAAAGGGGCACTGGAAATCAGAGAACTCAATTATGGTAATGGGCGCATCAGGGTTCCCCTTAATATTATTTCCAGCAGATACTGTTGTTGTTTTGCCATCTTCTTCATTGCTAACTGAGGTTGGCAATGTTGCTGTTGGTAAATTTTCGCCTTTATTGAAATACATTCCCATCGCAACAAAAAAACCAATTAGAACAACAATGGCAATTCCTGTTGACATTCTTAAAAAGAAATTCATTTTTGATATGTTTTGATTAGTCATATTTTTTTATTTAAACAAATTAATTGAAGCTTCATCTTACTTCATAACTAGCAGTACCATAATCATTAGTATACCAAGTGCAAGTAGTTGGGGTGTATGTTGTTACGGAACTAAGGGTGGCATAATATAGGCCAATAGTACAACTAGTAGGTAGCTCACAATCTTTATCATCCGAGAAATATCCCGTCGTATAACGGGTAACAGGACTTGATCTTATATAACAAGAGCCAGTACCACCACCACTACAAGCGCCAGTAAAAGAAAAATAATATATGGCACCGACAGGACAACTAGAAACTGTACCACAGCCTACTGGGGCATTAACAACATACGAACTAGTACGGCCTGCATACAAACAACTAGAATTGCAGCTGCCGCCAGTACCCCAACAACCTGCGGATGAGTAAGCATTTACGCAGGTAATAGTGGTAACATTTACCCAGTAACACAACTGATTATTACCCGTACTGCCGGTATATTTACCCAGACAAGAACCGCCAACAGTGCAGACCTGCGAATAGGCAGTAGGCTTATTAGTACTGCCCCAAGTAACACCACCGCTACTCACTGTCAGATTACCTTCTGAAGTAATTTTAGTTTCCACTATTAAATTACCAGTAGTGCCGGGTTGGCTAGTAGCACAAGAGCCGCCAGCGCAAACCCAAAGATTTTCATCTAATGCCCGAATATCTCCCCCCTGGGCATCAATTATTAAGTCACCTGCAGAATCAGCCTTGAAGTCAGTGTAAATAGAACCATCTGCTTGAGTAATTCTTAATTGTGGATTTGAAGCATCAAAAATATCTAGCTTTCTATCTGGACCTGTTGTCCCGATGCCGACGTTTTGCGAAGTGTCTATTGCAAGAGCATCTGTGCTTCCTGTTTGTATTTTGAATAAATCTACATCTGTGTCGTAAAACATCAATGAAGTTTGAATGAATGAACCTGCTCCATTATCTTCTCTAAATCTAATTCTGCCATCGTTGTTTTGTGCAGAATCTATATTAATAACTGGGTTTCCGTCTTTTCTTAAAGTTATATCGTTACTAGCGATTATGCCTCCTGAAGTACTTACAGAAAAAACATTAGCTGAAGCACTATTGACAACCAAAGGATAGGCTGGGGTCGTTGTGCCGATGCCGACATAACTAACAGTGGTAGTAGCATACATTATACTGCCGTTTACAATCCAATCAGTGTCTGCTGCTCCCCCCCCTGCCGCTGCCTGCCAAGTGCCATAGCCTGAAGCATTAGAAGTTAAAACATAACCATTGCTAGCTCCAGTAGCCATTTTGAAGCCAGTTACTTCAATTGGTCCTGAAAAAGTAGAGGTAGCTGATCCGGAAACTGTCAACTCGCCAGCTACGGTTACATTACCAGAAGAATCAATAAAGAAAGCGTTAGCTGAAGCGCTATTAACAACTAGAGAATATGCTGGAGTGGTGGTGCCGATACCAACACGAAAGTTTAAAGTATCTAAATTTAAAAGGCCAGATTCAATATTAAGGGCAGTGGTAGTAGAATCTGCCAGGTCCCAGGATTGACCTTGGGCAAAAGTTACTCCACCTGGTAAATCAAAGACTAAATCTCCATTATTAAAAGTTCTTAAAGTAAGGTCATTTGATTCAAAGCTTTCTCCTGCTTCAATATATAAAGGAGCATTGGATTTAATGTAAGAAGCTGTTTGATTGGTGAACTGCAAATCATAGGCAATAGAAACATCACCAGCTGAAGTAAAGCTATGAGGAACAACACTTTCAATCTGGGTTTCAGAAACTTTGAAAATATCACCAGTAGAGCTTGCTATACGCAAAAGGTTGCCAGTTCCATAAATATCAAGTTTATAGGTTGGTCCAGTTGTTCCGATACCAACATTGCCCTGAGTAGTAGCTAAAGTAGTAGTTGCTGTTACATTAAGCTGACTAAAGGAACCTGTAGCTGAAGAAGCAGAAAAAGTTGTTCCGGTCATTGTTAAATCAGTGATTCCCGTCACAGCACCATAGAATTGAACGCTTTGATCGGGGTTTATAAGCAGACCAGAATTACTATCGGGAGCAAAATAGATTCTTCCATCGTTTGCACCAGCTCCAGTAGATATACTCCTAAATGTTATAACATCAATCTCTGTGGTTCCTGTGTTGTATGAAGTCTGAATGAAGAATCGGTCATTCGCGTCTTTACCGAGTTCCCAATATGGATTCCCGTCTGCTAGAGTAGAATATGTGATTATCTTATTTTGAGCCGTCGAACTATAGTTGTAAATACTTCCTACTGCTTTGATTGCCCAGTTCGCATCAACACTCACACCAATTCCAATATTCCCACCAGAAACTGTCAGGTCGCCAGCAAATGTAGCATCCTGTGAAGAATCAATCGTTAATGCTAGTGTGGTTGCTGAAGTGTAAAATTTCATGGCATTGGTACTATGATAATAAACTATTGCCCCCCGTGCTCTCTCATCATCACTAAAGAGAACACCAGATGAATAGGAAGGATTGGCAATTAAGTTAATATTGGAATCATCATTCCTCTCAGCAACTATAATGTCATCCTCGTGCATATCTGCGCCAGTGACCGCCGAATTTTGAGCATACAATTGTGTACTAGAATCAGGGGCCACGCCAATACCTACATTTCCACCAGAAACCGTCAGGTCGCCAGCAAACGTAGCATTTTGTAAAGAGTCTAAAGTTAATGCGGTTGTGAGTACCACACTCCCATCTGGCGTAGTCTTGAATACTATTCTTCCAGGCATATCACCATCGCCAGGAGCTCCATCTACCTCAAAAATAATCTGGGCTGCATTTTCAAAAGAATTTCCGTCGTATCCATAAGCAGCCATAGCGAAAAGGTCATCATTGTCATTCACTATCAGTGGCGTACCTGATGTACCTCTAGCTTTTCTCATATACATTGCAACACCATATGCAGTATCTACATATCTTGTAGCTCGATAGGCCACATTTACATCGTTAACGCCTTCGATATCAATTGCATAACTTGGAGTTGTTCCAATTCCAACATTCCCTCCAGAGACCGTCAGGTCGCCAGCAACTATAAAATTGTCATCTGTCTTCAAATCTGAACCAGAAAGATATAGATTTGCCTCTTGACCAGCTCCAAAATATATTTTTCCTGTACCAAGATAGAGATTAGCAAATTCATAAGCAGTAGAACCCAAATTTATTGAATCAGCAGGAGAGCCTAAGATATTAACAAATGAATAGTTTGCCGAACTGTAATATCTCGTGATTTCTGTTCCCTCTACAATCATTGCAACATAAGTATCATGCGGTGCATAGATGTAATTATTTCCATCCTCATCGGCATCAAATTTAAGAACTTCCCCTACATTTAACGATATATCACCAAAAACTGTCAAGTTGCCATCAATCTGAAGATTACCTGAGTCATCAAGCACAGCAACTTGGGTGGACAAAGCATCACTGCTAGTGACTGTGCCTGCTTGAGCCAGAAACTCAAACCCACTAGTATTCATGCGAATTGCTCTTGCTCCGAAAGTAGCATGAGAACTCATTATTATTGGATCTTGATTCACTGTCTGGTGAGCCTCTACATTGCTACCAATTATAGCACTAGCATTAGAATAGGCACTGCCAATAGATACATAACCTCCTAACCTAAGCAGAGAACCAGTAGCAGGAGTAACATCAATTATGTCACCAGAAACTACCAGGTCACCACCAACCGTTAAAGCATCATCTGTTTTGAGTATATTGGCAGCAGAACGATAGAGATTAACATCTTGACTCAGACCAAAGTATATCTTTCCAGCATCTCCCATATATAAGTTACTCCATTCATAGGTTGTAGTCCCTAAATCATAGCTATCAGCACTTGAAGGTCTAATGTCAGTATTCGTAAAGTGTTCCCCACCAGATTGACCGAGATAGTAACTATTTTGAATCGTACCATCCTCTGTATTATCACCAAGAAAGATTACTCCTGCATTAGAAATACTACCGCTATAGTCAACTCGAAACTTCACAAGATAGTGGACAGCGGCCTCTATGAAATCACCATAGAATACAGAGGCATCAGTAACAGTCGCAGTAGGTCCAGTGGTGACTGAAGATGTTTTGACCCGAATCCAATATTTAGTCTGTCCATTTACTGCATCTGTTGCCCAATCACCAGGGTATGACCACTTAATCCATCCATCTTGGGTGAGTCCATTCGTATCATCATCACTCAAAGTTAGTGTCGCCCAAGAAGCTCCACCTTGGGAATATTCCCATGTAAGATTTAATCCTCCGCCCAACGTAGATAGGTCAATATAGAGAAGAGCCCATTTTGCTGCATCCCCCCAGTAGAAATAATCGTCTGTATCAGCCAAGATTGTAAAAGCTGAACCTCCTTGATACTTTGCCATAGATGTTCTGTCAGTGTAGGATGCCCCGTTATAATAAAAAGCATAATCAATACTCCAGTATGCAGCATCAAGGTATATCATGTTGGCATAAGAGCGCATAAAATAACTCCCGAGTCTAATGTTTTCAGCACTCACATTATTAGTAGTATAGTTTCCCATATAGGCACTAATAGCTGATCGGTTAGCTATATAATAATCACTCTCACTCACTGGATGGGTGATGACAATCTTATCAGAGGTCGATATGCTTGAGGTACTATTTCTAGTAAAGTAAGTGTCAGAAACTCCTGTGCTTCCTAGATAGAGACGGTTAACATAGGCATAACGCCAATAAGAGGTTGTAGAACCTAAGTCATTTGAAATATCTGCATCTGGCCATACATGAGCTGCAAATGTAGCGTTTTGTGATGTATCTAACTGTAAGGCTTGAGTAGAACCATTAGTCCTGAAAAGTATTGAACTTGTTGTGTCAACATAAAGGCTTCCAGTAGTATTGACCATGAAAGAGTGAGATCCATTATGATAGATTCTTAAGTCATTTCCGATACCAGTGAAATAGCCTTGATTATCAAGCTGATTATAGACAGCTCCTTTGAATTTAGCGTCTTGATTGGTTTCCAGAGTCAAAGCCAAAGTAGGAGTAGAACCAGAATAAAACTCTAGAGCGTCAGAATTATTAGCAAGCTTCGGAGATGTCTTGTCTGCACCGACATAAATTGGGTCAGCTATTAGGTCAGTAGAAACGGTCAGGTCGCCACTAATTACTAAAGCATCATCTGTTTTGAGCGTATCAGCAGCAGAACGATAGAGATTAGTGTCTAAACCAAAAGCAATTCCACCAGCAGCTGTAGTAGCTGAAGCAAAGCTTAATTTCGCTGAAGGGGTTGTGGTGGCAATCCCTACTCTTCCATTGCCTGAATCAATATATAAGGTAGGGGTAGTTGAAGTGCCAAAGCCAGCTGAGCCCCAGACATGGAGTGGATAAGAAGGCGTAGTGGTAGCAATCCCAACATTGCCTTCAGAAGTAGCTAAAGTAGTAGTTGCTGTTACATTAAGTTGGCTAAATGAACCTGTAGCTGAAGAAGCAGAGAAGGTTGTTCCAGAAACCGTCAGGTCGCCAGTAACAAACACAGTATCATTCAGATATAAATCTCCATCGTCATCACTTATACCTCCTCTAGCATTCATTTCATTTGTAGTGATAAGTGTCCCACCATTTACGTATACTCCTGACAAGAATTGACAATAAGTATTTGTCCCTCCCGCCCCTTTGCAGTAAAAACCAGGGTAAGCAGTTGTATTATCACTAAACGTAAATCCTTCTACATTTTCTTCACTAATGTCAATATATGCACCTGCTGGTCCGTGAATATCCCCGCCAGAAACCGTTAGGTCGCCTGTGGTTGTAGCATTTCCCGATTGATCAATGACTAAGACATCGGCAGTAGTAGTAGCAATCTTGAATTTATCAGAATCAGAATCATCTACATATAGTTTAAACCTTGTATTCTCTCCTCTGGTTTGAAAAGCAATGGTTGGATCATAATCAGCTGTAGTTGATGCTGAGGTTATGGTTAGAATCGGGTCAGCTCCTGATTTTGAAATATCAAGGATAGAGTCTGGGCTGGTGTCTCCAATACCAACATTACCTGAAGAGTCAATAGAAAAATATTCGTTTGTAGCATCATCAAGAATACCAAATCTACCCGTTCCATCTATCGCTCTTAAATACCAAGACTGAACACCTGCATCAATCAATCTAAGGTCGGCATTTCCACTTGATGGATAAATATAGATATTTCCTCGAACATCTAATGCTGTCATCGGCTCTGTCGTTCCAATGCCAACTCTTCCATTGCCTGAATCAACATATAATGTAGGGGTTGTTGAAGTGCCAAAACCAGCTGAACCCCAGACGTGTAGTTTATAATCAGGAGTAGTGGTGGCAATGCCGACATTGCCTGCAAAATAAGCTGTCCCTGTGCTGGGTGTAATCCGTGCCTTAATGACATTATTGCTGTCCTTCCACCAAGTCGTACCAAATAAAGAATTATCTAATGTTTTAGCCACTACTGGTTGTGCATAAGAAAGTGCACTTCTGTTTACGACAAACTCTATTTCTGAAATATCAATAGTATAAGCTGGAGTAGGAGTGGGATTTAAAGTTGCAGAAGTTACAGATATTTCAATTTCTGAAGTACGATAATTGGCGAGTAAAGGTATCTTTATAAATGCATAGATAGATGAAGAAATACTGGTTCCAACCACCCAGTCTCTCCATATAAATTCTCCGCCTGCGTTTCTTGATTTCACTCTTGCCTTGACATCTCCTATTTCTGATGGTTTATCCCCATAAAAATGAACATATATCCATCCATAAGAATAACTTAATCCATAAGATGTTCCAAATTCACCTTTGTCTGTTAGATTTATATTTATAACAGCTTCGGTATCATCAGTCGTAATTTGATTCTTTGCATACTGGTCATAGTTTCCATCAAACATTTTAGATGCATCAAAATTTGTAAGTCCTGTTTGGGTAACTGTAAATCTTTTGTCTCCTGAATAAAAAAGGTTGTTAAAAGTAGGAGTATAAATTACATATTGTCCAAAAGGAGCATCTAAAAATGATACTGCATTTTCTAAATCTCTATACGCTAAGTTTCCTGAAGTATCACTGACAACCATTCTTCTATCACTAAAACTATTACTAATGCCTTGAAATCTTACTCCAGATGTCGTATGAAGTTGGGATGTCGGACTCACCGTCCCAATGCCAACTTTACCATCACTCTGAACTACAAAAGCATTTGAGACAGCACTATTTACGACTAAAGGATGAGCAGGAGTTGTGGTAGCTATACCCACTCTGCCTGACACCCCATCAATGTATAAGGTGCCTGATTTAAAGTCTAAAGAGACATTGTTCATGGCTATGGTGGTGGTGGCATCAAGAGTCATTGTGTCTGTGAATTCTGACCAGTCTAAAGAATCAGCAGCTATGGCTGAAGAAGTAGCTTGACCCCAAGTAGGCACTCCTCCTGAAACAATCAAGATTTGGCCAGGAGAGCCAATGTTTCTTTTAGATAAAGTGGTAGATCCAGAAGCATAGAGAATATCTCCTGTAGAGTAAGAAGATATGCCTGTGCCTCCGTAGTCAGCTTCAATAATAGAACCTTCCCAGGTGCCTGTTCCAATGGTTCCAACAGTAACAATATGAGTATTGCCAGTAATGCCAGAAGTGTTGTCAAACCAGTAATCATTGGTAGTGGTAGTCCAATAAAGATTAACAGAGCCTTGAGCCAAAGCATCAGTTGTAGTCCCTGCTAAATCAGCGGCAAATCTTGCAGTAGTATAATAATAATTAGTCCCTCCTTCTTCTAAGTCAGCAGTAGTAGTTGAATACCAGGCTGTAAGG
>SDBS01000346.1_pt1 | contig 43513 bp, 35 predicted proteins | sample 2277091 | NCBI WGS metagenome assembly SDBS01 (sample SAMN10404972, study PRJNA504765) | marine sediment metagenome | isolation source: marine sediment core GS10_PC15, 163 cmbsf | place: Arctic Ocean: Southern Knipovich Ridge | collected 2010
TATTTCCGCCATCAATCGTTGAGCTACGTCGATGAAGCGAGAAAACTTGTCGCATCCCCAGACACATCCGCTGGAGATGATTAAAGACCTTTTCGAGATTCTGGCCCCCTCTCTTGTAGAGCTACCCCATTGGGCTACGCGTCAGTTATAGATCGCGCCCATGATAGAGAGTCCCTGATAAGTGCAGATCGCCTGGATGTCTACGAAGTTCGTGGGTATCCACCCGACGTCAGTTGGGGAGGGACAGAGAACTCGGACATGCATGACCTGGCGCGAAATGTAAAAAGGAGAGGGCATGGATGAACATGAGCTCATCGAGGGTGCGAATAGATTTCTTCACAGGCTCTGCGTAGAAATTCCGACACGCCGCGTCGGAAGCGATGGCAATCGCGAGGCAACTGATTTCTTCAACGAGACAATCTCTAACTTCGGCTTCAACAGCGAGTGTCTTAAATTCGACTGCATCGATTGGGAACATGGCGACGTCTCCCTGACCGTAGAGGGGAGCTCCTTCAAGGCTTCCGCCAGTCCATATTCGCTGGGCTGTCATCTCCATGGACAGCTTGAAGCAGCTTCCTCACTAGCAGAACTTGATGCACTTGACCTGGAAGGGAAGATCGTGCTCCTGTATAGGGAGATCACCAAAGAGCAGCTCATGCCCAAGGATTTCCCCTTCTTCTACCCGGAAGAGCACAAACAAATTATCGACACCCTCGAGACGAAGAAACCGGATGCGATCATCGCCGCTACCGGGCGGGATCCGGGGATGGCGGGGGCGATGCAGCCGTTCAATCTCTTCGAAGATGGCAACTTTAACATTCCCTCGGTATACATGACCGAGGTCGCCGGTAGACGTCTCCACAAATTTCTCCATCATACAATTACTCTACTATCCGAAGCTTCTCGCATTCCGTCCACGGGATGCAACCCGGTCGCCAGTCGAGGGAGGGAGGAAAACAGGCGGATCGTCCTCTGCGCGCACATCGATGCGAAGATAGGGACCCCCGGTGCGATCGACAACGCCGGGGGTGTGGTTACACTGCTCACACTCGCCAACCTTCTCCAAGACTACAAAGGATCTCTTACCGTCGAACTGGTCGCTTTCAATGGCGAGGATTACTACAGCGCGCCGGGGCAGGTCGCGTATATTCGTAAATATGCGTCCAGATTCCCCGAGATTTTGCTCGCGGTCAACCTCGATGGTCTCGGTTACGTCGAGGGGAAGACGGCAACCTCCCTCTACGATTGTCCGGCCGAAGTCACCGAGATGGTCGAGAAGGTTTTCGATTCACAGGATGAGTTCGTTCGGGGGGATTCCTGGTATCAGAGCGATCACAGCATTTTCATCCAGAATGAGGTCCCGGCCATGGCGATCACGACGGACCAGTTCTCCGAAGTGTGGGCTGGAATAGCCCACACCGAAAAAGATACAGCGGACATCGTGGAACCATCCAAGTTGGTGAGCGCCGCGCTGGGTCTGCGAGATCTCATTTTTGAATTTGATCAACAAATTTGAAAAACCACCCACAGGTCGTTTACAGCAGAGGGGCATTAAAAGAGTGACCCCTCACATTATTCTTACAGAGAATTCAATGTAAGAGTCGCCCTATGCGTTATTGTCATTAGCGAGGGTGCCAGCTCTGCTGGCGAATCGAAGCAATCCTCAGGATAGTCATTTCCGATCCTGCTGTCTAGATTTCTAACGCTGGCCGGGCTAATAGCATAAACCCGATGGGCTGAACTTCAGGGTGCATAGCACCCTTCTGCCCTGAGCCCGGAGGTTTAGCTCCGGGCTCCTCATGATGACGTGTCTGCAGGGATCCATCAGCCCGATGATCGGGACCTCCGCTAGATAATCTATGTCTCTCTGACAAAATAGCGGGCGGACACACGGGTCCGCCCCTACATGTAACTATGAGGTAATTTCATCATGTAGGGTCAACCTCGAGGACGATGATATATTAAGAGTATCCTTGTCCAATATTGTCGTGAGGGGAGCTTCCCGAAAAAGACGATTAAAACTATGAATCAATTCAAGGCTTTTGATGAAGCGATTTGAGGGTTTAACAAGGAACGCGAATGATTACGTGCAAAATAAAGGAGTATGTAGATGACTTATCCGATAGAGATAATGGCAGGCACGAGCCATATGAGTGACGTGCTCTTTACGGCCGACAGCAGCATGCTCATTTCCGTCGGGATGGATAACTTGATCAAGTTGTGGGATGTGCCCACGTGGAAACAGGTCGGTGAGATTGCCGGTCATGAGAAGAGCGTCAACATGCTCTCACTCTCCCCCGCCGAGGATTTGCTCGTCACTGGGTCTTCTGACAAGACCATCCGCATCTGGGATTTTCCCGGCGGGAAACAGCGTGACATATTAGATGTCAAAGCGAATGGCGCCCACCTCTCGCCGAACGGAAAATGGTTGGCGACGACGGCCGATGCGCGCTTCAGAATGTTCGATTTCGACACTCTCGAAGTGGCCTGGGAGATGAAGACGCAAAAGAGGGATATACATGCATTAAAATTTTCCCCTATTGAGAACACGCTCACCGTCGCTGGCATGAACAGCCCCGAAGTGCGCTTCTTCGATCCCGCCACCGGCGAAGTCCAGGGAGCCTTTGAAGCACACGACCCGTTCGTCATGTCCTTCGACTACACGCCCGACGAAGTTCATTTCGCCTCCACGGGATACTACGACGGCAGTCTGAAAATATGGGATGTAAAAAGCAGAAAGACACTCCATACCCATAAACTGGACGGTAAGGGCATCATGTCCGTGTCAACAGCACCGGATAACGACACCGTGGCAGTCTCTTTAGACCATCAACTCTTGCTCTTTTCGATTAAGGAAGCGGCCTTGAAGAAGAAGATCGAGCTCAAACCTAAAGGTATCTACCAGACCGATTTCTCGTCGGACGGTCGCTGGCTCGCGCTGGCATCGGCAGACAAACGCGTGCGGGTGTGGGATTTGAAGATTTTGGGTTCCACATAACGCGATTACAGTCGACTGGTTTCATCAGTTATTAAATTTGCCAATTCGATCCAGGAAACAGTATCATCGTCGATGGGGGACCTCCGGACAGTTCCGATCAGACATGCAAGAAGAGCGACGATGAGAAAAATATTAAGTCCAGCCTTTCTAATTCTCCTGGGAATTCTGATCCTTCTCGTAGGCTGTTCCGGCGGAGAGAAAGGACCCTCTGCGCGACCTTCCTTTACAGCTCCCCCAGAGGACGAAGGTTCCGCAATCCTTGTTTATGAGCTCAGTGCAGAACAAGAAAGTTCGGGCTTAAGGGCATCGTCCGGCATCGGTATCCCAATCCTTATTGAAATCGACCCAGATAATACGAAAGATCAAGCACGCATAGAAGGGTCGACCCTGGCCGATTATAATGTCCGATTGGGCGGCATGGATCGGGGTAAGATGTGCTTCATAGAGTTCACCTATCTCGTAGAGTATGAGGTGAAAGGGTTCTACAACCCCGACCCGAAGTGTGATTTCGATGTACAAGTAACCGCGAAAGTTATGCCAGACGAGATCGAGAGGTCAGGAACCTGCTCGGCCCCCCTTCATGACTCGTATCCAGCTGAGGTGCTCTTCATCCCCCCGCCGCCAGGACTGCATAAGATACCCGGGTCGCTGCCCGTGGTACCCATCCGGGACGATGGCGAAGTCAAGATCACGATTGAGTTGAAAAATGTCGTCGTACCCGCATCTTCTGGATGCTTCTTTGGCGGTTAGGCGAAAGCTACTTCGGTTCGTCTTCTTGAAGTTGAAGCTGGGGATTGTTTAGAAGGATCGGTTCCGCTTCAGGCGCCCGATACGACCCTGCCGTCCGCAAGTGCGATCGTGCGCGAGGCTCGGCTTGCAAGCTCATCATCGTGCGTCACCATCAGAATCGTCTTGCCCCCATCGACAAGCTCCTCGAACAAACGAATGACGTTCTCGGCCGAGACCGAGTCGAGGTTTCCCGTAGGCTCATCCGTGGCTATGATGGGTGGATCGTTCGCCAGCGCACGTGCAATGGCGGCAGCCTGCTGCTGGCCGCCGGATAGCTGTGCGGGGAGATCATGAGCGTGCGGTTCGAGCCCCACCAGGCTCAACAAATGCATGGCTCGCTCATCCCGCTCCCCGTTCTGATAGAGCCCGCTGAAATCCATCGGGATGCGAACATTCTCGAGCAAGGTCAGTGTCGGCAGCAATTGGAAGAACTGGAACACGATGCCCATTGTCTTTCCCCGCCACACTGCCCGCTGCCCCACCTTAAGTTCATGCACGGCGGTGCCGTCCACGTAAATTTCGCCATCGCTGGGCTGATCGATCCCGGTGAGCACGTTGATGAGCGTCGTCTTCCCGCTCCCGGATTTTCCTACGATGGAGACAAACTCACCCGGGCTGATCTTCAAATCCACGTCCCGCAGCGCGGTGAAGTCACCTGCCGAGGTGAGATAGATCTTCGAGACCTTCTCAAACTCGATGAGGGAACCATTCTGCCGAACTTTACCGTTCCCGTTCCCACTGGAACGGGCGAAATTCCAGAAACCCTTCACGCGACCACCTTATTCATAATCAAGCACTTCCCGTACTGTCAGGGAGGCTGCTCGCTGCGCCGGAGCCAGGCTGGCAAACACGCCAATGAGTCCTACGACGACGAACCAGATAAGCAAACCGGGAAACGAATACTGGTAGCTCAAATCAGCGTTCATAATCGCATCGACGACCGCTGCGGCAAGCGCACGGCCTGTCGGTCCGGACAATACGGCTCCTAACACCCAGCTCACAAAACCCACAACGAGGCCTTCAATTAAAATCACCCTCCGCACCGATCGGTTCGATGCACCGATGGCACGCATTACGCCGATCTCTCTTGTTCGTTCCATGACGTTGATCGAAAGCGTCCCCGTCAACCCCAACCCGCCCACGATTGCAAGCAGCACCGCCATGACGATGAGGATGATGAGGATCACGTTGAATACCTCGGTGAAATCCCCGAAGATGGCATGGTGTGTGATGCTTGAGCTGCTCGTAATTCCAGCGTTCTCGAAGCGCGCCTCCAGCTGTGCGCCGAGGGCGTCTTGTGCAGTAGGGCTGCTGAGTTTCTCGGCGTCTAAGCGTGTGCGCACAAAATCCGCCTGGTTATAACGGTTGGTCAACCCGCCGAACATCGTCGGGGTCATATACACTCTGGGTCCTGAGAGATGTTTTGAAGCGATGCCGACCACCTCGTAAGTTTGCTCTTTGGTTCCAACCTTCAACGTGATTTCGCCCCCGACCTCGATATCCGATTCCACGCCGGTGAGGTCCTCGTTGACGACAACGCCGTGAGACTCGTCCGCGGTGATCCAGCGACCTGCGACCAGCAGTGGATCGATGGTCTGAGCGTCTGCAGGCAAACCCACGATCTCTAATTCCTCGCTTTCCCGATCACCACTGTATTGGATCGTAGCCGTGTCCAGCGACCAGCTCTCGACGACTTCTACACCTGGTATCCGGCGTGCTTCGCGCTCTACGGTGTTGCGCATCGAGCCGCGCGGCACGGTCATGGCTGCATCGAAATTGAGGTATCGGGCGACTTCGTCGATCTGGGATGAAAGCGAGGCGCGCGTGCTGAACACACCAATGAACATCGCTCCCGCGAGCGTAAGTGTCACGAGTGTGAAGGCCAGGCGAGCTTTGTTGCGGAAGGTATTCCGCAGCGCAAGCAGCACCGGTGGGGTCAGATGGCGGACTCGCATCAGCAATCGATCCAACAAGCCCTTGGTGCCTTCCCCGCTGATCCCGTATTGATAGATGGCATCGTACACGGAGATCTTCGTCCCCGAGAGCACTGGGAACATGGCTACGCCGAGAGGGAGTAATAGGCCGAGGACCACCTGCAATGCCAGGACCTGGAGCGGAATATCGACGGCACGGATGTCGAAGTTGGCGAAAGCAGCCGCAAAATTAGCCAGCCAGGCGGCACCGATCCATCCTAATGGGATTGCGAGCAGCAAACCTAATACAGTAAAGATGAAGACATTGAACAAGTACATGCCCACGATTTGGCGGCGCACCGCTCCGATCGAACGCATGATGCCAATTTGTTTGACTTGCTGCACGATGATGGCCGAGATCGTGTTCACGACCAGCCCGCTGCTCAGCAATATCGCCATGATGCCCATAATCTGGAAAATGAGCAGCAGTCCGTTGATTTGATCTTCTGCCCAATGCCGGCCGGGATCAGACCCGATCCCCGGAATCTCTGTCCGGTAGGTGAAATACCCTGCGGGTTGGAGAACCTGCTCCTTGACACGCTCGCCGACATTCAGCACATGATCCCGATCGGTCTTCATGTCCGATACGATGATGTCCAGTCTGTTATAGGTCGTCGGATCCCCCATCCACCTCAGCGTCCCCATCGTCACGAACGCCGTCGCCTCACCGAGCAGCTCATAGGGCATCACGTAAAGATCGTGCACGATGCCGACGATCTCCAGTTCGAATTCGCGGTCCACATCGTTCTTGATGTTAAGCGTATTGCCCACAGCCAGCCCCAGCGCCTCTGCGGATTGTCGTTCGATGACGACCTCCCGCACCGAGAGCGACATACGTCCTTGCTCAAGCGTGGGCATGTTGATTGCGACGTCTTCGAGATCCGGGAACGCATTCAGTGTGATGTCCTCCCACGTCCCATCCCCATTCAGAAAGGAGGCGCTCTTCACCCGTCTCGGCTGGGTAGTTTCGACCTCGCGCATATTTTCAACAGCCTGCGCCACATTTTTTCGGAACGGGGAGATGTACATGTTCAAGCTTGCCGGGCTGCCATTTTCGAAGGCACCAAAGAGATCACGCTGTATGTAGATGGCGGCAGTGTTGATCATCCCCACCGTTGCCACGCCGATAGCGAGCGATAGCACGACGAGGACAGAACGGGATTTGTTCTCCCACATCTCCTTGAACACCTTCATCCACCGCGTCGGGATGTGCACTTAGATCCACTCCCCCTTCTGCACAGCACCATTCGTCCTAACCGAGAGGATGCAGCCGTCCGAGATTTCGACGATCTTCGTCGCGCGGCGGACGACTTCCTCGTCATGCGTCGCCACGATGACCGTCTTCCCATTCTCGACGAGCTTCGAGAAGATGTCGAGCACACCGGTCGCCGTCTTGGAATCGAGGTTGCCCGTCGGTTCATCGGCGACGATTACCTCCGGGTCATTCGCCATGGCGCGGGCGATGGCCACGCGCTGCTGCTGCCCGCCCGAAATCTTCGAGGGCGTCTTATGGGCGTGTTCGGCGATGCCGACCGCATCGAGGAGCTCGATCGCGCGCGAGGCTTGCTCCCCAATCGGGAACGTGCTGCAGAAGTCCATCGGCAGCGTGATGTTTTCGATCAATGTAAGAGAGGGGATGAGTTGAAAGAATTGGAAGACGATGCCCATGTTCTCCCCGCGCCAGCGGGAGAGCTCATCGACCTGCATCGTGTGTAGCGGAGCGCCGTTCACCGTCACCTCGCCTGAAGTGGGCTCATCGATCCCCGTGATCATGTTGATAAGCGTCGATTTACCCGCGCCAGACTTGCCGTACAGCGCGACGAACTCGCCCTTCTCGATCTCGAGTTGGATGCCCCGCAGCGCTTCGAAATCACCGGCGGCGGTGTGGTAGACCTTCACCAGGTCTCGTACCTCGATCAGGTTCCCGTTTGAGGAAGTGGCTGTGATGCCCTTCATCGATGCCTCTATGTATAAAACACGCCGCCGTGCACACCTGCAGGCCGCGGAAGTTACCCGTAAAAGCGGGGGCAGCATGCGCGCCGCGCATCCTGCCTCAACCGCGTGATGCTACCATAGAATACCGCAGGCCTGTGTTAACGTTTCATTACAGTTGCCTTACGCTTTCGGGGTGGAAGATGCGAAGGAGTTTCGGAGCCATAAATCCCTATGCAGCTCAAATCTGTAACCAGGTCATCCTCGCCCAGTATGAACTTGGCCCTCTCCGAAAATTAATGCGGGCATCGGCAATTGAACACTTCGCTCAAGAAATTGTGTTATTCATCAGAATGACTGGTAATGTGGGTGAAGCGGAGGTTTGAAAAGCACTAACGTTACGAACTGTTTGTCTCCGATAAGATAAAGATCACAATGCTCAAGTTGATCGATAGGAAAAACAGGTCGATAGCCAGGGTCGGTCCTGTGCTTTCTTCGAGATAATCCTCAAGTCTCCCGAACCAAACGACAGTGAGCCCCGTGAAGATAAATAAGCCAATGACCGCCCAAATCTGGATAAATGCGAACGATAGCTGTGTGATCATGATAACGACCCAGCCGAGGATGTGCACCCATGAGGCCGCCCAAAGACTGACCCCGAAATAGGCGGAACGTTGACCAAGCAAGCTTCCTACTCAACGCTGCAAGAATGAGGAGGAAAAGCGTGCGCAGTACAACAATGGGAGCTTCCGCCTTATTTTCGGCGGGAAGTAGTCCGCCAATTATAAATCCCAACACAAGGGCGAGGCTCAGTAATAGTGCGATATTCCAACCACGCGTCTTTTTAAAGGTGATCAGATCCGCGAAAAGCAGCAGGCCGACCAGCATGGCAGGTATAAGATTTGAGCCCGCGCTCCGGGGTGAAAATTGAAACCCTACGAACATACTGACGAGCACCAGTATAAAAAATGGCACGGTTTGAATGGAAAAAGTCGTCCAAGCCTTTGTCATCTATCTGTGTGGGATTTCCGACAGCCCATCTACTTCCAAATGTACAAACGATTGATTGAGCAAACCAGCAAGAAGGATCACCTCGCGACGCTTTATTGAGACGCTGAACCGCAAGGTCTTGATAGCATCGTCCGCGGCCGGCGGCGATTCGCCGCCGGGTACACCTATGTTATCAAGCACACGCCCCTCTACGATACACGCCGGGTACGCACTAGCTGGACGACAAACTCAAAACGCGTCCCTCGTTATCGTAAAAAGCACGTCTTCATCAGCTAAAAGATCATAGCGACCGATGTCCCAAAGTACGAATGGTGCATTAGCGCGTGCCGCAAATGGTCAATAAGCACATCTTCGACAGCTACGATTTCGCCCAACAGGAAGTGCCAAAGTACGAGTGGCAGAATGTGCAGGTGGGCTGGACGACCGAGAAGCAGCGCGTCCCACAAATGGCACCGAAGCAAGTCCGAGAATGGGGCAGCATCACCCTTGCAGATACTTTTCGGAAAACTCTACGTTTATCTTATAGCTAAAGCTTGCATGGCTTTTCAACCCCTTACCATGGTCACGTGGGACCATAGCCTTGTTGCCCTTCCACTCCCCTTATGCTAGATTCGGTGCACCTTGCACTGAAGTATGGGGATTTAACAGCAGTGGCTCCTAGAAATACCATCGACGACGCGTTTATCCATAACCTGACTTGCGCGGTCTGCGCCGCCGACGCGCTGCACGTCGTGCATGTGGACGACCTCCCGGATTTCGTCGCCTGCGGCGGATGCGAGTCCGCGTTCCTGCTCGAAGACGACGGGGAGAGCGTCTTCTACGGCCGGATCCCAGACGATTACCCCGAGACGAGCACTTTCGCGCTCGAGCAGTGGACTTCCCTCGAGCGGGTTCGGGAAAGCGCCGCCGATGAACGAGAACCTACCGAGGATGTCGACATCGCTTCCCGGCTGGCCTTCGAGGTCCAACCCGAAGAGGATGATACCTTCGACGCGCTCTCTCGCGCCGTCGGCGTACCACTGGCATCCGAACCCATCGAGGAACCGCCTGATGTCCCCGTGCCTCTCGATGAAACACCCCAACTTGAACCCGAAGCCGAAGCTCCAGCACCCGTGGCTCCCGAGCCTGACAAACCCGAGCCCGAAGTAGAAGCCGAGGAAGAAGAATCTCCCCCAGACTTGCCGTACGGACCACCGCTCACCGACCCGCCGCCGGGGATGCGCTACCGCGTCGTCATCCGTGGGAGCGAGGTTGTCTTCCCCTCTGCCGACTGCGCGCACTGCATGCAGTCACCCGTGAAGGGCAGGCTGGCGGTCATCGGCGCGCTACCGAACGGCCAGAAAATCGGTCAGCGTAAAAAATCGACCTTCAACATTCCACTCTGCGCCGACTGCGCCAAGCGCGCAGCCGCGCTCAGCGAGGATGCCAAGAATGCTCGCCTCCAGGCACACCTGCTATCCGCCATTTTCGCCCTCATCCTCGTCATCGGCGCGCTTGGCGTGGGATTCATCAACACCCAGCAGATGGGGCTGCCCGGGCTCATCATCCTTCTCATCCTCGGAATCATCGGTTATACGCTCCCGGCGATGATCTTGCTCGGCCGCGTGGGGAAACATCCCCCACCGCCGGATGCAGTCTATGTGCGTTCGACGCTGCTCGTGCCGCGTGAGACACAGGGTCTCGAGACGGCGTTCGAATGGCGCAATGAGGTCTACGCGAACGAATTCTACGAAGGCAACGAAGCAAATGCGCTCGGTCGCCTGATTTCCGTCAAGGACCGTGCCGCACAACCCGACCTTCCCGGGTGATCGCGGGAGATCTCAGCCAGGGAAACCATGACCGCACCTCTCGCTTCAGATTTTTCCAAGCCAGCTCAGGACCCAGGTCAGCGTTTTCGCCGTCTTCTGTCTGAGGCGTCAAAGACATCCCCCAATGATCCCTTGCCGGCCTCCATCCTAGAAGACCTACCCGAAGAAGCCCGGCGGCTTCTTGGAGGGGGGGATGCTCCAGAGCAAAAGAGCGGCTCAGACGACCTGCACGGCACACTCGAGGAATCCTTGCGCAATCAGGGTTATGTTCTTGAAAAAGATACCTAGGAGGTCGTACGCTTCGGTGGGGATTTGCGCTCAAACACCGGATCTCTCAGCCTATACGACATCGTCCGTATGGCTGCCGATCTCGACGGCGGGATCCAGCAGACGACCGATCTGCACCACTGCCCCGATTGCCAGGCGGCTGCCCCTTCCGGCGTGACTATATGCCAATGGTGCGGCACCCCCATCCACTGATTTCAAACAAATTCCGAGAATAAGAAGCTTTATTTCATACCGAAATCTTGTGATGCACTTTCTCACACTTGCGTGTCTTAACGCCATTTCCCTATCCCCATTCCCTTATTCTCAAAGACACATGCTTTCCTGATCAACTAACTTCCTACCTGATATCGACCTCACTTCCCCCCCTGTTATAATTAAGTTTTGCAATTCGAACATCGCAGCATACACAGGTAGAGCATATTGCAGGAAAACATCGTCGTCGTCGGTGCACGCGTGCACAATTTGAAGAACCTCACCGTGGAGATCCCGCGCGAGAAGCTCGTCGTGATTTCGGGCATCTCCGGGTCAGGAAAGTCGTCGCTTGCCTTCGATACCATCTTTGCTGAAGGACAGCGGCGCTACGTCGAATCACTCTCGGCGTACGCGCGTCAGTTCCTCGGTCAGCTCGACAAACCCGATGTCGATTACATCGATGGGCTCTCCCCAGCGATCTCGATCGACCAACGCGGCGTGTCGCATAACCCCCGCTCGACGGTGGGAACGGTGACAGAGGTGTACGACTATCTGCGTCTGCTCTTCGCCCGCATCGGTCAACCCCACTGCCCCATCTGCGGCAAAGAGCTGCTCAAACAATCCGCACAGGAGATCGTCGACGCCATCGGTACGATGTCCGCCGACACCCGCATTCTCATCCTGGCGCCGCTCGTCCGTGGCCGCAAGGGCACTCACCTCGGCGTCATCGATGAAATCCGCCGCTCCGGTTTTGTGCGCGTTCGGGTGGACGGAGAAGTACACTCTGTCGAGGATGAGTTCGAACTGGATCGCTATAAGAAGCACGACATTGAAGCCGTTGTGGATCGCCTCATCATCGAAAGACTGGAAGGGGGGGAGGCTTCCGCTTTCAGCTCGCGCCTGACCGACTCGATCGAGACTGCGCTGCGCTGGGGGGACGGCATGATGCTGATGACGAATCTAAGCGCGGATCCACCCATCGACACACCTTTTTCCGAACATCTCGCCTGCCCTGACCATGGCACCACCCTCGTCGAGATCGAACCGCGCACATTCTCTTTCAACACTCCCCACGGCGCCTGCCCGGAGTGCCAGGGTCTCGGTATCAAGCTCGAGATCGACCCTGATCTGGTGCTCCCCGATCGCTCGCTCTCCATCTCCGAAGGCGCGATCGCCGCTATGGAGTGGTCCCCGCAGGACAAGGAGCGGCAAGGATACTACGTCCAGATGGTCGGCGCGGTCTCTGATTACTACGACATCGACCTCGATGCGCCGGTTTCTGAGCTCTCCGATGAGCACATCAACATCCTGCTACACGGTTCGGGCGATGAAAAGGTGCCCATCCATTACCACAACACAGAAGGCAGAGAGACGAGCTACAGCATCGCCTTCGAAGGCATCATCGGTAACCTGGAGCGCCGCTACCGCGAGACGAACTCCGACTTCATTCGCGAGAAGATCCAGAACTATATGAGCGAACACCACTGCCCGACATGCGACGGTAAACGGCTGCGGTCAGAGGCATTAGCGGTTACGCTGGACGAGGTCAATATCGTGGAGGTCACCCAATGGCCGGTGCAGCGGACGCTCAAATGGGTGAAGAGATTGAAGGGCCGCTCAACACCGCTGGATTCACGTCAGAAGAAGATTGCCAAGCGGGTGCTCAAGGAGATCGAGGACCGCCTCGGGTTCCTCGTCAACGTCGGATTGGATTACCTCACACTCAACCGCTCGGCCGGCTCGCTATCTGGCGGGGAGGCGCAGCGCATCCGCCTCGCCACGCAGATCGGCTCACGGCTGATGGGTGTTCTCTATGTGCTCGATGAACCTTCCATCGGGCTGCACCCGCGCGACAACGCCCGCCTTATCCGTACGCTAGAAGGCATGCGAGATCTTGGCAACACCGTCCTCATCGTCGAACATGACGAAGCCACCATCCGGGCTGCGGATTGGGTCATCGACCTGGGACCCGGCGCCGGGGAAGCAGGTGGGTACGTCGTTGCCGAAGGCACGGTGGATGAAGTTGCGAGGAACAAGAAATCCATCACCGGCAAGTACCTCGCAGGCGAACTCGAAATTCCCACGCCCGAAACGCGCCGGTCAGGGAACGGCAAGTTCCTTACCGTCATCGGTGCAAGAGAGAACAACCTGAAAGACCTCACCGTGCGCATCCCGCTGGGGAACTTCGTCTGCATCACAGGTGTATCAGGCTCCGGAAAATCGACGCTCATGGTCGAGGTGCTCTACAAGGCGCTTGCCCAGAGTCTGCATGGTTCCAAGAAGCGCGCCGGCGAGCATGATGGCATTGAGGGGCAGGAACACATCTACAAGGTCATCAGCATCGATCAAACCCCGATCGGGAGGACGCCGCGCTCGAACCCCGGCACATACACCGGGCTTTTCGATCACATCCGGTCCCTATTCGCGGAGCTTCCCGAATCGAAGATCCGGGGATACAAGCCTGGTCGCTTCTCGTTCAACGTGCACGGCGGTCGGTGCGAGGCCTGCCAGGGACAAGGTCAGCTCCGCATTGAGATGCAGTTCCTGCCCGATGTCTACGTCCCATGTGAGGTCTGTCATGGGGCTCGCTTCAACCGTGAGACGCTCCAGGTGCGTTTTAAAGACCACACCATCGCAGATGTGCTCGATATGACCATCGATGAAGGCATCGATCTTTTCGCCGCCTTTCCACCCATGGTCCGCCGCCTGCAAACGCTCCAGGATGTCGGGCTGGGCTATATCAAAATCGGCCAGCCTGCAACTACGCTTTCAGGCGGTGAGGCCCAACGCGTCAAGCTCTCACGGGAGCTGTCCAAACGCAGCAATGGGCACACGCTCTATGTACTCGACGAACCATCCGTCGGGCTGCACGCCGCAGATGTCCACAAGCTCATCGAAGTGCTTCAGCGTCTTGTTGATCAGGACAACACGGTGCTCATCATCGAACATCACCCGGACATCATCAAGGTCTCGGATTGGGTCATCGATCTTGGTCCCGATGGCGGTGATGCCGGCGGCCAGCTCGTCACCGAGGGCACACCCGAACAAGTCTGTAAGGAGAAGGACTCGTACACCGGGCAGTTCCTCAAAGCACACATCAAATGCGCATGATGCTCCCCCTGACCTGCTGAACCACATCCTATTCGTTCACCTGTTCGATTTCCCAATTCACTTCGATCCATATAAGATTCATTCGTCCCAACCTGAGGAGGTTTTCCAATGTCGCAAACGTTTGATGTGATTGTCATCGGCGCCGGAATCATGGGCTGTTCGACCGCGCTCGAACTTGCGAAACGTGATCTAAAAGTCGCCGTACTTGAGAAAAGTGTCATCGGGGTCGGGTCGACGGGAAAATCCTCCGCCATCATCCGCCAGCATTATTCGAACGAGACCACCGCCCGTATGGCGCTGCACAGCTTGCGCGTCTTTCAGAATTTCGACGAACAGGTCGGTGGTGAATGTGGTTTCGTCCAGACCGGGTTCCTGGCGCTTGTCCCTGAGAGCGATGTAGGGGGACTGCGTGAGAACATCGCGCTGCAGCAGCGCGTGGGGATCCAGACCGAGATTCTGTCCCGTGATGAGATTCGTGAACGGTGGCCTGATTTCGTCATCGAAGATCTCGTCGAAGCGGCTTATGAACCGGAATCTGGGTACGCCGATCCCAATGACACGCTGAATGCCTTTGCGGCAGCTTGCCGCCGCCTCGGTGTCCCCGTGCTGCAGGAGACAGAGGTCACCGGGATTCGCATGACCTCGGGCAAAGCCCAGGGGGTTGACACACCGACCGAACGATTCGACGCGCCCAAGATCGTCAACTGCACGGGCGCCTGGGGTGCGCAGGTGGCTGAGATGGCGGGCGTAACCACACCGATCAACTCCTGCCGCGTACAGGTCGGTTTTTTCAAGCGTCCTCCCACCCACCAACACGGGCATCCCGTCGTCGCCGATTTCGTCAACGCTGTCTACTGGCGTGTTGAGACAGGGGGACTGTCCATGGTGGGTCTTATCGATCCCGAAGAGGAGGATTACATCGTTGACCCGGACAACTTCAATGAGAGCGTGGATTTCGATTTCATCCTTGATGCCGGTGAACGTTTCGTGCGGCGGTATCCGGCCATGGAGGCGAGCGAGAGTACGGGTGGGTTTGCGGCGCTCTATGGCATCACACCGGATTGGCATCCCATCATCGACGAACCGGATGCAGGTAGCGGGATATACATCTGCGCCGGGTTCAGCGGTCATGGCTTCAAGCTCGGACCAGCCGTGGGTTTGATCACCGCGGACATGGTCACCGGCCAGATCACACCCGACATGGATCGCGCCATGTTCCGGTTGAGCAGATATGACGAGGGTGATCCCGTTCGGGGGCAGTACGAGTACAGTATTGTGGGGTAAGCGAACAGTGGTGATCTGATCCATGAAAAAGGAGAAAAAAGGAAGCCGCCAATTTTGGCGGCTTTTTCTGTTCGAATATTGTGTCGTGGAACCGATCCACTCATTCGTACCGCAGCGCTTCGACAGGTTCCAAATCTGCAGCTCGTTTCGCAGGATAAATCCCAAAGAACAGGCCCACGGCTGTGGAGAACAAGGTCGCCAGCAAGATGGCATCGATCCCGATTGCAGGACTCAGAGCAACATCGGAGTTTGCCGCGATGATACCCACGAGCGACGCCAACGCCCAACCGAGTCCGATTCCTATTAATCCACCAATCATGCTCAGCAGCGCCGATTCGGTCAAGAACTGGAGCATGATATCTCGTTTGCGAGCGCCCACTGCTTTGCGAAGACCGATCTCACGCGTCCGCTCGGTGACAGAGACCAGCATAATGTTCATGATCCCGATGCCACCGACCAGCAGAGAGATCGCCGCGATGCCACCAAGAAAGATGGTGAGTACGCCGGTAATGCTTTGTGCCGTCTCGATGAAATCCTGCTGGGTAAACACAGTGAAGTCATCCGCTCCAATAGGCGATCGATGGCGAGCGCGAAGGATAGCGGTCACCTCATCGCTCGCCATGTTGACCTCATCCGCAGCGATGGCCTGAACGACGATCATATCCACTGAAGTACGATCACGCCGCAGCAGCCTTGTTTGCGCTGTAGTTAGTGGTACCAGGATTTCATCATCCGGATTCTGGAAACCTGATCCGCCCAGACGGGTCTTGATGCCGATGACACGAAAGGGCTGGCCTTCCACTCTCACTGTTTCACCCAGCAGACCCTCACTGCGGCCAAATAGGGTTTCCGCCAATTCTGGACCGAGTACGGCCACGGCCGCGCGACCATTCATGTGGATATCGGAGATAAATTCTCCTTCGGCCAATTCTACATTTCGCACCGGCTTGTAATCCGGCGTCACACCCAATACTACAGACCCGGAGCACTCACCTGCGAAGCAAACTTCAGCCCCGCCCTGCAGCATCGGCGCGACACCGATGACCGATGGAGCGGAAAATGGATCGGCGATCGCTTTCGCATCCTCAAGCGTGAGCGGCTTCGGGTTCCGCACTTCTTCGTTATCGCTTCCTTGAAAGACAAACAGCAGGTTCGTACCGATACCGCTGATCGAACCCGTGATGGCCTGCTGCGCCCCCGTCCCGATGGCCAGCATGGCGATGACGGCTCCCACACCTATGACAATGCCAAGGATGGTGAGGGCAGAGCGCACCTTGTTGCTCGATAAGCTGTCTAAGGCTTCCAAAATTCCATGCCAGACGTTCATACAAATACCTTCAATGGTGCCAGTTAGCTCAATCTAGGAACACACCAATATTTGAATTCACTCGTGAGATTTAAAGTCTCTTATCTTCCTCGATCAAACCGTCTCTAATCCGAATAATGCGGTTGGTTTGTCCTGCGATCTCGGGGTCATGCGTGACGAAGACGAGCGTCGTCCCATAAGTTTTATTGAGGTTCAGCAGAATTTCCATGATTTCATCGCCCGACTGTGTATCCAGGTTTCCCGTCGGTTCATCGGCCAGGATCATGGAGGGGTTGTTCACCAGCGCACGTGCGATGGCGACACGCTGCTGCTGGCCGCCCGAGAGCTCGCTGGGTCGGTGGTGAACTCGATCACCGAGACCGACCGATTCGAGCGCTTCGATGGCACGTTGTCTGCGGTCGTTCGTCGTTCCAGCATAGCGCATGGGCAGCTCGACATTCGATATCGCCGTCTGCCGTCCCAGCAGGTTGTAGGTCTGGAAGACGAATCCAACTTTGAGATTTCGAATACCTGCCAGCTGATCATCCGATAGCGATGATACAAGCTGGTCATCAAGATAATATTCACCTTTTGTGGGGAGATCCAAACATCCCAGGATATTCATCAGCGTGCTCTTGCCAGAGCCTGAAGGTCCGATGATCGAGAGTACCTCCCCTTCTTCAATCTCGAGTGAGATGCCGCGCAGCGCGTGTACCTCCACTTCGCCCATCTGGTAGACCTTGGTGATCCCTTTGGTCTTGATCACGCTCACGCTTAACCCCCTCCCCGCATACCCTGCGGGGGTCCGCCCCCGAATGCGAAGAAATCTTCCGGTGGGTTGAGCACGATCACATCGCCGATCTCCACATCACCTTCAACAACTTCGCTGTACAGATCTGAGGAAGCACCGAGGACAACAGGAACCGGCTGAGGGGTGCCATCCACAAGGATATAGACCACGCGGTCCCCATCCAGAATACGAATGGCACGATTGGGCACCAATTTGACGTCATCGATGCGGTTCACAATGACGCTCACCGCCGCTGTCATACCGGGTTTTACTGCATCGTCTGCGTCAAGGAGTTCAACGGTCACATTGAAATTGACTATCCCCTGGACAGGGGTGCCAGTAGGGCTGGTCTCCATAACTTCGCCTGTGTAGGTCTTGTCAAGAATGGCATCGAAATCGAGCAGTACAGGTTGGCCAACTTTAATACTGTTGATGTCCACCTCAGAGAGTTCCACATCTACAAGTAGACGGCCTAGATCATCGAGGCTGAAACCTGGCGTACCGGGGTCCACCTGGTCGCCGGGCATGACTTTTACAGCTGTGATTGTGCCCACGAAGGGTGCGCTGATGCGGGACATCTCCAGGGTGGCTTCCGCTGCCGCCACGCGCGCCTGTGCCGCCACGATATCTCTTGGATCCGGGCCGTCCCGGAGTCGTTCCCACTCACGTTCTGCATCTGCAAGCCGCGCAGATGCAAATACGACATCGGCATCGAGCAGCGCCTGATCCACCTCATCGGGAGAACCCTTGTACCAGTTGTAGCTGCGAAGCGCAGCATCATAACGCTGCTGTGCAGCAGCGTAGCTCTTATAGGCCGATGCCTTCCCCGCATCCTCCGTCCGACTTCCAGGTTCCCTATCGTATTTCGATTTCGCACCGCTCAACGCTTTCTCGGCCAGGGTAAGCTCCGCACGCGCATTTTTAACCGTCGTTTCACTGGCGCGGTTTCCCTCTTGTTGATTCGTGCGGGTTCGTTCGGCGGCCTCGAGTGCATCCTGCGCTTGGGCGATCTCGACCTGAGCCTGTGCTCGCGCTATTTCAGAATCGAGCACGTTCTCCAGATCTTTTTCTGCAGTGACGAGCTCCGCTTCGGCCATGATGATGGACGAGGGCAAGGATGTTTGCTTAAGCATCGCCAGAACTTCACCCTCCACCACTTCGTCCCCCAACCCAACGGACACATCTTCGACCGTCCCGGTAGTCTTAAAAGTCAGAACCGCGGATTGGTTCGGACGCACCCGACCAGTGGCGCCCACGCTCGCCTCTAGGGGACCCAGCGTCAGGATTTCCGTTTGCAGATTTGCGATTACCTCTTCGGTGCGACTCTGTCCGAAAGCCCTGAACACAAAAAAGCCTGCCACAATCACCACAATGGCAACGGCAGCAATGATCATCCATCGTTTCATCCGTTAACCGCCTTTCAATGGATACGCCCTGTACCTATTTTTTCATCTATCGAAATTCCAAATGCACGAGGCAAAATTCACGCATATCCCCGCGGATCCATGTTACAGGTTGTGCCATTAGAAGTGTAATAGATTTATGTGAATATATCATGAAGATGGTTTGCTTCGTCCGCCAACGAAACAACCATCCTGAACTGGAGATTCCCACACACCCAGAACGCCTCTTTCAATATCATCCATTTTCCGGATAACGTGGGTATTGTACCGCGCAGATTGTGAAATCTTTCCCGAAGTTTATGACAACCGTCACAGTGAGGCATGACAATTTGAACTAATATCTGACCAACTTGGTCTGTATCATCTAGGCAGTCGTGCAAGAGGTAGGTCACTATGTCGATTCCTCCCGAGGGAGAACTTAAAATCGATCGCAAAGCGCGTATGAAACTCCTTTTCGAGGAGCTGAATGCGCGTCCGCCTGAGGAGCGAAAGAAGGATTTTGATGCGACTTTCCTGCCCCTCACCCCGGATGAGGCGAAGCGTGCGGCCGAACGATGTATCCACTGTCCTGATCCGGCCGCCTGCGTGGAGGCATGTGTCGCACATAACGATATCCCCTCAGCGATGTGGCTCATCGAACAGGGCGATTTTATTGGCGCGGCAGAGATCTATCGACAGACAAGTACGATGCCTGAGATTTGCGGCCTGGTGTGCCCGCACGAGGCCTTGTGTCAGGGCGCTTGTGTTCGCAATAAGCGCGGCGAACCCGTCATCACAGGAGCTCTTGAAGCCTTTGTCACGGAATACCAGCGCCAACACGAAATAGTTAAGATTCCAGTGGGTAAGCCCACTGGAAAGAAAGTTGCCATTGTCGGTTCGGGCCCTTCGGGTCTGGCCTGTTGTGACCATTTAATTCGCCAGGGTCATGAAGTAACCATCTTTGAGGCTGCGCCTACGCCTGGCGGCCTCTTGATTTATGGAATCCCAAATTTCAAACTGCCTAAGAGCACTGTCCATAATGTGATTCAGAGCCTCGAGGAGGCCGGCGCGATTTTTCAGACCAACACACGCATCGGAGAGACGAAGACCATCGATGACCTTTTTGAGGGTGGGTTTGATGCCATATTCGTCGGTGTAGGTTCTGGAGTGGATGCGACCATGGATGCCCCCGGAATCGATCTTCCCGGTGTCTATCAGGCCACCGATTTCCTTATTCGAGCAAACGTGGATCCTGAATATCTTCCACCGGATAAACGCTCCATTCCCGAAATCGGTAACCGCGTAGCTGTGATCGGTGGTGGTGATACGGCTTCTGATTGTCTCCGCACGGCGATACGTTTGGGCGCCGAGGAAGTCACCTGCCTTTATCGTCGTACTGAGGCTGAAATGCCCGGCGGGAAAAAAGATCGGGAACTGGCCCGAGAGGAAGGGGCGCAGTACCGCTTCCTCTCGCAGCCCGTCCGCTACATCCCTGGGCCTGATGGACGCGTAAGCGCCGTGGAATGCCTGCAGTGCGAGCTTGGCGAACCAGATGAGAGTGGACGCCGCCGCCCGATTCCTATTGAAGATTCAAATTTCACGGTTCCTGTGGACTCCGTGATACTAACGCTCGGCTACTGGCCAGATCCCCTCATCGGGGAGAGTACCGATAATCTCGAAACGCACAAATGGGGATTGATCGTTGCCGATCCCGAAACCGGCGCAACCTCGCGCGAAGGTGTCTTTGCCGGCGGTGATGGCGTCACCGGCCCCGACTTGGTTGTATCAGCCATGGCTGCAGGACGCCGCTCCGCACAGGCTATCGATAATTTCTTGAACGGGAACTAACCCCGAACCATTCTCAGATATGGGTTCAAGGGCTGCAGGTTTAGCCGCGTACGGCATGTTTTCACCTCACGATTTACCTAATTCTGGAACCGAAAAGAACCGGCGTGAACGCCGCCGCTCGATATAAGTTCGCGAGACCTCGCCCCGAGCTGAACCTCCGGGCTCATGGTTGAAGGATGCTCTGCACCCTGGTGCTTAGCATTATGAGGGTGAGGGTACGTGCACACTGCCAGATGATACGAGACCGCAATCTACATTGCCCTCCGCTTCTGCTATTTGGATGGTACTTCATCTATCAAGATGCCCCTCTCCATTGGAGGGAGAGGTGTTGGGGTGAGGGTGGACTTCGATTTAGACAGCCCTTTTCTTGCTATGAGCTTACAATCAAGGCTGTCGAAAGCGCCTGAGATTGTAACGCTTGAGGCTATAATCACGCTAGAAACAGAATCGCATGGAGAACAAACCCTGTCAAACTCATCGGACATCAGGCATTCTTTAACCGCTTTTGCCAAAGACGAAGCACATCGACTGGGCTTCGATCTGGTGGGGGTTACCACACCTGATGCGCCGCATCACCTGGAGGTATTCCGCCGATGGCTAGCCCAGGGGCACCATGCCGGCATGCAGTATATGGCCTCGGAGCGGGCGATCAGTCATCGTGAAAACCCCCGCCTGATCCTGCCTGAGTGCAAATCCATCCTCGTAACCGGTACACTTTACCTCACACCAGAATCCCAGAACCGTGACGATAACGCCAGAGCAAAAGTCGCTTCATACGCGCTCGGTGAGGACTACCATCTTGTCCTCACGGAACGATTGAGGAGGCTGGTGGGATCTCTCGAAGCCCGTCTAGGTGAATCTTTCCCGCATCGCATATACACCGATACCGGCCCACTCCTCGAAAAGGAGTTTGCTCAACGGAGCGGATTGGGTTGGATAGGTAAGAATTCTTGTCTCATTCATCCCAAGATGGGATCCTATTTCCTGCTTGCGGAAGTTATGCTGGGGTTGGAACTCATCCCGGACCAGCCCTTCACAAGCGACCACTGCGGCAATTGCACTCGTTGTATCGAAGCCTGCCCGACCGATTGCATTCTCCCAAACCGAACGATCGACTCGTCTCAATGCATCTCCTACTTGACGATCGAGGAAAAAGGGCCTATTCCCTCCGAGATCAGGACTGACTTGGGCAAATGGCTTTTTGGCTGCGACATCTGTCAACAGGTTTGCCCTTGGAACCTCCGCTTCGCCGCAGCATCGACCGATCCCGCCTTCCAACCTCGTGAGATGCTCCGAAGTCCAGATATAGGAAGATTCCTCGAGTTAGAACCGGAAAAATGGCGCCCACCGCTGCGAAACAGCCCTCTGGAACGCCCGCGGCGGGGGGGGCTGGTGAGGAATGCTTGCATCGTGGCAGGAAACTCGGGTGATCCAGTCCACCTACCCAGGCTGAAGCATCTTCTTTTATCGGACCCTGACGGGCTTGTGCGCGCGCATGCCGCCTGGGCGCTCGGGGAAATTGGAGGCCGAGAATCAGCGTCGCTGCTTGAGGAGGCGCTCTCGGACGAGGCGGAAGAGAATGTGAGAGTGGAAATCCGTTCTACGCTATCTTCGGGATCTGATTAAAAATAACAACCGCAGCGCGGATCTTGCTGCGGTTGCTCGTGTTGAAATATGGACTGTTTGATCGCGACTAACTTGGCTCCGTGGTCGGCGTTGGTGTGGCGATATTGACGATCACGATGATGATCTGTCCAACTCCGATTGAGTTGGGATCATCGATCTCGTTCCTCTCCGCAATCACTTCAGCGAGGCTATTGAATAGGGCTGCAATCGTCTCCAGCGTGTCCCCCGGTTCGATGCGGTACTCAATCTCTTGTCCTGGAAGGAGCGTATCGGGTATGGGTGTCTTCGTCGGCAGGACGTACCCCTCTGTCGGAATGATCAATTCATCGTTTACGAATAGCTGATCAGGGTCGGTCATCTCGTTCGCTGTCATCAGCAGAAATACATCCACCTCAAACTGCTCGGCGATCGAAAAGAGCGAATCTCCTTCCACCACAATGTACGTCAACGGACCTTCCGGCGTGGGGGTGATCAAGGGTTCTTCCGTTGGTGTAATCGATGGGGTGGCCGTAGGGGGCATGGGGGTCGATGTCTCTGTTGGAGGTGGTGTATCCGACGCAAGAATTCCGGGCAATGCGGGAGGATTATCACTCGTCAACCAGAGAACCACAAAAAATAAGCCGACCACCAGTAGGACAACGGCCAGCCCACCAAGAAGAAGCGGGCCTACCCTTTCCTTTCTTTTCCGATATGAATCAATTACATCTGCGGCGTTCGAATCTGTATCTGTCATCTTTCACTCTCCCTCCAAAGGCAGAGCGGATCTTCTTTCTCAACTGGACCTCATTGTACCTGAATTTAGCTCAATCTATGTCTATTCAACATAACTTTACCCATCATCTTTAGAAATATGGTCTGCAATGAATGCCATGACATCATCGATGATCTCCACCCACGCTTCTTCTCTATGGGCGCCTTTGGTGAGCAGGTAATAATGGCTTACATTCTTAAGCTCAAACGCCTCGATGAGCTCCTCAATTCCAACTAAAAATCCGGGCTCTCCCGTACCTGCGGTCACCATGATGTTCTCCGGGAGCTTGGTGTCTGCCCGAACGATCAAAACAGGATCGTAAGGCGGACGCGCGGAGTTCACCGACAGCGAAGGACTCAATACGGCTACCGTGTTGAATATATCCGGGTTCGTGAAAGCCGTCTCAAGCGCCCAAACTCCACCACGAGATATGCCCACGACTGCCCGAGCCAACCCAGATTCATTTGTCTCGAAGTTCTCATCTATGAAAGGCACAAGACCTTCGACCAATTCTGTCTCATACGAACCCGGACCTCCATCCGATCGGGTGAATAATGGCTCGGGTACGAGGGGCATCACAAGGATGAATGGCATCCATCCACCCTCAGTTAGTCCTGCATCGATAATGGAGATCACACCGAGCTCTTCCATCTGGGTCTCATCAAAAGGATAGCCATGGAGCGCATAGACGGATGGGTACTTTTGATCACTCTGCCCATAACAGGGTGGCAGATAAATTCTTACAGGGATATCCCTCGCCACGGCTGTACCTGGATAATCGAGGGAGATCACTTCACCCACATCCATATCGCAGCTCAGGGAGGTCGCATTGGCGACATCAGTCGATTGATGGGTTCCCACGATCTGGGCTTCCGTGCCTTCCATCGTTGGGTTTTTTCGAGGAGATCCGGTGAGTGTCGCCTTGGGGAGTGAGCCCTGGGATTGAGCTTGATTCTGCGGTGTGCATCCAACGATCGCGAGGACGCAAAGTACGGCACCGATCAACCCGATATGATGTTCTCGTTTTACCATGACTTCCTATTTGGGGGCAGGTCTTCGTTCATCACTGGGCTTGATCCTTGCAAAATTAAGCGAAGCTCGCAGTAGTTTACCACTCACGCTCGGTTATAATCCATGCCATGAAATATCACATATGGACGTCCGGCTGTCAGATGAATGTCGCCGATTCACAGCGGGTCGCTTCTTCGCTCGAAAAGATAGGGTATGCCCCAACAGCATCGATCGAGCTGGCAGATGTCGTCGTATTGAACACTTGCGTGGTCCGCCAGAGCGCCGAAGATAAAGCCCACGGGCGTCTGAGCTCCCTGCGTCCACTAAAAGAAGATCGTCCGGATGTGGTGATAAATCTCATGGGCTGCATGGTGGGTGTAAACGGAAGCGAGAAGCTTCACCAGGCTTACCCTTTCGTCGATGTCTTCTCCCCTCCTTCCGATCCAGAACCTCTCGTTTCACATCTACTCGAGGCGAATGAGAAAGCGGTTGATGTACGGGAGACGAAGTTGAGACACGCGCTTATGGATGGAAGCCTGGTCCTCCCCAAAGATGAGCGAAGCAAGCTTGTATCCGCTTATATTCCTGTGGTCTATGGCTGCTCGCATGCCTGTTCGTTTTGTGTGATCCCTTTCCGCCGGGGGATCGAGCGGAGCCGGGCGGTCGGTGAAATCGCAGGAGAAGTCCGCTCACTCCTGGAACAGGGTGTCAGAGAAATTACTCTTCTCGGACAGATCGTGGACCGCTATGGGTTGGATATTTCAGATGGTCCAAATCTGGCAGATTTGCTCAGGGTATTGCATGAATATCCAGAATTAAAGCGTATCAGGTTCCTCACCTCTCATCCGAATTGGATGACGGATGAGCTTCTGGAGGTCGTGGCAGAGTTACCGAAAGTATGTGAGCATATCGAGGTGCCCGTCCAGGCTGGAGATGATGATGTACTGAGCAAGATGAAACGCGGTTATTCGGTGGAAGACTATCGCCGGCTGATCGAGCGGATTCGTAACAAAATTCCCGACGTTTCCATCGCTACGGACATCATTGTGGGTTTTCCCGGGGAATCGAGCGAGCAGTTTCAGCGGACCTACGACCTGCTTGATGAACTTAAAATGGACGTTGCCCATCTCGCCAGGTACTCACCCCGGCCACAGACCGTATCTAGTCGGAAGATGATCGATGACGTGCCTGAGCAGGAGAAGATGCGTCGCTTCCGAGCGTTGGAAGAACTCCAGGCCGGCATTGCGACGGAAATTAATGCCCACTTCGCTGGTCAAGTCGAGGAAATTCTTGTCGAAGACGAACATAAAGGCCGCTGGAAAGGCCGCACGCGCACGAACAAACTGGTCTTCTTTGAGAGCGCGGCGGACCATCGGGGACAGCTCGCAAATGTGGAGATCGAGTGGACCGGTCCCTGGAGCATGCGCGGGGTTCTTCACAAACCCACACCCTAGTCCGATAAGCTTAGCATCATAGATCGTACGCTTAGCTTCCATTGAAGTTGCCTTCAGAGTAAAATGCGCGTGTGGGCCTTTATGAGGTTGTTGGTTTGTGAGGGGTCTGGGAACATTTTCAGGCTCTAAGGCGTCCCCTATCAGGAAGGTTTACAAATAGGATGGCGTTGATCTTTCCAACATGCATAAAGTAACGATAATGGCTCAAATTAATCACGCTCGATATATTGCTCCGGGTATTGATGGAGGGCTGAAAATGATGAAGGTGAAAAAACAATTTCCCATTGTTCTCTTATGCCTGTGCGGGTTGGTCATCACAACCGCGGCATGCAATCTCCCATCTCGCCAGGTTGACATGCGCCCGACATATGCCGCCGGAACTGTCCAGGCACGGCTTACGCTTGGTCCCGTAGATACCAGCATCCCGGATTCGCCGCTTCCAACTGGGACAGCAGCGCCTCCATCCCCGACGGAAGGGGGTCCGTCGACACCCACAAACACGCCCATCCCTCCGACAGAGACGAATGCACCCTGCGAGCGTGCCGGCTTTGTCAGTGATGTCACTGTGCCTGATGGCACCATCTTCAGTGCAGGTGAGAGCTTTACGAAGACCTGGCGTTTGAAAAACCTTGGTACATGTACATGGGAGCCCGACTTTGAACTCCTTTTCAAAGACGGGGATTCGATGGGAGGCCCTGCCTCGCAACAGCTCACGACGGGGTCAGTTGCCCCGGGGCAAACCGTGGATATCTCGGTGAACCTGGTTGCTCCGAGCACAGATGGAACCTACAAAGGCTTCTGGTGGATCCGCGCCGACTCTGGTGTTGTATTTGGGATCGGTGCCTCAGGTCAGAGCCCCTTCTTTATTGAGATTGAAGTGGGTGAGCCCCCCCCAACTGCAATCCCACCTTTGTCAAACGGCAAAGTTGATGTGGACCAGACCTATTCCATTGACTTCGATACCGGCTCAATCACAAGCGGATCAGGCGCTGATTTAAGGTTCCGTGCTGTGTCCCCCGTGGAGAAATACTTGGAACCGAGGAATGGTGCGCAATTCAAGCATCTGACCACCGTCCCCTCACTTGGAGAATGTCAAACGGAAGTTCTGAGTTCCAGCGCCATCCCGTTTGGAAGCGTGAGTGTCGGAGACTGGCTGTGTTATAAAACAAATGAAGGAAATGTTGGACGCGTCGAAGTAGAAGGGATCACCCCCGGGGAACCCCAAACAATCAAATTTGATTACAAAACATGGGATACATGATCACACCCTGATGATGTCGGACACAACCTGCCCCTATGAGCGAAACTGGAAGCCCAAAATTTTTCCTCTGGTTGCTCGAGCATTGCGTAACAGCCATTAGTTGACTTTTTACATCATCCGTTCCGTGTTAGAGTCATATATCCCATCAGTCCCGACTTCAGGTTGATCAGAATGATGCGATGTCTGAGGACCTTGTAGGTGGAACGTTCAGGAAATGCCAACCGATACTATTCTCATCATCGATAAGGACCATACCTTCAGCTCGACTGTCAGGCAGACATTCGAGGAGACCGGGCAATTTCATATAGTCATCGCTGCCACGGGGATGGAGGCGCTTGCTGTTTCGAATACGAGAGATATCAACCTCGTGCTTATGGAATCTGAACCGGCGGATATGTCCGCACAATCACTGATTGAGAAACTTCGTGCCCGTCAACCAGAGCTGCCCATCATCGCGATGCACACAACTCAGTCCACAAGTGAGGTTTCGATCGAAAACCTCAAAGTTCAGAGTATCCTCTTCAAACCTATCCATTTTTTAGATCTCCCGGGAATTGTCGCAGATTTTATGGGTAGGTCTGAAGCACTTATCTCAACCGATCTCTTCACCGCAGAATCTGAAGAAGATGCAGTGATTGATGGTGCCCAAAGCCAAACCACATCCCGATTTCCGGGGATGGGAAGCGCCAGGGAGGACCTTGTAAATCTCGTGCATGAGAGTGGGGCGTTTTCATGTTTACTCATTCAGGATGGCGAATTGAATACGATTGTCGGTCAGCTCTCAACTTCCCAGATCCAGCTCTCATTTCCATTCCTTGAAGAGCTGGCACGATCAAGAGAGGCCTCTCTGCCGCTGGCGAAGTTTTATCCACTCGCAGCCATGGACATCGGTATCACACTGTTCATTCACACCATCGCTCCAAATATCCGCATCATTTCGCTCTTCGATGATCAAATCGAATTCGGTGCAGCGAGAGCCCAGGCTGACGAGATTGCAAACGCGTTCTCGAACTCAGTCGCTCCGTCGGAACCAGCTAAGAAAGCCGCGGTGGGATATGCAGGACTTGATCAACTTCCAGACCTTGATCACATTGACGAGAGCTACCTCGAAATCTAGTGAGCTGCATATACAGATACCAAACGTGCAGCCCAGGTGCTCAACAAAAACCCCAAACTTTACCAAGCCGCCTTGTGCGTCCGCTGGGACGGATCGAATGAGGCGCTCAGGCTGTTAAGGGAGTATGTCGCTCGGAGAGTGGAGTCATGTCAGAAAAACCCCGCCTTTTCCTGATCGATGGGCATGCACTTGCCTACCGCACCTACTTTGCACTGACAGGTGTGGGTGACGCTTCGCGCTGGATGACCAAAGCCGGTGAACCAACTGCCGGGACCTATGGGTTTACGTCTGTCCTGCTAAGCCTTCTTGAACAGGAGGCTCCCGAATATCTCGCCGTTTCGTTCGATACCGGGAAGACTTTTCGTGATGACCTGTACTCGGAGTACAAAGCTACTCGTGACAAAATGCCCGATGATCTACGACTGCAGATCGAAAGGATACGTGAAGTCGTAGCCGCATTTGGCATTCCAATTCTTGAAGCTGAGGGCTACGAAGCAGACGACGTACTTGGTACGGTTGCAAAACAGGCTGCCCAGGAAGATGTAACCGTCATCATTCTCACGGGGGACCGCGATCTGCTTCAACTTGTGGATGAATCAATCCTGATCCGTCTTGCGGGTCAGAAACTCTCTGAAGCCAAGGATTATGGCATCCAAGAAGTCATCGATCGATACCAGCTCAAGCCTGAGCAGCTCATCGACTATAAAGCCATCGTAGGAGATACCAGCGACAATATCCCTGGCGTGCGAGGCGTGGGTGACAAGACGGCCGTTAAACTGCTTACCGAATATCAAACTCTAGATGAGATCTATGACCATCTCGAAGACGTCCCCACCCGCTTTCGGAATAAACTGGCCGATCAACGTGATGAAGCCTACCTGAGCAGACGGCTCGGGCAGATTGTCACGGATGTCCCGCTCGATTTTGATCTTGAGGCCTGCCGGGCAGCAGGTTATAACCGTGACGAAATCGTCGCCTTATTCAGGGAGCTTGAATTTCGAACGCTCTTGAACAGGATCCCTGATGAAGGGGCCGCGCCTGGAGGTCAGCTCAGTCTTTTCGTGACCAAAGAAAGGCAGAAAGGCCCTTCGTCCGATAATGTCATCATCGTAGACACATCGGAAGAACTCACCAAACTTGTCAAGGTGCTTCAAGGTGCGAACCAGATCGCGTTCGACACAGAGACCACAAGTACAGATGCGATGCGCGCCGAGCTCGTGGGTATCTCGCTCGCGGTTCAAGCCGGAGAGGGGTATTACATCCCTCTCGGTCACTCTCCCGCTGTCGCAGGGAAATCGCAGCTCGATCTGGAAGAGACGCTGACCACATTAGCCAAGCCTCTGACGGACCCTGGCATCCCCAAAGTTGGCCACAATGTGAAATACGATTACATCGTCCTCGCCCGGTATGGGCTTAGCATCACTCCGCTCGCATTTGACACCATGATCGCCGAATGGCTGTGCGACCCGGGTTCCCGCAACCTGGGTTTGAAGAGCCTCGCCTGGGTACGCCTGGGTATTGAGATGACCGAGATTCAAGAACTTATTGGTTCGGGGAAAAACCAGCGATCCATGGCCGACGTGCCGATCGAAGAGGCGGCACCCTACGCTGTCGCGGATGCAGAGATCTGTCTTCGTCTCATCCCCGAACTTCAGCTTGAGCTCGAGGAAAAGAATCAGCTTGAGATGTTTGTGAATCTCGAAATGCCACTCGTGCCAATCCTTGCCGAGATGGAAATGGTGGGAATCGCGCTCGACACCGCGTTTCTCAAAGAGTTGTCGGAAGAGATGCACGCACGAATTGGTCAAATCGCCGAGCAGATTTACGAGATGGTAGGACATGAGTTTAATATCAATTCCACCCAGCAGTTATCGAAAGTCCTTTTCGATGAGCTTGGACTCGATCCTCCTGACCGGACTCGAAAGACCGCTTCCGGACACTATTCTACGGCGGCATCCGTGCTCGATGAACTACAAGATAAGCACCCTATGATCGATCTAATCCGGGAATATCGGGAAATCGCAAAACTCAAATCGACCTATGCGGATGCGCTCCCTGATCAGGTAAATGCAGCGACAGGACGGGTGCACACCTCGTACAATCAGACGGGTTCGGTAACTGGAAGGCTCGCGTCCTCAGACCCCAATTTACAAAACATTCCCATACGCACCGAGCTCGGGCGTCGGATCCGCCAGGCATTTATCCCCTTTCCAGGCAACTTGCTCCTGGGCGTGGACTATTCCCAGATCGAGCTCAGAATCGTGGCCCATATTGCCGAGGATAAAGCCATGATTGAAGCCTTCCTCAATGACGAAGATATCCATCAAGCTACTGCTTCTGCGATATACCGAGTGGATTTAGAAGATGTCACCGGGGATATGCGCCGGCATGCGAAAGCGGTTAATTTTGGTTTGATTTACGGCATGAGTCCTTTTGGTCTCTCACGTTCTACAGACCTTACCCTCGCTGAAGCTGAAGATTTTGTGGATGCTTACTTTACACAATATCCTGGTGTAAAAGGCTATCTTGAGAAAATCCGGGGCCAGGCATCCGCGCAAGGATATGTCGCCACCTTGTTAGGACGGCGACGCTACTTCCCGCAGCTCCTCAAGGACGCTTCTGTTTCAGAAGTCGTTCGATCACGGGCAATGCGGGAGGCCATCAACGCCCCCATCCAGGGGACCGCCGCGGATATCATGAAGATTGCCATGCTGAAATTACCGAAACAATTAGCAGAAGGTGGATATCGTGCCAGGATGCTTCTGCAGGTTCACGATGAGCTCGTGTTTGATTGCCCTGAGAATGAGCTCGAGGCCGTCGCGGGCATCGTCCGGGAGACCATGCAGTCAGCGTTTGAACTGGTTGTTCCCTTGAAGACAGATGCAAAGGCCGGGCCAAATTGGTCGAATCTCGAACCTCTTTAATCTCATTTTTCAACGCCGCGGCATCAGCATATAACTTATGCTATACTCGCATGGTTACCCCAAGATGCGGAAAATATAAGGCATGACCGGACGCAAAGATCTCTTCGATGAATCCATGCACCTGGGACATTCTGCCGCCTGGGATTTAGAGTGGGATCGTGCGATCGAGTTCTATCGAAAAGCACTCGCAGAAATCCCGGATGACATTAACGCGTTAACCAGCCTCGGTCTGGCACTACTCGAGACGGAACAGTATAAGCAATCGTTAGATGTCTATCACCACGCTACCAAACTGGATCCAAAAAACCCAATCCCAATCGAAAAAAGCGCCGAAATTTTAGAACGCATGGGGCAGACAAAAGCTGCTGTTGAACAGCGAAGGGATGCCGCCGAGCAGCATCTTAAACGCAAGGATGCTGAAAAAGCGATCGAGAATTGGGTTCATATCGCCCGCATCACCCCCGATGATCGAGCCACCCGCTCCCGCCTGGCGCTGACCTATGAGCGACTCGGTCGTAAACAAGATGCGATCGACGAGTATCTCGTCTTGGCCTCGATCATTCAAAGCACCGGGAATTCAGACCAGGCTATCGATGCCATCCAACGCGCCCTCAGGATAATTCCTGCGGACAAAGATGCCACCAAAGCGCTTAAGATGCTCCAGAAGGGAGAAAAGCTACCTCCCCCGACTGAGCCGCGTGCCGCCACGGCGCCACTCCGCATAGATCAAGTCAAAGAATATCTCAAAGCTGACGAGGTTGATGACCGCGCGGTAAAGGATGGTAAACAAGCTGATCCGGAGACTGTAGCACAAACTCAAGCACTAACTCTCCTGGCCGGTCTCCTATTCGAAGATCCTACAGGTGCGGCTGACGAAGATGTCTCCACGCTTGATATGGCTGAACTTACGAAAGGACGGATCAGTGAGGAACGTGCATCGCTCGCTCAACCTCAGATGTACCGCTACCTCGGACTGGCGATCGACTTGCAAACTCGAGGCAACAACCGACAGGCGATAAAGGAGTATCAGAACGCGATACAGGCAGGTCTGGATCACCCCGCTGCCTATTACAACCTTGGCCTCCTCTTGAAAAACGAGAATGAACTCGACGAGGCGATGACGAGCTTCTCTAAATCTCTCGGACATCCCGAGCTTGATCTTGGGGCAAATCTCGCCTTAGGCCGTATATCGAGAATTCAAGGGGATTTGCCTGAAGCCGCACGTTACTTGCTCCAGGCGTTACGGCGCGCGGACTCCCTATCCGTCGACGACAATCAGTCGAGTCAGCTAAATCAGCTTTACGACACCATCCTCGCATCTCAAAACGAGGGTGATGAGGAAGCACTTTCGCAAATTGTCGAAAACACGCTCAACTTCCTCAGCGGACCGGAATGGCTGCAGCGGTTGAGGCAGGCACGACGTCAACTCGAAGGGGAGAGTGGCGGCGGAACACTCATTCCAATAGCAGAGATGCTCGCGGTTGGCGGTACGGAACGGGTGATCCGATCCATCGGGCGGATTGATGACTTGATCGCCCGCGAGAAATATATGGGCGCCATGGAAGAAGCGATGTTGGCTCTCGATTATGTCCCCTCCTATCTTGCGCTGCACGGTCGTATGGCCGAGATTCTCATTAAGACCGGCAAAAAGGAAGCCGGCATGGTCAAACTGCGAACCATCGCCCGCACACATATGGTCCGTGGCGAAATCCCTCAGGCCACAGCGGTATACGACAGGATCGTACGAGCCAATCCTATCGACGTGGCGACGCGCAAACAAATGATCGATCTTCTTGCGCAGCAAGACCGTGTCGAAGATGCCATCAAACAGGACCTTGAGCTTGCCGAACTGTTCAAGCACATGGCACAGCTTGACTCCGCTCGGGAGACTCTACTTGCAGCATTGATGCTCTCGCAACGGGGTCGCATCGATCCAAAATGGGCCATTCAAATCCTTGAAATGATGGGGGACATCGACCTCTCCCGTCTCGATGTGCGTCAAGCACTCGAAGATTTTGAACAAATTTGTGAACTCGATCCGGAAAATGAACCAGCTCGCGCTCACGTGATCGACCTCAACCTGCGGTTGGGACAGGAGAAACAAGCCGCCGAGGCACTGGACATCCATCTCGATCAGCTTGTCAAGGCTGGTCGCGGGCAGGATGCACTTACAACGATCGAGGATCTGGCCAGGGAGTATCCAGGCAAACAAGCCCTCCATAGTCGTCTTGCCGAAGCGTATCGCGCTGCGGGAAGAAAGGCGGACGCGATTGCGCAATATGATGCGCTAGGCGAGATCCAGCTTGATGCAGGGCAGGTTCAAGAGGCGATCCAGACGATTCAAATCATCATTGACCTCGACCCGCCCAACATCGAAGATTACGAGGAACTCATCCGTAACATCCAATAAGCATGCGGGTTTAATTTAGTAGAGGTAGGTATCGTGGAGAATTTAATCGCCGAACTCGGCTTCTTCTTCCAGCGTTTTGATCTATTGAGTGTAGTCGATTTACTGCTCGTCACGCTCGTGGTCTTCTTTCTGCTGAGGCTTGTGAGAGGTACCCAAGCCGTCGTGCTTCTCCGCGGTGTGATCGTCCTGGTCATCACCATCGCCCTCCTGACAACCCTTTTGGACTTACCCGCATTTTCCTTTATCCTGCGAAATGCTCTTCCTGCCATATTGATTGCTATTCCAGTCATCTTCGCTCCCGAGATCCGACGAGCATTGGAAAGATTGGGCCGGACCACTAATATGGCTTTCCTGAGCACAGATCCGGACAAGATGGAGAAGATGATCGAAATCATCTGCAGTACGGCACAAAGGCTCTCAGATCGACGGTATGGCGCATTAATCGTCGTTGAGCGCGACGATCGTCTCGATGAATACGAAGAAACCGGCGTCGCCATGGATGCCATTCTCACACCGGAGCTCTTGCTTCAGATTTTTCACATCAATACCCCCCTGCATGATGGCGCTGCCATCATTTGTGACGGCCGCATTACGGCCTCGGCCTGTGTGCTTCCCCTTTCGTCCAGCGGTACGTTATCAAGAACACCCGAGAGACAATTCGGCTTACGCCACCGTGCCGCGCTAGGCATCAGCGAGATCAGCGATTCGGTCTCAGTGGTCGTATCTGAAGAAACAGGGGGGATTGCGGTTACCCACAATGGCCGTATGATCCGACGCTTGGATAAGGCTCGCCTGCGCAATATACTCACGGCCTTCTTCCGACCTCGCGCTTCGACCCGCTTGCCAGCCTGGTTGGACCGCTTCATTCCCAGAAGGAGGGGCTTCAAAGTTCAATTCCCTGGTGACGGAGATTCGCGGCGATGATCCGATGGCTAGGGGACAACTTAGGCACGCTCTTCCTGGCATTCATGCTCGCCGTGGTCGCCTGGGTTTCAGCAGTAAATGGCGTTGATCCCATTGAGGAACGACCATTCCCACGTGCTCTGCCGATAGAATATAGAGCCTTATCCGAAGAACTCATTATCACCGGCGATTATCCCACCACGGCGAATGTGATCGTCCGCGCGCCTCGTTCAACTTGGGATACGTTGTCAGATTCAGATCTCGAACTCTTTATCGATCTGTCCGACCTGACACCAGGCCAGTATCGGGCCACCATTCTCGACAGCGTAAACATAAGCTCGGCAAAGGTTACCGCAATCGACCCAGAATCGGTGACATTGACTATCGAACCATTAACCTCCAGCGAAGTCCCGATTGAGATTATCGTCTCTGGTGATCCAGCGCTGGGTTTTCGACACGAGAATCCGATCATCTCTCCTCAAACGATGAACATATACGGCCCTCAGGCTTCTGTAGATCTTGTCGCAGAGGTACACGGAGAAATCAACCTGGGTGGACGTAATGAGAGTTTCAACCAGCTCGTTTCACTTGCGCCTGTTGACGATGAAGGAAGAGTGGTCGAAGGGGTCCAGCTCGAAACGGAGTCTGCTCGCGTCGAAGTCCCCATTCTTGAGGCCGAACAGTTTCGACCGGTTTCCGTCATCGCAGAATTATCCGGTGAAGATGAACTGCAAGCTGCAGGGTACTACCGGATCTCCGGGATTTCAGTTACCCCCAGCATCGTGGTTATATTCTCGTCTGATCAGGAAGCTCTGGACGCTCTTCCAGGGTTTGTAAATACGGTTCCTCTGGATATCTCTTCGTTGACCGGGGACACTGAAAGACGTCTCGCTTTGGACCTTCCCGATGGTCTTTCCCTTGTTGGGGACCAGACAGTCACTGTCATCGTTAAGATCGATCCAATTCAATCGTCCATCACCGTGAATCGTCCAATCGAAACGATTGGTGAGGGACCAGGTCTCTATGGTTATCCCTCCCCTACAGAGGTAAGTGTCATTCTTACAGGTCCGCGTATTACACTCGATTCTCTTGCAGATGAGGATGTGACTGTGGTCGTCGATCTGTTCGATCTGGGGGTCGGCACGTACCAACTTGAGCCGCAAGTGATTGTATTGCCCCCCGATATTGAATGGGAAGGACCGATACCCGCCGCTATCGAGGTCACCGTGTCCACCACCCCACCGCCCACGCCCATACCCCCGCCTCCTCCGTCTTGATGCCATGATTCCCAAACCCGTTGTCGCTCTTGTGGGTCGTCCCAATGTCGGGAAATCAACGCTGTTCAACCGTCTCGCCGGGGAACGGCTTGCTGTCGTGAATGATACTCCTGGAACGACGCGTGATCGGCTCGTCGCAGATGTGGAATGGAACGGTGTCGTCTTCGACATCGTTGACACAGGCGGTATCGACCCGACCAATTTGAGCCGTGCAGAACCTCTCTCCCTGGATTCCGCGGATTACATCAGCCACATTCGAGGTCAAGCAGAAATCGCCGTCCGTGATGCGGATGTTGTGCTTTTTCTCGTCGATGTTGAAAATGGAGTCACGCCAGCTGATATCGAGGTCGCCGCGATCTTGCGCAAACATCAGCGAGTTATAGGAGAGGTGGAAACCCCGTCGATCCTGCTCGTGGTTAACCGCTGTGACAATGCAGAACGTCGAGATCAAGCCAGCACCTTCTACGAAATGGGCATGGGAGAACCTATTCCGGTTTCCGCGCTTCACGGAAAGGGCACAGGGGATTTACTCGACTTGATCATCGATGCGATAGGGGCACGCATTCCTGTCGCCGAAGAGGATGATGGGGATATCAAGATAGCCATCGTAGGACGGCCGAATGTGGGCAAATCCAGTCTCTTGAACAAACTTCTTGGTGAAGAACGTGTCATCGTCTCCCCGATCCCTGGTACAACCCGGGATGCGATCGATACGCAGTTGATGTACCACGATACCCCCGTTACGCTTATTGATACAGCGGGTATCCGTCGGAGAGGACGTATTGAACCAGGCGTAGAAAAGTACTCGGTAATACGCGCGTTGAAGGCCATCGATCGTGCTGTCGTTGTGCTGCTTATGATTGATGCCGAGGAAGGCGTTACAGCACAAGATGAACACATCGCCGGGATGGTTCTCGATAAGTTCAAGAGCGTCGTTGTAATTGTGAATAAATGGGACCTCGTCCCGAAAGATACCCATACCATGCCTGCATATACGGAGCATGTACGAGGGAGATTGAATTTCATGGAGTTCGTCCCCGTCCTCTTTATCTCAGCAAAAACTGGGCAGCGTGTGGACCAGGTGATCCCGGCTGCGCTCAGGGTTCAGGAGGAACGGCTGCGACGGATCCCGACCGGAGAACTCAACCGTCTCCTACAGAATGCTATTCGTTCGCACGCCCCTCCTACCCGGAAAGGGCGGCGTCTTAAAATCAAATATGTCAGCCAGGTTCGGACCGATCCTCCGACATTCCTATTTCATGTGAACGATCCGGAATTAGTACATTTCTCGTACAGCAGGTATCTCGAGAACAGGATTCGTGCGGATTACGGATTTATTGGGACACCCATTCGCATCTCGTACCGCCGCAGATAGATTGCCCGCTCTCGAACCTCCCGCCAGCGGTCATCAGCATGATATAATGCCCCGTCGTGGGCGATACCTTCCAATCAGATCCTGCGCCTTCAGAGATAGGCGCCTCTACTCCACCTGGCTTCTTCTCTCGAATGCTGCGTGCGCTTGGTGAAATACTCCAAACTGTCCTCATCGCTGGTCTGCTTTTCTTGGCGGTCAATCTTCTCACCGCCCGAATTCGCGTCGAAGGCATCAGCATGGAGCCTACGCTACACGAAGGTCAGTTTGTGGTCGTGAACCGTTTGGCGTACCGTTGGCAGGATCCGGAGCGGGGTGACATCATTGTCTTCCACTTTCCCTTGAACAAACAGCGGAGGTTTATTAAACGTGTCATTGGCCTCCCCGGCGACACTGTCATCGTGCAAGATGGCCAAATCTCGGTAAACGGGCATCCCTTGAATGAACCCTACATCGCTGATGCGCCTCGCTACAGCGGCGAATGGCATATTGGCAGTGATGAGTTGTTTGTACTTGGAGACAATCGAAATAATTCCTCTGATTCTCAAAACTGGGGCACACTACCGCTAAGTGAAATCATCGGCAAAGCCGTCGTCGTGTACTGGCCGCTCGATGATGCCGGCTTAATCACACATTCCGACCTTATCGGCGCGGCGGCGAACTAGGAAATCCTCCCCCTCGCAAACCCCAGACACATTGTGCTAAAATCGAACATGCATCATTGAATGGCAATGATTCGACCGCATGTTCTCCGGTTTCTTCCAGTCCACTGTGGTCGACCAGGACATTAGTAGTCTAAGATGATCGAAGAAAATCGCTCCCCATGCCCAGATTGCTATGCTGGTTCTCTGCATCCAGCTCGATCGTTTTTATTCAGCGTCCGTGGTGGATCTCCGCTCTGTATTCCAAATTTTCCGGCATGGGTATGTGACGTCTGCCGATACAGGAAGTATGATCTCAAATCATTAGCTGAATTGGAGATGCACTTCTTCATAAAAACGACGCACGCATCGCGGAAGCGAACCGGGAGACAGAACGATAGCACAGACACGATTCACTCACATTCCAAGCCATAGGGTAGACGTGACGTGGACGAAATGGCACTGCAGAAGATAAGGCAAAAGCACTCAGATGTCTGATTCAGAAACCAACCTTGCTCCGCCGCGTGTCATCGTAATTGCCGATATCGAATCGAATGCACAAGCTCTGGTCGATAGAGTGCTGAAACCTGCTGGCATCCAAGCATGGATTCGGGGGGCAGAGGCACCTCCGCCGGATGTGCTTCTCGTGGATGTCACTCAGCTGCGAGGTGATCCGCTTGCGAATCTCCGGAATTTTCGCAGCACAGGCGATGATTCACCTGCCATCCTGCTGGCAGCCCATTTCCCGCTGGCCAAAATTCGCGAACTCTTCAGACTTGGCGTTAGCGATTTCCTGCTAAAGCCATACCGCCCAGACGAACTTCGTGACGCAATTTATGAGCTCAGCGAAATTCGGTCAACTCAGACAGATACCAAATCCCTGGCCACGCGTGTGGATGCTATGCGTGAACAGCTCCGACGGCGTTCCGAAGAAATCCGCATGTTAAGCGAGATCGGCCGCACTGTGGTTAATCTCGATGATCTCAATGGGATTCTAATGAGCGTCGTTGAAGCCGCTTCTTTTGTAACTGACGCGGAAGAAGCCAACATTTACCTTGCCAATCCCGAGAATAAAGACCTTGTGCTGCGCGCCAGCAAACAAGCGGGTGAAAGGAATGCCACGCTCCAAAAAATCCGCGTGGACGATACACTGGTCGGGGAGGTTTACAATTCTGGTCAGCCTGTACTTCGCCAGCCTTCGCTCGATGCAGGACCCGTTAAGGTACAAACTGGATTTCTCGTTCAATCCACAGTGAATGTCCCTCTGCGGGTTAAGAATCACGTTGTCGGGGTGCTGGGTGTGTATAACCGCCTGACTCCACGCACGTTTAACGAGCATCACCTCACCTTGCTGACGGCGCTTTCGGATTGGGCCGGCGTAGCACTTGAACAAGCCAGTCTAAAACGAGGTGCAACATCCGAGTTAGAAACACCTCGGAAAGTCCAGGCTGCTTCGTCAGACTTGTGGCTGGGGATTGACGAAACCATCGGTGCGCTCCAAAGGATGACAGACGCCGGCGAAGGCGCCCTGTCACCCCAGCAGGAAGCCGAATTGGCAGCGGCTCTCGGAAAATTGAAGGATATCAGGTCGATGCCTGTGGCAACGCTGGGCTCGGGACAAGCAGCGGGCATGATCGATCTTCCTGGCCTGATAAAAGATGTTGTAAACGAAATGCAGCAGGTAGCCAGCATTCGGAAATTAGAACTCATCGCAGAGCAGATCGACCCGATTCCACTGTTTCGTGGAGAGCATGGTCGCGCGAGACAAGTCCTGGAAGCACTTGTCAGCGCCGCAATCCGACGGACAAAGAAGGGGAGAATTGTGCTTGAAACACATACATTTGAGATCTCAAAATCTCGAAGTGAAGAATTCCCCCTCACGGTGAATGTCGAGATGCACGACGGAGCCTGGGCCGCCGTCAGAGTTTCAGATTCCAGCTCTGGCCTCTCTCCAGACACCGTGCAAGCGATCACCGAATCCAAAGTTGATCCGGGTGCCGGTCAGATGGGCCCGGGATTATCCATGGGCGAAATCCGCATGATTGTCGAGAGTATAAACGGCGTGATGTGGTATGAACACACCCCTGCGAGCACATCGATTACATTCGCCCTACCCATGCTCTAATTTGGAGGACGGATATGGCAAATTTATCGACCTCGGTTGAGATATACACCAGCAGCCATCGCATCCTTGGAAGGGTTCATCCGACCTCGATGGGTCTGTTCAGTTTCCTCAATATCCCAACTACCTCATACATCGAAGTCGAAGGTGCGCACCTAATGCGACTCCACCAACCGGGAAAACTGGTCGCACGCTATCCATCCTTCTGGTTGGTGAAGAGTGAAATCGTTGCAGTTTTACTGAGCAGCCGTTCGGAGGTAGGCGTCACCGGATTCACCCGAGGAGGATACAGCACGAACGTACCAAATTGGGTTCGAATCCTCATGGGTGGTTATGAGTTCATCGGGATCATCGAAACCCCCGGCAAGTTCAATTTTGGTGCTTTGATGTTTGAGGGCGACCGATTGTTCATACCCATCTATAGTGCGCAATTATCAGCCATTCTTTTTCCCAACGTGAAGGCGGATTCTCCGGCGATGATTGTGAATAGGAGCATGGTCGACGCGTTGGCCATTTTACCGAAGGATGAGATTCCAAAACTCGGTGGAGATGCATCCTCTTAACAGTGTGCTCCTATTGTTCTCTCGAAAACGAGGGGGAAATCGTGATCATATTCAGGGCACGTGAACCATAAATAAATGTTCCAGATCAGACAGCGGGTTTTGAGAGCCGGTCGCGTCTTCGTGGGTAACACAGGGGGAAATGGGCATTTTCCTGTTCGGCCTGGTATGGCTTGGGGGAATCGCAGCGGGTGAGACATTCCCTCTAAACACATGGGAGTGGATCTTGCTGTTTGCGATCTCTCTCATTGCCGTCATCCTGTTTCGTGGGCTCAACCTCCACCGATGGGTATTTCTTGCTTTCGTTGTCTTTCTTCTCGGGATGGCAAGACTACAGGTCGCTCAGCCCGAATTCGGACCAGATCACCTATCTCACTACAATGATCTCGGAACTCGGCTGACCATAACCGGAACGATTATCGACGATCCGGATGTTCGAGACACCTATGTCGGTCTGCGGATGGATTCGGAACGTTTGTGGATCCGCGAACTGCAGATCTACAAACGAGTCGAGGGCAGGCTCCTGCTCTATGCTCCACGGAATAAAACCTGGAGTTATGGAGATCGAATCCGGGTGCATGGTTATGTAGAAACCCCACCCAACTTCGATACCTTTTCGTATCGAGAATATCTTGCCAGACAAGGTATACACTCCATCATCCCTGATCCGAAGATTATCTTCATTCGGTCCAATGCAGCGAATCCCCTTCTTAAAATAATTTATGATTTTCGCCAGCATGCGCGTAAGACCATTCGAAAGCTCTTTCCAGATCCTGAGGCATCACTTCTTGAGGGGATCCTCATCGGCATCGAGAGCGGTATCTCTCCTGAGGTACGAGAAACCTTCAACCGCACCGGGACCACCCACATCGTCGCCATCTCTGGCTTCAAGTTGCTGGGGATTTGATATGAATTGGAAAACAATCGCCCTCACCATGAGGGGGGCGTGCTAGGGGCTACGCGTCCTACTTTCCCCTGATACTAGTATGGGATGCCTACTTGAATTCTGGGTTATCTATCTCAACTCAGACTGAATGGAACTAGCGACCCTGACCATCGCGAGGAAGACGAGTCGGGGGTTGTACTTTTATTATCTACGCCTCACGATCGCATCATTCATTGCTCATTCAAGAATTAGAGCCTGGTGCCCAATCGGAATCCGCATCGACGATCTGATCAAGCACCTCGCCATGGATCAAGACCACACACATGCAGGAATCTAATGAAAGCTCCATGCTGAGGCCAAGTTCTCTGCTATGACCTCCTTGGATGGTGTGCAGTGCGATAGCTACATCTAACCCACGCTTATGAACGAGGTTGACTAAAATATCACAGGTTGAGTTCCATGTTCGAAAAAGTGTAGAATAGCTTTATTGGATTTATTGAAGATTGACGACTTAAACGCCAGGTGGCCTCAATGCCGGCTCCAAGAATTCGAATAGAATATGATGTGATGGACCAGATTGCGAAGAAGTTTTTCACGCAGGCTGATCTCACCAACAAATCTTTGAAGTCCTTACGGACCCAGATGGGATCTCTTCAGGATGGAGATTGGATTGGTAAAGGGGCGAAAAAGTTCTTTTCAGAGATGGACTCTGGAGTGCTTCCTTCAGTCCAGCGACTATCTAAAGCCTTTGAGGAGGGCGGACAAGTTACCCGAAAGGTCGGCCAGGTCATGCACCAGGCTGATGAGGATGCAGCGCGATTAATTGCTCTACTTGATTCTGGTATCCAGGCGAATGGTACAAGAATGCCCGCCCCAGATGCTGGGTCAAAAGCATCGCAGGTAGCGGCGGCATCAGCAACAAAAGCCATCCAGGCTAGAAACAAAGCCGTTGATCGAATGCTCTCAAAATTGGATCCAAAAGTACGGGCGATCATAAAAAAATCCCCCACATTAACCCGTCAGATCCAGAAGCTGGAAGGAAAAGTAAAAATCAAGCTGGGTCCAGCAAGCCAAAAAAATAGCTATTACAATCACAAAACGAAAGAGATTGTCCTTGCCCCTGGCCGATCAACAAATGCAATGGTCAGCTCAATTGCTCATGAGGTGGGTCACGCCAACTACGGCAAAGTCCCCTATCACAAACCAACTGCAGGTATGACGAAATCTGAATACATCAGAAAGAATGTCCAGGAATACATGCGTAATGAAGGCAGTGCTCAATTGAATGCTGCCATCGTGCGTGATGAGGTTAAAAAAGCTGGAGGTCCAACGCTCGGCATGCCTGGATCACAGGATGCCAAGTATGTGAAGGTTTACAACGACTATAAAAAGGGTACGATCACCCGGCAGCAAGCCATCAATAAGAATGGAAAATTGATGGGCAATGAGACAACAGGCGGCGTGCCTTACAAAGATTATTACGGATCAGTGTATGGAAAACATTGGAACAAAACAGTAGGGAGAGGGAAAACGAGGAAATGAACGGGCAAGCCATCAACCAATTGGTCGAGCAACTCATCCATATTGATGCCCTCGAGGTGTCGCGCATTGAGGATGCCCTCGATAATAAGCTCATTGAAACTGAGCAAAATCCAGAATCAACGTTTTATGAATTCGATCTGAAGGATTCAGTCTTTGATCGTGGTGAGGTACGATTGGCCAAGTCGGGTGATTGGGCACTCATCATCCTTCAGCCGCCGGATGACGCGCAAATCGTGGAGGATGATCTTAACCTTGATCCCTGGGGGGAGATCGATTACCTTGACATCAATCCGGACATACCACCTGAAGGAATGATCGCTTATACCTACGAATCCAACGGAGTCTTAATTTCCTTCCAGTTTCACGAAGTGTCCCGCAAGCTTTCCAACGTTGTTGTTGAATGGAGCGAGCCTGAGTAAGCAAGATCCATTCCAAAAGTCCTGCTGTGATCATCCATCCCTGAACATCCCAAAAGCACGGCCACCTCCAAACAACCACCAGCGACATATTTGTTTTACCCTAATCTGCCCGAGTTATTTTTTGCGTGGTAATGAACGAATAGGGTGGCATTAATCAGCCTTTAGCTAGTTTACTGTTGAATCCACTGAATCAAACCCCATAGTTACGTCAGAATCTTTGACCACTCGCCACTTTATGGCCAAGTCCTAAAGACAGCAAAATAGCTATTACCATGGCCAAGGCTAGTATTTCCTACAGATTGTTGTTCATTACATCCTCGGCAAAAAAGAGACCCGGCATAATGGCGTCGGGCTTTCACGGACTATAACGGAGCAACGGAGTTAATTGGTGCCGCCAATCATATATAGGTTACATAGTTCACATGAGAGCCACCATATGGAATTTTTCGCCCCGACCCTTTTGTGGCGTGTCTAAAGGGTGATTTTCATATCAATCACAGACAGATCTATTCTCTGGGATGAAGA